>CEOU01018721.1_pt1 | contig 46041 bp, 42 predicted proteins | sample 530731 | NCBI WGS metagenome assembly CEOU01 (sample SAMEA2620894, study PRJEB7988) | marine metagenome | isolation source: saline water (ENVO:00002010), including
TAAAGCCAAAAAAGTTGAAGAAACCATTGCGCATGCCGCAGATCTTGTTTCGCCAAGATCTCCTAAATTAGCGAGCGCTAAACAAAAAGTTGCACCTAAGAAGAAAAAATAACATGAATTTTAATGATTTAACTAGAAAATTTTTATTAGGAGAATGGAAGCAAAACGTTTCTACGATGTCTCGTGTTCGTGCGATCAAAGAAGCTCTAGAAAGCCTAAAGCCGAGAACTATTAAAGAAAAACAAAGAATAGAACTTGCTTTAGAAAATCTCACACATCTTCGCAGAGGATATCGCAAACTCGAAGAGCAAAATCGAGTTTTGGCTGAAGAAAATACACAGTTGAATGAAAAACTTAACCTTTTAGAAGAAAGTAAGGAAGAATAAAAAATGGGCGGTCTTGCTGGTCACATGAGTCATCTGTATGATAATCCCCGACTTACCTTTTCCAAAATTAAAAGCATCTTGCAAGATGCTGCTGAAGGGAAATTAGAAGGCACAGAAAAGACAGATGGGCAGAATTTGTATATCTCTTTTTCTGTCCCTGATCAGGAATTGGAATTTACAGAAGGATCAGCGAAAGCAGCAAGAAATAAGACAAACATAAAGTCCGGTGGGATGAGTATCCGCCAGTTGGCTAACAAATTTTCTTTTAATAAGTCTCTAAAAAAATCTTTTTCCCAGGCTCTTAGGGACTTCGAAAATGTAATCAAGTCGTTCCCAAGGTCAAAACAGGAAGAGATATTTGGTCCGGACACCAATATTTATTATAACGCTGAAATTATAAATCCTGAAACCGCTAACGTTATAAATTATGATTCAAAGTTGGTTTCAATCCATCGCGGCGGTGGTGCCGAATTTGATAAAGAAACTGGATCCGCAGTGGAAGTGGAAATTACAGATCCTGAAACCGGAGAAGTAATAACTGGTCCCAGAGATGTTTCTCGGCACGCGAAAGTGTTGGCTGATGAGTTGGACAAAATTCAACAAGATCTGGCGGGAAATAAATTCAAAATTGAAATGGATGCTGTCTTTAATCTCAAGGCCCTTGAAGATAAAGAGGCGTTAAACACCGCCCTGCGTGATATTGAATCCGAGATATCTTCCGAAGGTATTTCGGATAGTCAAATGGTTATTGAATATATCATGGCCCGCATTCTATCAATGATTCGCGAAAGAGGCATGGAATTAGATGAAGAAACAGAGTCGCTTCTTCTAAAGCGCGTATTGTTGTCTAATCCGGCTTACAGAAGTGCCTATGGGTACGATAGGATGCCCAAAGAACTTGATCCAAGAAGGATTGTTAAGAATGCTTCGCCTCGCGATAAAAACAGCGCAATCTATATTATTAAAAATGCTGACCAAATTTTAAAGGCAGCAATAGAACCTATCGAAACAACAATTCACGATTTTTCAGTTGAAATGCTAAAAGGTCTCGAAAGTCTTTTTATTCTTGACAACAAAAAAGAAGCAGAAAGGTTGAGAAAAGAGGTGTCCAAAGCGATTCGGGCAATTGAGGGATCTGGCCATGAAGATGCGCTTGAGATTCTCCAAAAACAAATGAGCAAACTAAAGAGCGTAGAAAACATTTCCACAGCCGCAGAAGGGTTTGTGTTTGATCATGACGGATGGACCTACAAGTTTACTGGGAATTTTGCGCCTATAAATCAAATACTGGGCTTATTTAAATACGGTAGATCTGGTATCCCTCCACTTGAGCAACTAAATGAACAAATCGAAGAAGAAGCAAAAAGAGTAGTGGTAGTTTGGCCTGGACGATTTCAGCCGATGGGGGCGCACCACTACAAGGTTTTTGAAAAATTACAAGAAGAGCATGGATCCGACAATGTTTATATCGCCACGTCGGATGCCAAAACTAACCAAAAGTCCCCTTTGAATTTTGAAGAAAAGAAGAAAATCATGCTTAAGCATGGGGTACCCGAAGATAAAATTTTAAAAACTCGACGGATGTATCGTGCCGAGGAATTAGAAGATGTTTTTAGCGCCGATGACGATATTTTAGTTTTTGTGGTTGGCAAGAAAGACCAAGAAAGACTCTCTTCAGATCACTATTCATCTTACGAAAAAAATAAAGAAAATTTGCAAACTTTTGATAATAAAGTTTATTTAAAAATTATGCCGCATGTTTCCATAACACTTCCAGACGGAGAGGAAATGAGTGGAACTACCTTAAGAAACGCCATGTTAAACCTAACACCAGAGGCGTTTAAACAGGTCATGGGGTGGTTTGATAAAGATATCTATGAAATGCTACAGGATAAAATTAAAAATCGCCAGGAGAGCCTTTCAGAAGCAATATTTTCAATAATAAATGAAGTTATTAGTGAACGCTCCAAGGCATCAAAAGACAGGGTTTCAAAAAAGATTTCTTACTTGATTGACAAAGAAAAAAAGGACCCCAAACAAGCGGCAGCAATTGCTTATTCTATGGAAGATAGGGGGGAGTTAGGAGAGCGTACTATAAATTACGACGCCGGTCCTGCTCCCGAACCAAAACCAAAAAGAAAAAAGAAGCAAAATTATAAGGAGCCGGCCCTCCAAGATGATTATGATACTGGAAACTCTAAAACACAAAGAGATGATATAGAGTTTGATGAACTGGATGAAATTTCAAGCATGGCTGGTAGTTCTGTGGGAGGATACTCACTTCCTCTAGGTCAAAAACCAAAATATTTTAAAAATTCTAAAACAAAGGTGAAAGATCCTAACGTTTATAATAGAAAAAGAAAAAATAAATAACTATTTATTTATGATTCTGGAGAACTCACTCAATGATTAATAGAGAAGATTTAATTAAAGAACAATGGTTGCGAGAAAATATTCGCAGAGCAATTCGCATTGTTAAAGAAAGAAACCAAAAAGAAGAAAATTATGTCAGACAGATAGTCCGAGCACTTTTACCTGAAGGAACGACCTTTAAATATGAATATACTTCTTTAAATCAACTGGCACATTTTATTAAAGAGGTCGTAGGGGACCCTGCTAAACCAGATAGCAACCCGGCCTTTAAAGATGCATATACTGATCTTACATCTCACCATAAAAATAGAGAACAGTTTGTTGAGTTTGTGATTGATTTTGCTGATGAAGATTTTAAAACTATTGATGCTGACAAAGAGCCTACTCCACTTGGTCAAGATTTTGTAGAAAAAGGCTTTGTTTCTGATGAAGAAGATGAAGTTGATGACGAAGAAGAAAAAGATGAAATGGTAAAGATAAGTATCGAAGATCTTGAGGATAGAGGGGGAGATATTGCTCCCTTCGAAGAAGAAGATGAAGAGGAAGAAGATATATTTTCTATTGGGGAAGACGGAGAAATTATAGAAGATGAAGAAGATGCAACAGGAATTAAAAGATTCAGCAGAGAAGCATATAAAAGAATTGGGCCTGTTTTGCGTCGGTATTACTTAAACGTACCTAGAGATATGCCGATTTCGAAATCAGTAATGATAGACGGCGAAGAGTTTCCGAAAGGAGAATTATCAGAAAGAGATCTCTTTAAAATTTATTTTAAGAAAAATCTTATACTTTGGGCAGATCGCTATGAAGATGAATTTTTTCACGATAAGCCCGAAACGGACGTAAATATTCAGTCATCCGAAGAAGCCGAAGATGAAATTGAAGATCTTACGGATGTAACACCAGAACCAGAAGAGGAAGAGATAGATATCAGCGATTTGTTGTAAACAAAAGGGTGTTTTAAAAAATAAAATTATTTTTTTTACTTGACAAGGCTCTCAAAAACCGCTATACTTTAATTAATCACACTAATCACTCAAATCATTCTCATCATTCTAAACACTCTAATACTATAATCATTCTAAACACACTATTATTTAATCACTCTAAACACACTAATAGTTATAACCATTATGTCTAATTGGAAAAGAAGAAAAAATTATAATGGTAAAAATAAAAATTATAGCATCATTAAAAAACTTCGAAGAGAACGTAAATCTTCTGAAGCATTCGAAGCGATGTTAGATAGCTTAAGCCTTGAAGAAGTGGTCGCTCTTAAATTAGAGTTGGCATCTAGAAACGTTTCCAATCGCCTGTATGGAATTCCAATATGGGGCAACTTATTAAACATTGTTCAAGATGCTGTTTTAAAATACGCACTTTCAGCTACCAGAACAAAAGCAGAAGCAATGAGGCTTTTGGGGCTGAAAGAGTCCCATTTTTATGAATTAAATAAAAAATTTAAATCTGAAGACTATTTTGTCGACAAAGAAGAATAAGGGTATAATTATTGTTATAGGACAAGAAAAGTGTTATGCTATAAACATTGGTGGTTCATTGTCTCTAACGAACCACGGGAATTAGAAGGGGGTGATTTTATTCTTTTGTGCGATTTCACAAGCCTACAATAGCAACTATCGCACATTCCCAAAAATACAGAGGGGCTGGGACGCCGGCAATCTAAGTTAACCGGTACTTTTCTTTTTTTTATTACCAAACTAGGCTAAAAAATGAAAAAAATAAATGAAGAAGAAATTATTGATTTGGCACATGCGACGTATGGTCCATATATGCAAGTCGATGATGAATTAGAAATTTTAATTAAAAGCGACGATGGGGGGCGCCATATTGAATTTACAGTGTCTGTTAAACATACTGCGGTTTATTTGCGGGAATCAGTGCCCCACACATTTGAGGGCCTTAGAACTATAATAAGATATAAGTCTTATCCGGAAGAGGAGTAAAATGAAAAGATTGATCGTCTCGGACACGCATATTGGTTCTAGATTCTGCAAAAAAGACGATCTAATTACGCTCCTAAAACAAACTCGCTATGATCAGCTGATATTAAATGGTGATATTATTGAGTTTTTAAAAATTCCGACATTCACTCCTTTGGTGATAGAACTCTTAAATAGCATCGACTATACCAAAGAAATAATATATGTCATTGGCAACCATGATATAAGCCTCAAGGGCTTCGTTGGTAAGGCATTTAAGAATGTAAAATTTGTAAGAGAATATTGTTTTGAAGAAAATGGTCGGAAATTTCGTATAGAACACGGCGACAAATATGAAAAAGGATTAGTCCATTTCCGACATTTGATGAAATTAATATCGGTTTTTCAAGATGTGTTAGAAAAGATTTTTAACGTTAATTTGTCAGCCTGGTATTCAAAATTAAAATTTAATCGACGAAAGGTTAAAAGATTGTGGGACATAATGGATCTCAATGCAGATGTGGATGTGTTAATTGTAGGCCACACACATGTTCCCGAAGTGCTTATATGGATCGATGAGGAAGAAAAGATCAAAACTTATGTCAACACTGGAGACTGGGTTAGTCACGCCACATATGTGGAAATCGTGGATGGGGTAGTAAGGTTAAGAAATTTTTTAAAAAAATAGAATTTTTAAAATAATGAATAATAATTATTTTTGGAGGCATAATGTATTTGCAAATTACATTAATTTTGGCGGGGTTTTTTGTGACCTCTTTAATGTTTTATTTGAATCACCGATTTGTAGGACACGGCAAATTAGGAAAATGGCCTCTGTTGCGTTATATAAGAAAGATGCACATGATACACCACAGAAATGATTATAATGAAAAAAGAAATCAACATTTGTTACTCCCGCTAGGAGCAAAAATTTTATTTGTATTAGTGTTTCTCTTGATATCTCTAATCTCCATACCGTTTGCCGTAGGGTACATACTTTATTCTCTATATTATGAATGGTTACATTACAGAATGCACAATGATGATCAGTCTGGGGTGTGTTCTAGGCACCATTTTATACATCATAGAAAATCCGCAAGGCACAATTTTTCAGGCACGATGCCATTTATAGACAGGCTTTTTGGGACATACTACAAAAAACCGCTTGACAATAGCACCCAGAAGTAGTATATTAATATAGTAAGGACCCTTAGCTCAGTTGGTCAGAGCACCCGGCTCATACCCGGATTGTCGTTGGTTCGAGTCCAACAGGGTCCACCAACATGTACCCATAGCTCAATAGGAAGAGCAACGGCCTTCTAAGCCGTAGGTTGCAGGTTCGAGCCCTGCTGGGTATGCCACTTAACTAAACAACCAAGGAAAGAAAAATGAAAGATATGTTTTGGTCCTCACTCCCTCGCCCAGTAGTTGGTTCCGAGTTTGATGACTCGAAAGCAGACGACAATAACCGCATTGAAGCCAAGAGTAATAGAATTTATTACTATACTGAAGTCTCTAGAGGAAAAAATCTTTCTTTAAATATGAAAATCCAAGAAATGTCTCAAGACCTTTTGGATCGCGCTTCACGTCTAGAGGTGGACCCTGGAAAGATTAATCTTCATATTAATTCCTATGGAGGTTCAGTTTTCGCCGGGTTTTCGTCGGTTGATTATATTATTAATTCTCGTGTGCCGGTGGTTTCCATCATCGAAGGCTGTGCGGCCTCGGCGGCAACTATCATGAGTGTAGTGGCGAGTCACAGAAAAATCAATAAGCATGCGTATATGTTAATTCACCAGTTGTCTTCGGGAATGTGGGGCAAATATCAAGAACAAAAAGATGCTATTGCCAACAGTGACAGATTAATGGAAATGATCATCAGCATTTATGAAGAACACACCAAAATTCCCAAAAAGGAATTAAATAAATTGCTAAAGCACGATTTATGGTGGGACGCAGAAACTTGCCTCAAGTATGGTCTTGTCGATGAAATTATTTAAAAAATTTTTAAAAAACTATTTATTTTTTGGTATCGGCGTTGTTTTCGGCGCCACGATTGCAACCTTGGTTACCTATGTTGTTTTTGCAGTTAGTCACGGAACGCCGACAGCAGCCAAGGTTTTGCAGATTCAAAATTGCCTAGAGGAAAAAATAAAAAATGAATGAAACACCATATGATACTGTTATGATTTCGGGTGGGTTTGATCCTATTCATGTCGGACACATTCGCTTGATTCGTGAGGCTGCAAAATATGGAGAAGTAATTGTAGCCATGAACTCGGATGAATGGATTTTTAGAAGAAAAGGGTTTAATTCAATTGGTTTCAATGAAAGGCGAGAGTTTTTGTTGGCCATTAAAGGTGTCGTAGACGTTGTGTCCGTCAACGATGAGGACGGCACAGTTTGCACAGCACTAATAGAACATCAGCCAACTTATTTCGCCAATGGCGGCCCTAGAAACGAAGATAATACTCCGGAAAAAATTGTTTGCGAAGAATTGGGTATTAAAATGTTATTTGACGTGGGTTCAGCGCGGGGTAAAAATGTTAAAAAAAATAATTTATAAAACGGCAAAAAGATCTATTTTTGTCTGGTGGTGGTCACTAGTGGCAGCTGTTGTTTTGATGCATTTTTGTTATTATGGGGTTTTTCCTAATAATAACGCATAGTTATTAATATGAACTGGTTCTTATACATTACAACTAGAGATTTTGTCGACGACGACGGAAAGCAGATAAAAAGCGGCGAGGCCGGCGTCGGCGAATGCTCAATGTCACCTGGAATAACAGATGCTTTTAACGGAATAATGTACGTTGTCCCAGGACAACATATTAGAGATCAAATACGACAAAGAAAAATAAAAACACACCCTTCTGCAGCCGTTATAAGAGAAATAATTGAAGAATATTATAACAAAAAACAAATTATAGAGATATCGAAAGATGATGAAGATTTCTTTTTAGACTGAGGATTTTATGAAAATAAAAGCAAACACACCATGCCTCTTATCAACAATAGGTCACAATAATTTTTGGTATCCACAATCATCAGAGCATGGCTTGACATATATAACGTCAGAAATAAAAAATCCTCAATTTAAATCCTGGACGTGTGGAAATCCAAACTTGAAAGCACTACTAGTTTCCCCAGAATATCTTCGCGATGTGTATGGCGACCCTGATAGGGAGGTGGTTGTGTGGGTTAGAAACAAGGACCTAAAAACCGCTTAAAAAGGCGTATTAATGTTTTTGTACAACTAGTTAGTATGTATGGAACATAAGACCTATGTAATAGACACAAGTGCGTGTCTTACCGACGCATCATGCATTTATAATTATGGAATACACGATATTGTAATTCCGATGAAAGTGCTTGAAGAGATAGACAATCACAAAAAAAGACAAGATTCGGTAGGGTCTAACGCAAGAGGGATTATCCGAAAATTGGACGCCCTAAGAGAAGAAGGTAGTCTCCATGAAGGCGTCTCTTTAGGGGAAAACAAAGGCACTTTAAAAGTCGTCAGAGCCGATCTGCACGATTTACCATCCGGATTCACAGTAGAAGATCCCGATCACGTCATAATGGGTGTCGCGTGGCAATTACAAAATTCTAATCCAGAATCTCAAATAGTTATTGTCTCTCGTGACATAAATATGCGCGTTATGACTGATTCACTTGGCCTCGCCACCGAAGAATATATCGAGAACAAGGTGGTGGATGAAGAAAATGGTCTTCATACCGGGTTTAAAGAGATCGAGATGTCAGAAATGGAAATTGACGCCTTTTATAAAGACGGTTACATTGATGCCGCCGAAGAAGAAATCGAGGACTACGACATCAAAGAAAATGATTCAATCATGCTTAAATCAGAAATAAACGAGAAAAAAACAGCCCTATGTAGATATAGGAGAGGAAAGTTCGTAAAAATAAGAGATTATAATAAGAAGGGTGTTTGGGGGGTTCGAGCCAGAAACAAAGAACAAGCATTTGCTTTTGATTTATTAATGGATCAAAATATACCTCTTGTAAGTTTGGTTGGAAAAGCGGGCTCTGGAAAAACACTCATGGCCATCGCGGCAGCAATAGCCCAGACCATACACGACCCATTTGAGCCGCAAGAAAACATGTACAAAAAGATAGTCTTATCAAGGCCGGTACAACCCATGGGCAAAGATATTGGATATCTTCCGGGTACGATGGAAGAAAAAATGCACCCTTGGTTGATGCCGCTTCAAGATAATCTACAATTTTTGTTAGGAAATGATCAGGCAACTTTAGAAGAATATATGGACAAGGGGGTTATAGAAATCGAAGCCTTGGCATATATCAGGGGTCGCTCTATTTCCAACGCCTTCATTATTATTGATGAGGCCCAGAACCTTTCACTGCATGAAATTAAAACAATCCTGACTCGCGTCGGCGAGAATACAAAGATTGTATTAACGGGGGATGTCGAGCAAATAGACAATGTTTATGTTAACCAAACTTCCAATGGATTAGTCCATGCAGTGGAAAAATTTAAAGAATATGAACTAGCGGGCCATATAACTCTTCAGAAAGGAGAGCGCTCTGCACTTGCTACGTTGGCATCAAAAATAATGTAATTTAAACCTTGACAATTAATAATTAATGTATTATAATTATCTAAAGGAAGGTGAACTATGACCAATTTTGGTGAATTCTCAATAAATAAAATTTTAGTTGCTGATGGCGAATTGAAAGAAATGATCGTTGAATATGTGGGAAATAAATTAAATCCTACAAATGACGAAGTTACTATGGAAATGGCCATCGGAGTAATCGCGGAAGAATTTCCAGAGTTATTATTGACAGTGGCGGAAGAAAACTATCTAAGAGGTTATGAGCGCGCACTAGACGACGTTAACACTTTTAGGGCACCTGAAGCCAACAATGGAACAAAATAATGTATTTGACAGACTACTTACATATGTCTCAAAAGAGATTTAAAGATCAACAGAGAGAATATTTAATGAAAGAAGGTCTGCAAGTTTTTGTAAAAGATAAATTAGAAGGCGACATTAATATAAAAAATGTTTTAGATGTCGTCGGCTCATACATTCCCAATCACTTGTTCCGGGAAGTGGACAGTATTTATATTGGCATGTTTGAGGATTTTGAAAAAAAAGAAACAAACGCTGCCTATAAAAACGGCGCCATTTATCTTTCAAACGAACAAGAAGATGAACAAGATATTATAGACGATATTGTTCATGAAATAGCCCACTCTCTCGAAGAGCCATATGGCTATACAATTTATGGGGATAAAAAATTAGAAGAAGAATTCCTTGCAAAACGAGAACAACTGTACAATGTTTTGGAAGAAGAGGGCCTGTCTCCCAATAAAGAACAATTTTTAGAAGTAGAATATGATCCCGAAATGGATAGTTATCTCTACAAAACAGTAGGATATGATAGGTTAAATTTTATTGTGTCTACATATGGGATCTTCACTTCCGCATATCCAGCCACATCTTTGAGGGAATATTTCGCTAGTGGTTTTGAATATTATTTTTTAGAAGACCCAACCTACTTAGCACAAATTTGCCCTGTGCTTTTTTCGAAAATAGAGGAAATACATCACAATGACTATTAAAAAAAATATTAATAAAAAGGGCGGCAAAATTTATGTTGAATTGAGCGCTGCTAATTACTATTCGGCCCCAAAAGGAAGTCGAGAAAGAATCAGGCTGGAGGAGGCCGGCATCCGCGAGGTAGCATCACAGATGGGCTATAATTGCGGAGAAGCAATTAGTGTTCAGGTGTTGGACAACAAGTTGGATAGCACATCCTCCATATCGGTTTTTGCAGACCCTGCTCATGTAGAAATGCCGAAAAAACAAACTCAACAGAGAAACAACAATAACCGAAAAAGACCTTCAAATCAAAAAAAATCCAAAAATAAGCTTGACAATTCTTGAAAAAATGTTATAATGTAATAAACACTAAGTAAGAGTTCTCTTTTGCCACACATCTCATTTTCTGAATTAAAAAACTGGAATTTTTGTCCTTTCTACCACAAATTGACTTACGTTGATAAGATTGCGGGGTTTAGAGGAAACGAATATACCGCATTTGGTACCGCAATGCATACTATATGTGAAAACAAACTTCTAAAAAAGAGTAGCGATCCTTGTGAAGAGTTCAAAACAGAATTTATATCTGAAATAGCAAAACTTCCAGACGACCTGGAATTAAAAGAAGATTTGATCGTAGAGATGTTCCCCCAGGCAGAGAAAATTATTCCCCACATCGAACCTTCTCTTACAAAATATTTTAGTAAAGGGTATAAAGTGCTGGGAACAGAAGAATCACTGATGGAACCTATCGGAGAAACGGATTATAATTTCAAGGGTTTCATTGACGCAATTCTACAGACTCCTGATGGAAAGATTCATCTAATTGATTGGAAGAGTTGTTCGTGGGGGTGGGATGCGCGCCGCCGATCAGACCCTATGGTAACCTATCAGCTTACTTTATATAAAATTTTTTATGCTCAAAAACACAATATTGACTTAAAAAACATTGAGACACATTTTGCACTTTTAAAGAGAACTGCAAAAAAAGATAATGTAGAAATCTTTCGAGTAACGAGTGCTAATAAAAAACAAGAAAATGCAAAAACATTATTGAATAAAGCGCTTTTTAACATTCAAAAAAAGAATTATATTAAAGATAGACGGTCGTGTAGTAAGTGCGAATTTTGCAAAACACAACATTGTCCGTAATAAAGAGAGAGATATATGACAGAAAAAAAGAAAATTTTCGTGATCTCTGATCATCCGCTGGCCCCATCGGGAGTTGGAAGCCAGACGAGATATGTAATCGAGACACTCTTGAACACTGGCAGATACAAAGTAGTTTGCCTGGGCGGCGCCGTCAGTCATCAGGATTATAGTCCTCAAAAGGTCGATGGTTGGGGTGATGACTGGATTATTTATCCGATAAAAGGATATGGTTCAGCAGAAATGGTAAGGTCAGCAATCTTTAATGAGAGGCCAGATGTACTCTGGTTCATGACAGATCCTCGGTTCTACGAGTGGCTGTGGATGATTGAAAATGAGATTCGAGTACATGTACCAATGGTTTATTATCACGTTTGGGATAATTACCCATATCCGGATTATAATAAAAAATATTATGAATCAACAGACGTTATTGCGTCTATCTCCAAAGTTACACACGATATTGTCAACACAGTTTCCCCCACGGTTGAGAACCATTATATTCCCCATGCTGTAGACTCTTCAACATTTATCCCGCTTGATGACCAGTCAATTCAGACGCTAAAAAAACAGCAATTTGGTGATGATGACAAAAAATTTACATTTTTCTGGAACAATAGGAATGCTAGAAGAAAATTAAGTGGTACATTAATTTTTTGGTTCAATGAATTTGCAGAAAAAGTAGGACCAGAAAATGTCAGGCTCTTAATGCATACTGACCCTAAAGACCCTAACGGGCAAGACTTAACCAAGATTATTTCCAAATTAGGGATAGATGATGGAAGAATTCTTCTGTCTACAAAGAAGATCGACCCAGGTACTCTCGCTTCCATGTACAATATGGCAGACTGTACAATTAACATCTCCGATGCGGAAGGCTTTGGTCTAGCCACGCTAGAATCTCTGTCGTGTCAGACCCCTATCATTGTTAATATGACCGGCGGCCTACAAGAGCAAGTTACAGACGGAGAAGAGTGGTTTGGTATTGGGATCGAACCTGTATCCAAGGTAATTATCGGCTCACAAGGTGTCCCTTATATTTATGAAGATAGGGTTTGCAAAGAGGATGTCATCGCGGCCCTTACTAAAATGTACAAAATGTCCCCTGCTCAAAGAAAACTGCTGGGCCTCAAAGGTCGCCAGCATGTGGTAAAAAATTACAATTTTGGAAAATTTAAAAAACAATGGATCAATCTCATCGATTCTATCGTTGAAAATAGAGGATCATGGGAAACTCGCAAAGGCTATGTTCCTTGGGAAATTAAGGAGATTTCATGAAACAAAAGATTTTAGTAAAAGGTCCCGTTCTGTCTCAAAGTGGGTACGGCGAACAAGCGCGCTTCGCACTGCGAGCACTAAGAAGTAGAACCGATATTTTTGACGTATATGTTCTTCCTACACCTTGGGGACGAACTGGCTGGGTAAGTTTAGATAACGAAGAGAGAGGCTGGATTGATGAAAGAATTGCCGCAGCGCATCATCACAATCAGCATGGTGGAAAATATGACATTTCTCTGCAGATTACAATCCCAAATGAGTGGGAAAAATTAGCACCGATTAACGTCGGCTACACTGCAGGAATTGAAACTACTAGAGTAGCTCCGGTGTGGTTACAAAAAGCAAATGAAATGGACAAAATAATTGTTGTTTCCAATCACTCAAAAGAAGTGTTCAAGACAACAACTTATACAGCAGACCATCCCCAAACTGGTCAACTAGTAAATCTACTGTGCCATACAGATATTGATGTAGTAAATTATCCTGTTAAGGAACACGGTGTAGAAAAATTAGATTTAAAACTTACGCACGATTTCAATTATCTTGCGATTTCTCAATGGGGCCCTAGAAAAAACTTTGATAATTTAATAAATTGGTTTATCGAAGAAAATTTTGATCAAGAAGTTGGCCTTGTATTAAAAACATCAATTTCAAATAATAGTATTATCGACAGGGAGCATACAGAAAATCGATTGAGAAACATTGTGTCTCGCCATGGAGATATGAAATGTAAAGTGTACTTGGTACACGGAGACATGTCAGAGGCGCAGATGGCCGGCTTATATACTCATCCCAAGATTAAATGTCTTATTTCTACTGCTCATGGTGAAGGATACGGTCTCCCACTATTTGAGGCAGCATATAATGGTCTTCCGGTTGTTGTACACTCGTGGTCGGGCCAAAGTGATTTCCTTTACGTTCCTCAAAAGAATGGAAAAAGAAAGCCAATGTTTGCTTCGGTGGAATACGATTTACAACCCGTCCAGCCTGAAGCGGTCTGGGAAGGGGTTATTCAAGCAGAATCTGAATGGGCATTTCCACGGGAGGCTTCTTTTAAGCGAAGACTTCGCGAAGTCAGAAGTGAGTATTCTCGCTTTAAAAGAAATGCGACCCGTCTAAAAAAATATTTAGTAGAACATTTCTCTAATGATAAAATTAACACTCAATTCTGTAATAGTATTTTGGGAAATTCTTCTTCTATTCCCCAAGAGTTGGGAAAAATTTCTTTTTGTATTCCAACCAATGGCGCAAGAGTGGAGAAAACGCAAACTACCATTAAATCAATTGAACGCACTATGGGTTCTCACCCATATGAAATTGTCATTGCCGGAAACGTCGAGCCATTTTCCAATTTAAAAAACGTCATTCTGGTGGATAAAAAAGAAGAGTCCCTCACGAGAAGAGTGGCAGCATTAAGAAACGCCGCCGCAGACAAAAGTACGGGAGACACCATCGCGTGGTGTGATGACGATATCGTAGTTGATTCGGCATGGCTTGACAACATTACTACTTACTCCTCCAACAATGGTTGGTCCGTATTGGGGTGTAAATTGTTGAATCCAGATGGAACTCGCCACTGGGACAGGGGGACCATAAATCCTCGTGCTCTGGTTAGTTATGATTACCCCTCCTATAGCAAAAACATTCTTCAGACGTCAGGCTTCTTTTTAGTTCGTAGGGAAGTTTTTAATCGGGTCCGATGGAATGAGGATCGTTTAGTCTATGCAGATAGGCAAGAAAAGCAAATTCCCGAAGACTTGCAATATAGTTTTGATCTTATGTCTTCTGGGTACCAATTGCAATTCGATCAGCATTCAACTGTGTGGCACAACGATGAATCATATACTGAATGGGGAAACAGCACTCTTTTAAAGGAAGTAATTGAGCAGCAAACCGGAATGGGATTTTTCCCTCCTCCCTGTGATGAATTTGTAGGATTACTCTAAATGACTCATTTTAAGATAATTATTCCCATGTATAATGTGGAGAAATGGATTCAAACTACGATTAGGAGTGTGATGGCGCAGACTTATGCGAACTACGAAGTCATAATCGTGGATGACATCTCTACAGACCATAGTTGCGATAAAGTAAAGGAATTGATTGGTGTCGACAGCAGATTCCAACTGGTAGAAAATAAGAAAAAAAGATTTGCATTAGAGAATATTGTTAGGGGGATCAAGATGCTGTCTCCTTCTGAATCGGATGTTATTGTTACTCTTGACGGTGATGATTGGTTCCCTCACGCCAATGTATTAAGTCGAATCGCAGACGCCTATGAAACGACAAATTGCCTCATTACTTATGGCACATATATGACATATCCAGAAGGCAAGCGACCATGGAACGTGACTCAATATCCTGCTGAAGTGGTGACAAGCGCCTCTTATCGCCAAGATATTTGGAGGGCATCTCACTTAAGGACTTTTAAGCATTGCTTGTGGAAAAATATTAAAGAAAGTGATTTGAAAGACACTAGTGGCGAGTTTTATCGCATGGCCTGGGATCTTGCATTTATGTTTCCTATGTTAGAAATGGCCGGCCCAAGACAACAATATATTCACGATGTTACCTACATCTATAACCGAGCCAATCCTCTCAATGATGATAAAGTAGACCACTCTTGCCAATTGGCTCTCGAAAAAGAGATTAGATTAAAACCAAAATATGAGTTGTTGGATGATTAGTTGTTATTTGCAAGGAGGGTTGGGAAATCAGATGTTCCAAGTTGCGGCCACTATCGCCGCTGCAGAGAATTGCGCCACCGATGCTGTTTTTAATTTTGAAAAAATGTGTCTTCCCACTTGCGATATTCATACACGAGATGGCGGCAACAATTATTATAGGAGCAATATTTTTAGTAATTTGAATTTCTCTGACAACATTAAAATTACTAAAATATACCATGAGCCTCAATTTAAATATACCCAGATCCCCGCCGAAGACGGCTTGGCGCTCTACGGCTATTTTCAGTCAGAAAAATATTTTTCTCACTATAAAGATTTAATTCGCCAGACTTTTTCTGTTGATGATAATGAATTTTTGTCAACTCCGTATGATGAAATTATCTCCACTACTATTTCGGTTAGTATTCATGTTAGGAGAAACGATTATTTAAATCTTAAAGACTATCATCCTGGATGTGGACCTGAGTACTACAAAAAGGCTGTGTCCATGTTTCCCAACGCCACGTACATCGTTTTTTCTGATGATATTGAATGGTGTAAAGATAACATGTTGTTTTTAAAAAATGCACACTTTGTTGAGGAATTGACAGATGTACAGAGCATGCTGTTGATGTCTCGATGTCATCATCATATTATTGCCAACAGTTCTTTTAGTTGGTGGGGCGCTTGGCTAAACAACAATAAAGAAAAAGTAGTAATAGCCCCCAAACAATGGTTCGGACCAAAGGCTCCGAATGATACATCTGATTTATACTGCACAGGGTGGAAGGTGTTATAATGGAATTTAAAAGATGGTTTGCAGATAGAGGCGATGCGACACATAGAATGAATTATTCACTAGGCCCCGCAAGCCTGGTGCTCGATGTGGGGGGCTATAGAGGGGATTTTGCTCATGAAATAAATCGCAGATACGGCTGCCGCGTATATGTTTTTGAGCCAGTTGAGTCTTTTTATGAAAACATTGAGGCACGCTTCAAGTCAAATGATAACATAAAGGTTTTTAATTATGGACTCTCATCCAAAGATGAAACCCAACAGATTTCCCTAGAGGGTGATGCATCGAGTGTTTTTAAGGCCAACGGCCAAGCGGAAGAAATAAAATTAAGATCTGCATCTGCTGTTTTCGAAGAACTGGAAATAGCCCACGTTGATTTAATGAAAATAAACATAGAAGGAGGTGAATTTCCTCTTTTAGAGCACCTCATTGAAACTTCACTGGTAAAAGAAATAAAAGACATCCAAGTGCAGTTTCATTCTTTCGTAGACGACGCAATTGTAAAGCGGCACAATATCAGGCAAAATCTAAAGAAGACTCATTTTATTACCTATGATTATGCTTTCGTGTGGGAAAACTGGGAGAGAAAATAATGTCGGAAAAAAAATATTACACTGAAGGGTTTTGGTTCACTGCCGAAGGGCAAATCCACCATGGGGATGTTGCCGCATATGGCGAAGACTATTATGCAAATAAGTTATATACACAGTTGTTAACTAAGTTGAACGATGTTCCAGATAACGGCTATATTGTTGTTATTGGAAGTAATAATTGTGTTTCTTTTGAAATACTTTGTCGGCATTTTGGTCACGAAAGATGCATTGGTATCGATATCGCCAATCCTTCAAATCATCCACGAGTTCTTATAAAGGATATAATGAATTTTGATGAAAAAGATAATATGCCAATCGCCCTGTGTCACAATGATCTAGGGTCTTTCCCTCTAACGCCAGTTGCCAAATGGAAAGCGCAAGTGTGGGCAGCAACAAACACAGTACCCGGCGGCTATGTATTGGGAAGAAATGATTTTAACAGTGCCTCCTATCCCTTGGAGGCACTCATGGAGAGGCATAAATTTGTCAACATGCACCTTTCCGGCATAAGTGGTTTGCTAAATTTAGATATGGAAGAGTCTGTGATTGAAGGGCACATGTTGTCCAAAAAATGCAGACCTGACTTTAGATAGAGAAAAAATGAAAGTTAATTTTTATGACACCAATATCCGCCATTTGGGTTCCTATGATGAGTGTTTGGAGCATGGTCGAAAGAATTCAAACATCACGTATGAGTATTTTTCGACAAATAATGAAATTTATCTCTTTACAGATGGCCACTTGGCCTCAGCCACATCAATTCAAGGTCACAAAAAGGTAGCCTGGATTATGGAACCAAGAGCCTTCGCCCCGGAAGCCCACACTTTTGTAGAGAATAATTTAAAAGTTTTTGATAGAATTTTAACTTTTGATGCGGAATTGTTAGAAAAATATCCTCATAAGTGTGTATGGATACCGGCAGATGGAATCTTTTTAGACTCGGAAAGTATACACGGAAGGCACGAAAAAAACAAAATGTGTTCTCATATTTTTTCTTCAAAAAGAATGTTAGAAGGCCACCGTTTTCGTCACGATTTGGCAAAAAATATTAGGAAAAATTCATTGAGTGTTGATATGTTCGGCGCTGGCGCCGGGAAGTATTTAGAAAGAAAGTCTGACGCTCTCCGGGATTATAGATTTTCTTTTGCTGTTGAAAACAATATTGCAAAAACTTATTTTACTGAAAAAATAATAGATTGTTTCGCAACCCGAACCATACCCATTTACCGGGGCGCCCCAAATATTGGAGATTGGTTTGACGAGCGCGGCATCTTATCTTTTGAGACAGTTGAAGAAGGTATCGAGATTGTGGAGAATCTAGATGAAAAACTGTATGAAGATTTAAAACCTCATATTGAAGAAAACTATGCCAGATGCCTACAATTCTATTCGGTCGATCAGTTCATATATGATGAGTTGAGGAGTTTATAAATGATAAAAAAGAAGTACAACATAGAAGAATACCCCTTTATAGGGCTGGTTAAGGCTGTGTATGGGGTTGAAGATTTGTCTCAATTGCACATTCATAGAAATGATCTTTCTCCAGATCGTTCTCAAGTTTGGGCACAAGAAAGCAGTACTGCTTATCACAAAATGTTTTATGAAAAATTAAATGAGAATGGGCCATTTTCGTGGTCTGAAATTATGGACACCTATGATGATTTCTTGAGTAATGAGGTTACTAAATTTGTGAGAGTCCCTTTCTACGCTCAAAAATTTCCTTCATTAAGGGTTCAACTTCCTGGCCTGAAAGCAATCAACAAGTGGCATTTTGATAGCGACAAAGATCATCGACATCCTAATGGCGAAATTAATTTTCAAATTGCACTCACAGAAATGAAAAAAACTTATTGTACTTGGGTAGAGCCCGTTCCGGGTTGTAATTATTTTGTTCCTCTGGAAATGTCACCCGGCGAATTTTACATTTTTAATGGAAATAAATGCGCACATGGAAATAAAGATAATATTTCTAAATTTACAAGATTGAGTTTTGATTTTAGAATTATTCCGGTAAAGGCACTCGAAAAAAATGAAATCTTAAACAAGACCGCCACTACAAAAACCTCCTTCACTCCTGGCGGATATTACAAAGAGAGAATTTATAATGCTGTGTGATTATGACACTATAAAAAATTACCTAGAAGACGACGGCTATCAGGTCAGCGACCCTTGGGACGTGGTGCAAATATTCGAAAATAAAGTTGCTGAATATGCTGGTTCAAAATATGCTGTGGCCGTAGATAGTTGCACAAATGCCATCTTTTTGTGTTTAAAATATCTAGAGGCTACCCGCCCTGTCGTGGTTCCAAAAAATACTTATATTAGCGTCCCTCAAACGATAATTCATGCCGGCTGCGAAGTTAGGTTTAGGGATATTGAGTGGCAAGGTCTTTATAAACTGGATCCCTATCCGATTATCGATGGTGCTACTAGATTTCGCAAAAATATGTATATCGAAGATCATTATCACTGTTTATCATTTCACGCCAAGAAGATTCTAAACATTGCCAAAGGAGGGATGGTCTTGACAAACGACATCGAGGCTGTCAAGTGGATGAAAAAAGCCCGTTATGAAGGAAGGGACATAAACATTCCATATGCACAAGATAAAATCACCACAATGGGCTGGAACATGTATATGCCTCCCGAACAAGCAGCCGTGGGAATTTTAAAGATCGACAAACTTGATGACAATAATGAAGATTGTGGAAATAGTGAAAAATATCATGATCTTTCATTGTTAGAGTGTTGGGGAAATAAATGATTTATGACATAGAACACCTCTATCGCCAGAACTTACGAGATGATTTCGAGTTCCCAAGGCTCGTTTCATACCCAAGGTGTGGGTCTCATTGGTTCCGCTACATTATGGAATACACTCTCGAAATGCCCTGTATTGTGAGTAGTTATAAATTTCCTAACCCCGACCTGCAACAGTGCTGGGGGCTGCACATTCACGACCGACGTCTTGATAATAGCGATTGTCCTCCCACCAAAAATTTACAAAAAGTTATTTATCTATGGAGAAACCCCGTGGATGTTATATATTCTCAATTAAGATACGATGGGATTTTACCTGATGTGCTTACGGTGTCGAGCGCAGAATCGCTCCGCCATGGAGTCAATTATCTTATTCACGAGTACGGCTCCCACTTACAGCGATATCGCTTTAACAATGGCGACATTGGAGATCTTCTAGAGATCACTTACGAACAAATGCGAGAGAATACTGCAGAAACTATGGCCCAAAGTATGGAATTTTTAAATCTTCAATATGAAAAGAAAAAACTTAAAAAAGTAATATCCGAGTGTACAAAATTAAAAATTTCCCAGGGCATCAATGACAAATCCGCAATTGATATGGTTGCAGCCACACGGCCCGAACAACACAAACACAATAAAGAAATTTTCAAATCCATTTATGAGCATTTAATCACCGATAAGTTAAAGACAGTAACCGGAGACAAGGAATGAAACTTCATTTAGGTTGCGGAAATAAGATAATAGCGGACTTTGTAAATATCGATATTTTACCATCTTCAGATGAAGTGGTGTCGGATAATGTAGCGACCCTTCAGAAAATACGTGATGAATCTGCAGAACTTATTTATGCGTGTCATGTTTTGGAACATTTTGGTCGACATGAGTACAAGAATGTTTTAAAATGTTGGCACACAAAATTGAAATCAGGTGGCAAAATCATGATTGCAGTCCCGGACTTTAATGCGGCTGCAAGATGGTATTTGGAAAATGGAAGACTCCAAGACATTCTTGGATTAATCTCTGGGGGTCAAAAAAACGAATATGACTTTCACAAGGTTATATTTGATTTCGAAACGTTGCAACAAGATTTGGAATCCATTGGGTTTACTGACGTAGCACTGTATGATTGTCATGAAACTTCTCACTCACATCAAGATGACTATAGTCAGGCTTACTTACCGCACATGGACAAGGATCATGGCACATTGATGAGTTTGAATATTACGGCCATAAAAAAATGAAAATTTTAATTACGGGCGGCACTGGCATGGTTGGTTCTGCCTTTAAAAACATAGAGACGAAGCATGAAATTTGTCTAGTTGGGTCTTCGCAGTATGATTTAACATCTTGGTATGACACGATGTGTATGATCGAAAATGTAAGGCCCCAGGCAGTTATTCACCTTGCTGCAAAGGTTGGCGGCATTAAAGCAAATATGGAAAACCAAGGGGATTTTTATACTGTCAATTCTCTAATTAATACAAATGTTCTCAAGGCGGCGAAAGACTTTCGGGTTCAAAAGGTTTTGTCTCTTTTGAGTACATGTATTTATCCGGATGACGTCTGTTATCCCCTGACTGAAGACCAGATTCACAAAGGCCCCCCGCATGACTCCAACTACGCATATGCGCATGCCAAACGAATGCTGGATATACAATCGAGAGCGTACCGGGATCAGTGTGGTTGTAATTTTATTACCGCTGTCCCAAACAATCTTTTTGGAGAAAATGATAATTTTGATTTAGAAAATTCCCATGTGTTGCCTGCAATTATTAGAAAAATACACGAAGCCAAGATTAAAAGAGAAGATATAATTTTGTGGGGTGACGGTACGCCACTTAGGGAATTTACATATTCTCAGGATTTAGCGGAAATATTGTTGCTGTTGATAGACAAATACGATGACGAATCTCCGATTAATGTAGGAAACACAAAAGAAGTCTCAATTAAAGAAGCGGCAGAAACAATATGCGACATTATGAATTTTAAAGGCAATATAATTTGGGACACTTCCAAGCCCAAAGGCCAACACAGAAAACCATCAGATAATTCAAAATTAATCAATCTAGGCTGGAAACAAAAAGATTACACAGATTTTAAAAAAGCCTTGACAAAAACTTGTAAATGGGTTATACTAAATTATCCGAACATAAGAGGAATAAAATGAAAACAGCCCTAATAACTGGAATCACAGGACAAGATGGCTCATATTTAGCGGAACTTTTGCTAAAAAAAGGCTACAAAGTAGTGGGAGTAAAAAGAAGAACATCCCTGATAACAACAGATCGAGTTGATCATCTGTTTAAAAATAAAAATTTTGAATTAGTATATGGCAACCTCATAGACGGAGGCAGTATTCATAGGTTGTTAATGAGATATCAGCCCGATGAAATTTATAACCTGGGCGCCCAATCGCACGTCAGAGTATCTTTTGATACCCCAGAAGAGACTGCCGAAATCGGCGCTATGGGAACTCTAAGGCTGCTGGAAGCGGTTAGGAATGTTTGCCCTCGTGCAAGATTTTATCAAGCATCGTCTTCCGAAATGTTCGGAGATAATCCAGAATATCCACAAAACGAAAATACTAGTTTACAGCCTGCCTCTCCATATGCGTGCGCAAAAGTTTTTTCTCATAATTTGGTTCGAAATTATAGAGAAAGTTACGGTCTTCATGCTTCTTCTGGAATTTTGTTTAATCACGAATCTCCACGAAGGGGAGAGACTTTTGTCACGAGAAAGATAACTATGGCTGCCGCCAAGATTAAAATGGGACTTCAGGATAAACTGTATCTTGGAAATTTAGATGCAAAAAGAGATTGGGGATATGCAGCAGATTATGTAAAAGCAATGTGGCTAATGTTGCAGCAAGAAGTGCCGGATGACTATGTTATATCGACAGGAAAAATGTATAGCGTCAAGGAATTTTTAGAATTGGTATTTGCTCATGCGGGCCTCGATATCGAGGAACATGTTGAGATTGATGAGAGGTTGTTCCGCCCCCATGAAGTACCTGTTCTCCTGGGAGATAGCACAAAAGCCCGCCAAAATTTAAATTGGGAACCAGAAACCTCATTAGAAGAACTGGCACTCTTGATGTATGAGTCTGATTTGGCTACGCTTGGATATTATAATGGAGAATAAGAGAATTTTAGTCACGGGCCATCGCGGATATATCGGCTCACATCTTTTTAGAGAATTGAGGAATAATCCCAATTATGAAGTTTGCGGGATAGACCTTAAAGAAGGGGACGATATTTTACATTGCTTGCCAGAAAAAGAGTTCGATTGTGTATTTCACCTGGCAGCCCTCCCAAGGGTAGAATATTCCGTAGAAAATCCTTTTTATACTATGAAACAAAATGTCTTGGCGACATCTAAATTACTTGAATGGTCCAGAGGCCATGGTGTAAAAACTTTTATTTTTTCTTCATCATCTGCTCTATACGGAGAAGGTTCTGGTCCAAAATCTCCATACGGACTTCACAAACTTATATCTGAAATGGAATGCGAGTTGTATCAAAAGCTCTATGGATTACAATGCGTAAGTTTAAGGTATTTCAATGTTTATTCTGAAGACCAAGAGTATGGGGGCTCATATTCCACAGTTATATCTGCTTGGATGCAGATGATAAGGGAAAACAAGGCTCTTAGAATTGATGGCGATGGTCATCAAACCAGAGATTTTGTTCATGTAAAAGATGTGGTTTCTGCCAATATTTGGTGTATGGAAAATATAGAAACATTGCATAAACCGTGGTATGACGTTGGTTACGGCAACACTTGTAGTTTAAATGATATTAAGCGCATAGTTGACCGGAATCTTAGTGTGTCATGGGTCTATGCACCACACAGGCCCGGAGATGTGAGACATACTGAAATCGGAGAGCAAAGATTGCAGACTACCGGCTGGTCCCCTCGGATAGATTTGGTTAGTGGTTTTGAATCATGTTTTAGAAAAAAAAGAGAATAATTAAGTTTTTTCCTTGACAATGGTCAAATTGGGTGTTATAATATAGGTATAACATTTAATGAAAAGGAGAAGTTAAATGCAATTAACAAATCAAGCAATGGGTGCGGTTATGATTGCCCTACAACAATCGCTGATGACCCAAACGGACATTGTTCCGGTTTTACAAAGTTTTGTTTTTTCTGAAACCGATGAGGGTTTAATCGTGGAAAATCCTCCCATCTTAGAGATTAATAATACTCAAGAGGACGAAAATTCGGATGCCGACGTATAATTATTATTGCGACGAGTGTGACGATTATTTCGAATTACAACACGGAATGACCGAAAGTTGCGAACTCTGCATTGCGTGCGAGTCGCCCTCTTTCAAACGGGTTCCGTCAATTCCTATCTATATTCAGCAGCCAGCGGCTCAAAAAGAAAAGAAAGTTGGGGATGTTGTAGAAGAATATATTGCAAAAAATAAAAAGTCTATTAAAGAAGAAAAAAAGAAACTTAAAACAAAGATTTATCCAAAGAGCTAAGACCACATGCTTACTGTAATTTTTTTATCTACATTGTTAATATTTTCGTTATTGTTAAATATTTTTCTGGGGTGGTTTATCTGGAAAAGCCTAGCACAAATTTCAGAATACGATGAAGAACTAAGAGATTTGGTAAGAATATTAAAAAACTTTTCGCAACACCTACAAGGCGTTCATGAACTAGAGATGTTTTATGGGGACGAGACGTTGAGGCACCTTATGCGACATGCATCTGACATTATAGATACTTTCGAAGTATATGACCTGATGCTTTCTGAAGAGGAAGAGTATGACACAACCTACGAAGAAGAGACGTAGAATTAGAAGAAGTAAAAATTCAAAGAAATATTTTACTCAAGTACATGAAGACGCAATCAATGAATATAATAGGCCAGAGACGACAATGCGCCGCAAAGAGGAATTATATGTTACTCTTTTGAAGCCGGCCTTCGACCAAATGGTTGACAAAATTGTATTTACTTACAAGTTTACTAATTTACCAAACATTGATGTGTTGCGAGCAGAATGCAAAGTATGGATAGTCACAGTTCTTGATAAATTTAATCCCGACAAGGGGTCAAAGGCGTTCTCTTATTTTTCGGTAATTACAAAAAACTGGTTCATTCAGAAAGTCAAGAAAAATCAAAAAAAGAATCGTCGCGAAATCGAGATCGGCGAATTACCAAAAGAGTTGGAATTAAAGCACATTTCAGTTGAAAATGAATATGATGATAGTCGAGAAAAACAAGAATTTTGGGAAAAATTAAACTTTGAAATAAAAAACTGGGACACTGATAAACTTAAAGAAAATGAGAAAAAAGTCCTAGAAGCGATAAAAATATTATTAGAATCTCCGGATGATATAGAAATTTTTAATAAGAAGGCTATTTATTTGTACATGAGAGAGATAACTGGTCTTAATACAAAACAGATTGTTAATTCTCTCAACAAAATGAGAAAGCGCTATAAGATTTTCAAAACTAAATGGGATCGAGGAGATCTATGAAATATGAAGAAAAAAGTAGATCAAATTTTAGAAGAGGCTATCGATAACATCAGAAACGATAGGGATGTCACGCAAAGACTCTTGGCCGATGTCATGATTTATTTAAGCCAGAGCGAAGAACGCCACCGGGAAGTGGGCATCACAGCAGCCAAATATGTAGAAACTCTCCAGCGATCTAATGAGCAGTTGGTAAAAATTTCTACATTATTGAAACGAGCCGAAAAACAAGAAACAGGTCTGACTGCCGACGACAAGAAAGATATCTTTGATTTGTTGCAGGGAGACAAAGTGAGTAATGGCTAAAGATGAAGACCAGTTAAAAAGAGAATTCTTAGAAAGAGAAAAGGTCGGCCAATTTAATTCGCTGGAGCGCAAATCGAGCGGTTTTTCAGACAATTTTTCTATTGGCGGAGACCCTCTTACTCAAATGCCAGCTATCATCGACAAGGTGGTTGTAGACAGCAAATTGCAAAACAGCAACCAGCGCCAAGCCATGGTAATTGATGATGGCAAATTAAATTATTACGACGCCTTTCTTAGTTCTTTGGGTGACGAGAAAGGTCGCAACTTAACCACAATATTTACTGCCCAAAAAAAGGTGTCGACTCGAAACGCCGAGGGCCCGGAAAGATGCACCAAGGGTCCGTTTTTTTATGAGTCCGATTCGGCTGAATATGCATTATATATGCACCTACATCCTTCTCAAGTTTTTGAAAAAAATGATGAATCCAAGCCAAAAGTGGGATCAATTGTGCAACAGACTTATCAAAATTCTGAAAAACAAGAGATCGTCATAAACAAGGTGGACAAAGAAGGTTTTAATCCAGGTCCTGATTTCAAAATAGAAGACCCAAACGCCTCCCCGGATACTTCGGCCAATTTTACAAACTACAAGCCGGGAACTACAGGCCCAGGCGCTGCTACAACAGGAGGCGCCCCTTCTGTTCCAGTTGGAGATCTGCCCTCAAATATTTCCAAAGCAGCAATTAATGTGGGATCGATTATTTACAATAATATGAGGGGCTCAAAAGGAAACACAGCGTGTAAATTTTTAGACACTTGGGAAAAGAAATATGCCAAAAAACACAACTCAGCTCGTACCACATATGCTAATCAAAGATATAGTGCAGTAGTTCAATCTGCGGTTGTTGTTGCATCATCGACTTTTGTGCTGGATGTGGAAATGATGAGAACGTTTGCATGGATTGAATCGGCTTATCAGCCATATATCGTCAACAAATCATCAGGAGCAACAGGAATATATCAAATTTTACCTCACCTGACTTTGGATGGCAGAAGAAAAATATATCAAATTTACAAAAAAGACCTGGGAGATCCGGTCAAAAACGCTATCGCCGTTGGCCGAAAGTTAAAAGGAAATATAGATAAAATAGAAAAAGATTCTATAGGGGTCTTGGGTATAAAGAAACTGCAACCATGGCAGGTGTATGTAACTCACAACCAGGGTGTTGATGGGTTCGCTGTTCAATATATCGCCTGTAAACTTTTTAGTGACAAGGGCGAAAAGAACGAATTAATACACGCAGCCCAATATTTATTTGACAATGGATACGGCCCAGTCATGACAAATGGTAAGAATTACTTTCCAAAATCCACCAGTACATAAAGGAGTCTAAAAGTGCCAAAAATATTGCCAAGTAAGGCCAACTCGCCTTACGCATCTACAGAAGCCGAACCGTTTATGAACGATACGCAAAAAGACTTCCTTAAACTAAATACATCAAAATATGCAGATGTGTATGAGAGGGGTTCAAATGGATTCCCGGTTCTGACTTCTTTGCCGGTATACAATGCCCCTATAAATTCCAAGTCTCTAAATATGGATGACTCGTGGATTTGCTTGGGTCCCGATGCACCACAGGGTCCGGGAACCGGCCAAGGCAAGACAGGCACTAGGGCAGCCTCTGTAGACATAGTTTGCGGTAGACTTGCTGCGATAGCATCTGCGGCAAAAAACGAAAATGGATTTGTAAATAATAGTTTTCAGTATGACGCTGCTCGTCTTTATGTTAGTCAACTTACGAATGTCGATGAATCAACATCCTTACCGACAGTCGACGGAGGCAATCAGCCTTTTGAAGAACGCTCTGGCTTGGTCGGTATTGCCGATAACGTGGCCCTCAAAGGACGCCTGGGCGTCAAAATCGTCACGGCGCCTCCTGGTGAGTCCAACTCCGCCGGCGGCCTAATCAGTTCTGGTACAGGCATAGAACTCATTGCCAAGTCAGATGCATCCAGCGTCCAACCTCTGGTAAAGGGAGATAATTTAGTAGACGCATTGGGCGCAATTTACAGCAGGATTGATGAACTAAACGATGCAATAATGGATATAGCGGCAGAAAATATTGCGCTTTCCGCTGCTCTGGCTGCTCATGTACATCCCGTTATCCTCCCTGCAATGATTGCGGGCCCGTCGCCCGTACTTATCGCCCCGGCAATCAAAACGGGAATGACTAACGCATGGTCGGGCCCCATAACAGGAATAAAAAGAAAGTTGAATTTATTGTTTGATGAAATAAATTATACCTATTCAGTAGGATCCAAATATATAAACAGCGACTTAAATAGGACAAATTAATGGCACAATATAATCTAGAAACCCTTCCCGTTGAGTGGACATCATCTTCCACAGGCAATTTTTACACAAATGAAAGGTCTTATTGTTCCATATCTATTTTGGACCGCGAAGTCGTAGATGTGAGGACAGAGACTGAATATTTATATAATTTCAAAATACAGTTCTTGGAAAGATGCTTAGAATTCTTCAGCAAGGAAGGGAACCCAGAAGATTTGGTATCTAGAGTGGGTATTCTCGATACATTTATCGATCCTTTTCCAAATATTGGCCAAAAGGTTATATTTTTTGTAAGCCATGCAACAGTAGAAAATTTGCCAGATCGAGAAGCAAAAGATTCAGTAGAAAAAGTGATATATAATATTGATCTGTATTACGAGAAAATTTCTTACGTGTGTGAAAAATTTGTTACATATCAAAAAGAAATCCTTAAAGATATATTTAACAAAAAAACTTTGGGGTACCAAGGGCTAGATTTTACGATGGAATCGCAAAATCTTCAATCTTTTAATGAAAATTTACAAAAGTTATTTGACACAAATGACGTTGATAGTTCAAGATATAAAGCAATTTGTTTCAAGTTTGACGACGAAGGCCACCTAGAGGGAATCGATCTTGAAGGCTCATCAGGACTCAAGAGTTTAAAAATATCTTTTTCTTTTTTCTCCTCTCAAAGCCCTCAAAACCGCTCCCAAACTTTACACCTCATAAGGAGTCTAGATAATTTATACCGCGCCTGTAAGGCCACCTCGTCAACCTATGAGACCATTATACAACGCAACTATATTAGCGCACCTAAAATTCTCAACAATCCACAATCCCCCATTCATCGAACTGATAAAGAAAGCGACTCTTACGGTATCTCTAATAAAGATGTGACAAACAAGTTTGCAAGTTCAACGGAAATATCTAAAAGATTTGTCAAAGAATTTCAGAACATTGCTAGAACCTCCCTTTATACTACACCTTGCATGACTGCAGAACAAAAGATACAAAAAGACAGACAATTAGATGAATCTAGGTCTGAAAATATTAGTTTTGCAAAAGAAGTAGAGCGTTCAATCGGAGATGCGTTTATAAATAGTTTGCCGGATATTTTGGTAAAAGTGGGAAACAAGAAGGGCAAAGAGGCCATGAACGCTCTCGGTGTAGATGTCCTAAATCGCCTCGGAGTTTGTGGGCTGGGGGATATTATTGCAATGGCTGCAAATACCGCCACGACTTACTTAAGCCCAGAAGAATACACATCTGCCCTTACTGATTGCGCACTCGATAAAATAAAAAACAAAGATATGGAACAATTTGTGCTGTCGTTAGAGAAATTTAATCGAGGCACACAAATCTTGGAAAGATATCGCTCTATAGTGGGAAGTCCGGAAATATTGCCACCATGGAAAACTAATAACTACAGAAGTCCCGATTCTTTTTACGATGGTTCTTTTAACGAGTCTTTTACTCTGTCCACAGGCGCCACAAACGATTATGACATTGAATTTTTGTTCTCTGCTTATCGCGATTCTATTCGGTTGGAGATTCGTCCGGAAAATATTTTAGAAGCCCTGACCTCTACATTCCCTGATGAGATGGGTTGGATTTCCTTCTTCATAGATTCTACCGAGATCCTCTTGTCTAAATGCGCCCCGCCCCGTGACCTGGCCGCCAGCCTTGATGGGAACATATGCAATTCAAAGCGCTTTGCGTTACCAGAGATGTTTTCTGCAAACATTGGAAGTTCTGGAATAGGTTCACCCTCTCAAATTGCAAACCAACTTGTCGAAGAACTAAAGAATTTAATCATTAATCTGATAGTAAGGACAATAACTGCATCCATGGGCCAATTAATGCAGATTGTCACCGCCGGAGTTTCCTTCGATACCAATTATTTTAAAAGAGGGGATTATATTCCCGATCTGTTTCAGAATGAAAACTATATCTACGATGCTTTATGTGAGAACGCGTCAAATAAAAGTAGAAACAGGGAAAGTGTCAACGCGGCCACGAAGCAAATGCTAATAAAAAGCACAAGCAGAAATTCCTTACCAGATATAAGTCCAGATTCGCTTGAGCGCTTCTTGTCAGCAGTATCTGTGTCACTTGGTGAATATGAAAAAATTAAATTATTTAGAGGGATAGCAGGCCCAGTTACATACGACAAGGTGATTTATTTGGCCGCCCAAAACGATCTGGCACCTTATTTTGAAAACTATTCGGATGTTGAACAATTCTTTTTAGAAATGGGCAAAAGATTAAGTGTTTCTGATTTGGAGAAGAAATATTTTGATAAAATTTATAATTTTGAACCTTCTCCCACATTTTGTTTAGTAGATGATCAGGTGTTAGACAGGGCATATATGCAAAATAAAGCCGGCATTACACAAAAACAAGTCGATGCTATGAAGTTGAAACTAAAAGAAATTCAAAAAGATAAGATTTGTTTTGCTGCTAACACAATTGGAAATCCCAACGGCCCGATACTCGGAGAAGTTGGCAAAGTTTTAAAAGATCCCAACAACTCCATTTATCAACCTTTAAAGGAAAAAGAGGCCGATTATTTTATAGAAGCAACAAAGGGAATGCTGGAAGCCATCGCTAGTTCATATAAGTCGGATTTGTACGCCCCTCAAGGTGTGTTTGACGTATGTATGTCGTCTTACGATGAAACAACAACCACGACCACTGGTTATAATGATAAAAAATTTGGTGCTATTTTTGGAATCTCCGGGGCCGACTCAAGCTTGAATTATCCTGTTTTCACGAACGGCGTGTTTTGGGGAACGTATGATGATTTCAAAAAAGAGTTTTTCGTCGACACTCCGCTCGAATTATCCATCCTAACTAAGACCACACAGTTTGGGAGTCTTTCTGACGCAGACATTGATGCTGTAGTGAAGAATTTTAACACAAATATTCTCGAAAATGTAATAAAAAAATATTTCCAGGAAATAGACTCAACGCTAAAGACCGGCTCTTTGGATTTGGCGCACTGGCAAACCACATATAACAGATTAAATCGAGGTCGAAATATAGCAAATTTTCTGGGTAGCATAGAAGACTTCCAAGACATATTGCGCGAAACTTATACAACTATAGAAGATTTCGAAATTCCACCGGGCAAAATGGCCCCCTTGAACATGCTGCCTTCAAAGGGCGCCCTTTTACAAAAATATATTGGTCTCTCGTTGTTAATCCGCGTAATGTATACAGAATACATTTTTAAATCTTTGAGGATTTTTAGAAATTACAATTTAGACACAATGCCGCGAAAAACAGAATTTGTAAATTTTTTAAAAAACGAGTTAGGCGCCAATCAAATAAAAGATAATATGGCACAAATTTTGTTTCAATTACCATATCAGCAAGAATATGCTGAAGATTTGCAAAAATTGGCACTAGAACTGAATGAGGGAATCACTGCATCACTCAAGGGTTCTGATACTAATTTTTACAACGACTACAAAAAACAAATTGATGCAGCGGTAACTATATTTATTGATGTTGTATTGGGCGACTACGATCAACAGAATGTCGATACACTGTTTGCCAATTCTATACAAAAACAAATAAAGTCGATCAGTCAAATAATAGTGGGAAGCCCACCAAACGTTCAAGATCTGAACACGGCCCCTCCAGATTCTGCAGTCCAAATACGCGCAGAAAAGTACTACGACGTTGGCCGCCCGATTAACGATACGCTTCCTTCCGGAATAGTGTCAGAAAGTAGTCTAAAATCTTCTTTGGAATCTTCAATGATCGGTCAAAAAATCGAAAAATACTGGCCCCAAGGGTGGAAAAAGGGAATAAGGTTGGTGGCTTTTTATCCATATAACAAAACTACGGAGCCACCCACTGCTGAAGAACTCGCGGTCGTCGCAACTGACGGCACCACAGCCATGGCCCTTCCGGTGAGTACATATGTAGAAGAATTTCCTCAAGATGCTGCTATAAGTGCCTCTTTGAGTAGTGAATATAACGAAGATCAAATGCTGGATGGCTTGACGTCATCTCCACAATTTAAAAAATATTTTTATCCTTCTGTGAATATGGAACAGATATTATCTTTTTGCACTAATTATTATATTAATGAAGCCGACGAACGGATAGATTCCATGAATTCGGAAGGATTTTTTGCTCAAACAAAAACAATGTTATTGGAGTTGTAATATTATAAATGGCTTATGGATTTTCACCAAAATTACCCCTAACATACGATAAGGTAGACGGACCTTATGCTTTGTTGAAGACGGTCGCAACCATGGGACACCAGAATTTAAAAATGCTAGTTTTAACCAATCCAGGTGAGCGCGTCATGGATCCTAATTTCGGAGTTGGCATAAGTAGATATCTCTTTGAAAACAACGTGGTCATTAATGATGGGGCAATAAAATCCAGAATAATCTCCCAGGTACAGACCTATTTACCATACATAAGCATCACAGACATTACTATAGAAGATCGATCCGATGCCAACATGGTGGGAGTCCAAATAACTTATTTTATTGACTCCTTCACGCAAGAGGAGATTTTATATCTTAATTTAGAGAATAACGCAGAGTAAGGAAAAACAATAGATGGCAAAGAAAAATGTACCAATAAAATATACAGCGAGAGATTTTAATAGTATAAAGAAATCTCTTGTTGATTACGCCGAAAGATATTACCCGGAAGTCTATCAGGATTTTAACGAGGCATCTTTTGGCTCCCTAATGATGGATACTGTATCTTACGTCGGTGATGTTCTATCCTATTTCTTAGATTATCAGGCTAACGAGTCGTTCATTGAAACAGCCTTCGAGAGAAAAAATGTCATCAGACTGTCACGACAACTGGGCTACAATTATCAGAACATCGCCACGGCTACTGGCGAAGTTGAATTATATATCCTAGTACCAGCAAACGAACTGGTTCTTGGTCCCGATGCCTCTTATTACCCAGTCATACAGGAGGGTACTACCTTTTCAACGACTGAAGGAAAAAACTTTATACTTGCAGAAGACGTGAGATTTGACAACCCTGCTAATGAAATTGTTGCTGGTCGCGTAGATCAAACAACTGGTCTTCCTACTTCTTATGCTGTTAGGGCAACTGGAAAAGTTATCTCCGGACAACTTCTTGAAGAAAGATATGATATAGGAGATTACCAAAGATTTCGAAAACTAAATCTTAATGATACAGATATTGTCGAAATTCTCTCTGTAAAGGATTTAGAAGGAAATGAATATTATCAGGTTGATAATTTAGTCCAAGATATTATTTACAAGTCTTTCACCAACACCGGCGACAATACTGATACCGTAAAAGAGTACCTTCGCCCTGTCTCGGCACCTCGTCGTTTTACTTTTGAATTCGATGGGGAAAATTATTTCTTGCAATTTGGTCATGGTTCCGAAGATGAGATTAGCCTAGATCCCATCGCAGACCCTTCATCAGTGGCTCTTAAATTGCATGGTAGAGACTATGTTTCGGATGTAAGTCTAGATCCGAGCAAAATTTTAGAAACTGACAAATTGGGCGTGGCCCCCTCTAACACTTCTTTGATTGTTAAATATCGGAAGAACACTAACCAAAATCCCAATGCAAAAGCCGCCTCTGTGGTGAATCTGGTGTCTGTAAAAATAAGGTTTAAAAATATTACTGATCTCGACGCCTCCAAATTAAATACCGTTCGATCTTCGCTCGAAGTTTCTAATTCTAAGCCAATTGTTGGCAGTTCTGTAGATCCGAGCAATGAAGAAATAAAAATCCGAGCCTTGTCCAACTTTGCCACTCAACAGAGGGCCGTAACCGACAAGGACTATGAATCAACGATTTATTCAATGCCAGCCAAATTTGGCTCAATATATCGATGCAACATAGTACTAGACTCGGATTCCTTTAAGAGAAACCTGAATGCCTATGTTTTAGCCGTCGATGCAGATGGTAAACTCACCGCTGCCAACACTACATTGAAAGAAAATTTAAAAATCTGGATTTCTAATTACAAGATGATTAACGATACGCTAGATATTCTAGATGGAAAGATAATTAATCTCGGAATAGAGTTTGATGTGGTAGCAGACAAAGATTATAACAAGTCAGATATATACTCACAGTGCGTAAATATTCTTTCTAAAAGATTCGCAAAGCCGCTTCAAATGGGTGAGCCTTTCTATTTGACGGACGTTTATTATGAATTAAATAAGATAGCCGGCGTTCTAGATACTCGAAATGTCCGACTTTCAAACAAGAATGGCACCAAGTACTCATCTTCAACAATGGACATAGATTTTAATTTATCCTCTGATGGTCGCTTTCTTTCCTGTCCTTCTAATGTGAGTTTTGAAATTAAGTATCCTGAAGTGGATATAACCGGGGTTGTAAGATAATGTCTATAAAAAAATACTACGCAAATAAGGATAATACTATTACCAATGCTTTTAAGTCAAACTTGACAACAAGAGGCACTGGCGCAAACATGGGTCTGTCGGACGTCCTAGAGACTTTTTCGATTTATGGTCAAGCTAGTTCGGGATCGACAGAATTAGAAAGAATTTTGATAGAGTTTCCAGTCTCCGACATAGTGCAAGACAGAACGTCAGGCATTCTTCCTGCTGCGGGATCAGTTAGTTTTTATCTCAATATGTATAACGCCAAGCATACTCAAACTACCCCAAGAGAATTGACTTTGGTGGCATTACCCATTTCCCAATCATGGCAAGAGGGCACAGGACTTGACATGGATAGTTACAAGGATGTAACAAAAGGTGGCCCTGGGTCGAATTGGATTAACGCTGGAAAGGACGCCCCCTGGACCGTGGAAGGTGGAGATTACCTCTCATCACCGGCCTACTCACAAACTTTTCCAATTGGTAACGAAGATTTAAAAATGGATATCACTTCACTTGTAGAGGAGTGGATCGCGGGTACCACGCCAAATTATGGTATTGGAGTACACCTCACGTCTAGCCAGGAAGCATATTATGCTTCTTATAATCCCCGTGAATCGGTAGATTTCGACACACTAGCATTTCTATCTGGCTCTGCTCAAACAATGGCGTTAACGGGGCCCTCTACTATTTCCATGTGGATCAATCCGGACACCATCGGAACAACCAGATATTTAATGTTTTGGCAGCTTGAAGGTTTCTCGTCTTACGGAAGAGTGCTTTATATGAACTCCGCAGGAGAATTGGTATATGCTAGGAAATATTCTACACAAGCCAGTTACAAGTCTACGGTCGCTCTTTCTGCGGGTACGTGGTCTCATATCGTCTTGACAGATACTGGCGACAGAACCATACCGGAATTATATGTTAACAACGTTCAGGACACAGTAAACGAAGTGTCTCCAGGTTCAGGCGCCACACCGGTAACAAATTTCGATATGGTTGCTATCGGAGGGTCTAAAACGGGAGATACGAATAATTGGCTTGGTTTGGTTGATGATGTGGCATACTTCGATAAGGCCCTTACATCTTCGGAAGTGTCGGAGTTATATAACAGCGGCTGTCCTGCTCCTCTCAAGGAACTTGCAATATATAAAAATTTAATTAACTGGTGGGTCCATGGTGACGATCCACGAGACGAAATCAAACTAGGTACCCCTCCAACCGCAGTCAGCATTTTTGACCGTCGAGGCACCACTAATCTTTATGCCACAGGCTCTGGAGACATGACTATTGTTACGGGTGCATGTTCGGGGCAAAACGGCACAGTGCCTTCAAATTCTAACGAAATAATTAATACTTCCGGAGCAACTGAATCTTATTATACTAAGAAATTTTTTGGAAGAGGTTCTGAATTTTTCTTCAAGAGGCCAACAATCGAGGCAGTCTGGGATTCTTCAATAAAGGACGACAGAGGAAATTTTTATGCCAGTTCCTCGTTGCTCCCAGCCTCCGAAAATATCGGCACCATTTATTTATACAACTCTATTGGTGGAAGATTAAGAAATATTCCAGACGTGGGAACCGGAGAAATTTATGTAAAAGTATATTCTTCAGCATCAGACGGCATCGTCGTGTCGCCCACTACCATCACAGGCGGCCATGTTTCAACTGGCATTTATTCCGCGTCCTTTGAATTGGATACATCATATACTACGGTTTACGATAGGTGGTTCTCGTCCGGACTAACGACGTGTTATCACACCGGGACCATAAACATAAAAACACATAATGCATCTGGGTATAGTGCCTATCCAAATTACGTCACTAATTTGACAAATTTGAAGTCCACATACTATACTAACGAAACCAATCGCTTTAGATTTTATGTAAGAGAAAAAGATTGGAGCCCCACTATTTATACAGTAGCATCCAAAGAAACGGATACACTCATTATTCAAAGTGGGTCCTATCAGATTCACAGATTGATAGATGACTTGATTGCAATTCCATATGACACAGGAAGTAATAAGGGAACGGAAATGTCCTTTGATATCAGCGGAAATTATTTTGATTTAAAAATGGATCTTTTAGAACCTGGATATTCATACGGGATTAAGGTAGCGTTTTACGATGATGCTGTTGATAGCTATGTAGAGCAACCATATGTCTGGAAATTCAGGGTAGAAACAGTATGAGCATCCGAAAATATTTTGATAAAGAAATACCTTATAAACTTTTTTCTGAAACCCCAGAAAACATCAGAAAAGATGCCGAATCTATGGGCAACTTATCGGAGTCGTGGGAAAATAAATCTACTTTTATTCCACAAGTCGACTTCGCAGACCCGGCCAATTTTGTTAAATACGGTTCAGCCGAATCTTATTATCAAGATGCGATAAGCAGAATATATGAAAACTATCCTTATGATGGTTCGTCGCAAGAAAGACAAGAATACCTCAATGAATCCACATATTTAGATCGTTGGATGTTGGAGTACAAATATCCACGAACCACAGGCTTTATTAACATATCAGCCACGGGATGGGGAGCCGTCTCAACGGCCCCAGGCCCCCTCACAAGTTATTATGGAGAACCAGCCACAAAAGAGTATATTACCTTTTTTGGAGGCCCGCATACGGCGTCTGACGGCATGAATAGTTCGCCTTTGAGCACAACTTTTGAAAATTCAAACAAATTTGAAGCCAACGTTTATAGTGACGCTGGTTTCACCGGCACAGGAACTAGAGAAAGCAACCTTAAGGCTGATTTTGATAACGGTGTTACGATTGAATTTTGGCTTCGAAAACCAGAGTTTAACAACAATAATACTGAAAAAGAAGTAATCTTTGATTTGTGGAATTCTGCCTCTTATGCGCCCCTCGGTAGCCCATATGGGAGAATTTTGCTCCAACTTACAGGGACCGCTGCCAACTCTCCGTTCGTTCTATCTATTCAGTCTGGAACAGCCGCACCGTTTGAAGAAGAGGTTTTCGGCTCCACCTTAACCACGGCCTCGTTGGAAACTTTTGGCCATTATGCATTCCGGGTTTACAATTCTGGCTCTGGAACAAAAGTAGACTTTTTCAACAATGGTAATCTTCTGGAGACTAAATTTAACGCCGCCACAACAACTGGCGAAATTACAGGCGCCCTTCATGCTACACTCGGAGCCCTCACAAGTCCAGCCATCGTTGCAAGTAGTGATTACGCAGGAAAAGGATGGGGAAAACTATCCGGATCCCTAGACGAGTTTAGATTCTGGAAAACAAAAAAGACCTCTGAAGACATTGGACGCCACTGGTTCACACAGGTGTACGGCGGCGCAAACACAGATATAGCAAATACTGACTTGGGGGTTTATTATAAATTTAATGAAGGCATCACCGGCGATGCCACGATTGATTCGACTGTCTTAGATTACTCCGGACGTATATCTAATGGTACGTGGACAAATTATACTGCATACTCTAGAAATGTAGGTTCTGCGATGATAATCGCATCCGCGTCTCAAAAAGAATTCAAAGATCCCATAATTTATGTCGAGCATCCCGAAGTAGCTGCCCTCATAACCGAGATGAATCAATCAGGTTCTAACTACGATTATCAAAATTCATTATCACTGTACAACAGTGTGCCAACATGGATTATCGATGAAGACGAGGCAACAGGTCAAGATTTTAAGAGATTGACGCAGATCATGTCTAGTTTCCTGGATACTCTTTATTTGCAAATTAATGAATTGAATAAAATAAAAGATATCGGCTATGTTGACCCCGAAAGTAAGGAACTACCTTTCGCCAGCCAGTTATTAGAAGGGTATGGCTTTGTCGCACCCGAAATATTTGCAGATGCAACTTTGTTAAATCAAATTTTCGACCGCGCAGAAAATAAAGAGTTTTCCGATAGTGTTATTGAAATAAAAGATACCATATACAAAAACATCTACAACAACATTGTGTCGATTTACAAATCAAAGGGTACCGCTCGCGCTTTTAGAAATTTGGTCAGATGCTACGGCATCGATGAGTCACTTGTAAAGATTAATGCGTATGCTTCAAATGTTACTTATGATTTAAAAGAAGACAGAAGATATACATCTGTAAAGAAGAATTTCATAGATTTTTACAAAACAGATAATTTCTATGGCAGTATTTATCAGCAGACCTCCTCAAGTCCACTATCTACGTCCTTTATCTCGGCCTCGCAAGGCACTCTAGAGGATTATACTTCTTTTACGCTGGAAGCGGAAACCTTATTCCCCTTCAAAAAAGCAAGAGGAGATTACGATTATTATTCAACGCCGTTCAATACTTCGTCGTTGTTCGGATTTCATACTGCCGATCCATCAACTCCTACAGACTTAGCCTGGGCATCTACAGATTACGACGTTCAGGTGTATGCCGTTATGCCCCCCACCAACGGTAACTCATCCGCAGGATATTTTTTGGTAACAAGCAGTTACTATGGCATAGAAGAAAAGTCTAGCATCGTCGAGGATATGTATTTCAACAAGCGATGGAACTTATCTTTAACTTTGGCGCCCACCAAAGAGGGTGGAGACTTGGTTTCCGGATCCGCAGGTTCTTATACTCTTAAATTGTATGCCGTAAGTTCTTATTCTGACGTCATTCAAGATGAAGTAACTCTGGAGACTGAAATAACGTCCAATGGGGCGAAACTACTTAACGAGCCAAAACGTATTTACGCCGGCTCTCACCGTCAAGACTTCACTGGTTCAATAATCCACGGTTCCGACGTAAAATTGGGATCAGTTCGATATTGGATGAAGGAACTTTCCAACACCACGATTCAGGCGCACGCTCAAGACGCGGATAATTTCGGATCCAGATATCCAGAAAGAAACGTTCACAACTTTGCTACCTCGCTAGACAACGTGGAAATCCCTGAAATAGAAACACTGGCTCTGTTCTGGGCCTTCGATCAAGTAACAGGATCCGACGCTGGTTCTGGATCACCAACTGTCGCCGATGCAGGTTTCTTTGTAGAGGATCTCTCATCGGGCTCATCGGTCACACAAAGCAAGTATGGGTGGATGGGTAATGTTTTAGGCTCTATTCATAGCGGTCGAGGCGACTTTTTCTACCCCAATACCACAAATTTATCTAATCAAGAGTTCGTACCATCTGCAAAACAGGAAAATCCTGAAGTTGTAAGCGCCGATAACACCGTAAAAGTTTTTAATTTATCCGAACAGGAAGTCTTTACAAAGCAAACGAGGCCATCCACATTCATGTTCATGGCTGAAAAGAGCATGTATGATGCTATCAGTTCTGAAATTATAAACTATTTCGCAACCATTCTTGATTTCAACAATCTTATCGGCGATCCTGTCAACAGATACCGCCAAGCCTATAAGTCTTTGGACAAATTACGCAGCCTTTTCTTTGCAAAAGTAGAAAATGAGCCAGACGTAGAAAGGTATATAGAATATTATAAGTGGATAGATGACTCTTTGGGAACAATGCTCATGGAATTGTTCCCTGCTTCTGCAGATAAGCAAGATGGGTTGCGCAATGTCATCGAAAGTCATGTTTTGGAGAGAAATAAATACTGGAATAAGTACCCAACTCTTGATCTCAAAAAGGATGTGCCAATTACTGGAATACGGGGAATCAATGAATTGACTTATGACTGGCAATTCGGACATCACCCTGTCGATGATTCACAAGACAAATCGTGTTTTTGGTGGAAGGAGCGCGCTGAAAGGGACAAACCACCACTTTCTAGTTCTGTTGGGGCGGTTAATACGGACAAAGAAGCCATTTTGTCGGTTACTTTAAATACTCTCAACCGAAAATACTCCACTCCTGTCAAATATACAGTAAAAAGAGAAGATATTATAACCGGTGGGAGCAATAAAGACAACAATATACGAGAAAACGTCAAAAAATCTGTCAAATTTGGAGAATCTTCGGGAATTTTAGTAAAATCAGAAGATGTTGGTGGAATTTTAGACTGCACAGATGATTCTGGACTCGGAATTAAGCAAAAAATCCCCTTTAAAGCAGAAAACCAACTCGATAGTAACCCTTATATGTCGGGCCCCGGTTCTCTCCTCATGCCCTTTACTGCGATTACTTCGTCGGTCACCGCAGGTTATCAAAAAGCAATTAACGACTCCTTTAAACTCGGTTTCGGCATTGAAAACTTGCATATTGACTCTTATGTTGGCAGCCAAGTGCCAATGCAGGGCCCATTTACTGAAAAACATGTGGGTGGTAATGAACATCGCCACATTAAATTAAATGAGGGGTCCGATACTGCCCTTAATCGCCCCGAAGCCTGGTCGATGCAGTTCGATGGTGTACCTCCAACTTTAAAATTCATTCACCAGCCCGTTAATCATCCGCGAGCGATGTATTATCGAGATTTGGTGGCCAAAAGATCTCTAAATATTAAAAATATCAAGACCGATACTGCAACTCATGGCATCGGCAACTATTCTAAAGAATACGAAATTGTCCAAACAAACGCTAGAACCATAAACAACTCTTCTTTTGTGCAAGCAGGGGGATATGAGCCGGGTGAAACCGACTCTCCATACGTCGCAGGTATGGATGATTATCCAAAACCCCAGCGCGGAAGGCATGCTCACGTATTTGTTAACCGATTTTCGTGCCCTGGCGGCCCTCTGACTATGGGTGATTCGAACGGTGGCCCAGGATTGGACGTAGAAGCAGCCGAATATTCAGTATATAACGATATAAACTATCGCAATTGGGCTGTGCGCGAGCCCCTGCGCTGGCAGCTGGCCTCCCATGTTAATCAATTCGGATTTTATTCTGATTCTTTTCACAAAGGCGAAGGGTCTTCGTCTGTTAACGCACTAAACTATGACGGCACAGGCAGTATATATCAAGTAAATCGAAATCCGGTCTTCCAAATGAAGGATTCCGGATCGACAACCATCACCGCGTCCGTATATGACAACTTTTATGTACAACACGCCATTCCTCAAACCGACAAACAGTATGCATGGATTACGTCCTCCTTTATCTCCTATGATACTTTTGGGTATCTCCCTTATGACGGAGACGGTTCTCTTATTACTTTTTCGTCTGCTAGTGATTTTGTTTCATACAGGGCTGCAGGGGTAAACATTTTTGGTGTCGACAAGACAGGTATTCCCGCTCTTGCGAAAGAGGCGTTTCCTACAGTATATGTGGGCCTTAACTACAATACTCGCGAACCGGCAGAATATCTCTCATCTTTCATGGGGTATCGCCCAAACACCGCTGCTGTTGTTTCTTATGTTAACACAGATGTTATTGCTTCATCAGCAACACCTTTGGGTACCTCCTCTCTGCTAAATGCAGTCTTGTTAAAAAGAAACGGCCCATATCAACACCCATCTTGGAAGCAAACTAGAACAGGAGAGAATACGCTAGTTAGAAAGTGGAATTCAAGTAATATTACGGCATATAATTTGGAAAACGATGTTCTAAAAATAAAAGATGACCCACCAGTTATCTCCAAATATAAGCCACTTCACCACATTTTACAAATAGCGATTCCCAAACCCGGTGGCGGCCCAGACGGTTTGTCGATTCCGGACTTCAAAGATTTGACTATCGCCAGCACCTACGGTAATGAATTTGGCCTCTTTGCCAACCGGGACATCTCCTATGATCTGAATATTGATACTCAAAATGATAATTATCGTGATCACAAAAGTGCATACGCCAGAATAAAGAAATTGTATACCAATGGTGCCCTGGACGACGTTAGTAATCCGGTACAAGGTCTTAAATATTTTTCATATGCTCAACAAGTATATCCAGACGCGATTAATATGTATAGCCGAAGAAACCGCGAAAGAGTGGGCTACAAGAATACTTTCTGGAGAGATTCCCGTATCGACAGATCTGCTCTCGGCCTTGAAAAATTTGGAGGAACAAACTCCCAGGGATATGTTGTTTCACAGAGTTGTTGGGCCCTTGATACTTCCGAACAATTCGGCACAGGTCTCTCTACCTATGTTGCTGAAAGCGCCTCGATTGGGAGCGCCGGCGAACTGCAAAACGATTACACTTTCGCTTATAGATTGGTAGGGTCCACTACAGGCGATGCATCCTCTCTAAAACCGGGCCCCATTTATGCACGAAAGCATACCATGGGAAGTATCTTTTCGACAGTATCTCCTACAGGCCCCGAAGCACTAAGATCTTCGATGAATTCTTCGACATTCTTGATGTCCGAAGAACTCGACGGAAACCTGTGGCCTACAGTCGCTACATTTAACGACATTGGTCATGTGTCTGTGTTCGGGGGGAATGCCGAATTCCAGGCGCACACTCAAGCCGGCTTTGTTAGGGATAACGTGTTTGTTCCCTCTCCGTCTGCCCCATTCTACGATAAATATGAGTTGTACAACATGAACATGAGGTTGAAAAACAAAGACATGTCGCTTGTGCCCGCATTTCGCATAGCAGATCATATACAAAAGTACTTACAAGACTCTAATGGGTTCTTGGCCGCAAATACGGGCTCCTTTACCCTCGTGGGTGTAAATGAGGACAATACTGAAACTGTGCTCTACACAAATGACGCCGGCAATATTGTGCCCTACTCTATCCAAACTTCAAAAGACACTCCGAATAACAGTTCGGAGGACGATTTTTATCGCATCTATTCTTTCTCGGATTTTATGCAAAGTTTCGATATAATTTCGGATGATACAGATGCCTTTGTTTCGACAGATTTCGAAAAGGGCCTGACACTAAGTTGCAAAATTCTTAAAAAATTTATAGCCTATGATGGGTTTTATCCTGCCGAGCGCACTCTAGATATCGTTCAAAAGTTTTCTGACGGATACAAGGCAAACATCACGGGAAGCACATATACAAAAACAATCCCCGGCGTGACGGTAGATACGAGTTCTTATGATCTTGAAGACCTAAAGATGAGGCCCATCATGCAGCCTCTGTTTTCACCAGGAATTCTTTATAATACAATCAAATCCGGCATCGCCGTGGACTGCCCTTTCTTTACAGAAGAATACGCCACCACAAGATACTTTGATAACGCCGGAAACCCGGCGCTAACGAGCCCTGCATCTAGTGCGGATTATAGCGATTATTATGCGATTGGGGAATTGACAAATGGAAAAATCTCAAATCGCCTGCCGTTCGAAGCATTGTTGGCCCCTGCAGAACACCTATCAACTTATAAAGTTTACGATTCAGAACCTCACCCATCCGCATCTTTGAGTGTATACAGTGGAATCGCCGGCACCAGCGAAGATGATGATTATGTGCTAATAATGAATAACTTTTTGGGTGAAATACCGAAGTTCTTCCTTGAGGGTGCTTCCTTGACATCTTTAGAATCCAAAGACGACTCTACTGACTTTATTTTCGAAAAAGATAAGTTTTATGGCATGAGGGTAAAAATGAGAAAAAGTCTCAATAAAAACCCAAATCACCCCGGATCTTCGATTCTTTTGCCGCAAGTTTATGTCCAGACCACTGGGTCTACTCCTTCCACTATCATCCCTAATCACAAGGGTGTTTACGAAACAATGACAATGTACAGCAGACCGTCAGCCTTTGGGCCCCCAATGGCTTCGGGATTAAGTTTCACCGGTTCTTATATGGTGCCAGCCTCTGTCCCATCACAACAATCCATTCCCTCTGATAGTCTCAATGGATATTATTTGGCATATACACCACCTTATTATGACGGAGAAGCGTGGGCAGACATTATGTTTGTTCCGACCGAATCGAGAAAGTATGAGCTTAGTGAAATTATTGCTCAATCACAAGTTAAATATTGGAGAGTTGACATAGCCGGCTCCGCAATATTTTGGCCAGATGCCGAGGCTCCCGGCACAGATTATCCAATGCATTATAATCATGTTAACGACAATGCTATGCAGTTAAGTTCTTCACTTAATTTGTTTGGTCTAGAGTTCGTAGAAGGAAATAATGCTACTCGCAAAACACCAAAATGGGTTATTCAGCCTAAGTTTGAAACGCCCATGCTCAACTTCGGTGATAAAACAAAATCCCCATATACTTTTGAAAACATCACAACGCCCACGACCAGTAGTGATCCGTGGCTTGGTTACGGTGGAAAAACAACGACTCCGGTGGGAATGTGGCACCAATTTGGACTTATTCCAGAAAAAGACCAGGGAGTCTTTATGGAAGTTTCCGAAATCACTCCCTCTTGGTTGGAAAACAGGGCAGACGATTCGGACATCGACACTTTTTACAATACAGGGAGTGTAGAAAATCTAGCCTCCGCAGTAGGATTTGGAGAGCAGAGTAAGCGCCTCGGCACCCTTGCTTCTTCAAAAACCGTATACGAGGCAGTTGTAGCCATTCCTTTCGTTGAAAATGATAATGTTCTTAGGACTGCCTCTAAATTAAAAAATCCCATTTCCACTCGTTCGTTTTTTGAATTAGGGGTGGATATGGAGTTCTCTGAAACAACCAATATTATGGAAATAGATCTTACCGCCCTGTTGCCAGGAATGTCGGAAGATGTTTTAAAAATGGCCTCCAACATTAGAGACAAATATGTGTTCCCTCCCCAGTTTGACTTTTTTAGGAATAGGTCGGCCAAACCCGTGGCCATGTATATTTTTGAATTCGAACACACTTTCGATAGAGATGATCTGTCTTATATGTGGCAAAATATCGCCCCCAAACTAGGAAATGAATTTCAAACTGCCACCTCCACCATTAGTCATCCTCTCTTGAAAGGAAATCTCCTAGAAGAAATGAGAGATAAAGTAAGATGGATGGTGTTTAAAGTGAAACAAAGGGCCGAGACCAATTACTACAATAACGTTGCCGGCGCCCCTAAGCAACAACAACAAAAATTTGGCTACAACTGGCCTTATGACTATTTCTCAATGGTTGAATTCGCTAAAATAGACTCAACAGTTTCATACGGGGATCTATTTAATCCAGGGCAAACATATTTGACGTCTAGCCAGACAGGTATTTCGTCGACCTATGAGTCGGATTTAGGAAAAATTAATTCCACACCTTCTACGAAGACAAAAGAAGTATCGCGCCAAGCAGAAGCCCAAGTGGCAGCAACACAAACTATAGCCAGCAAAAAGATAAAATAAAGGAGTAAATAAATGCTTTTCATGAACAAAAAAGAAGAAGTCTTAGATATAGAATTGACTCCTTATGGTAAATATCTTTTAGCCAAAGGTCAAATGAGGCCGGTGTATTATGCTTTTTTTGATGATAACATCGCCTATGATATTCGTTATGCGGGCGCCCCTGCGGAATTACAAAACGATATTCAAGATAGAATTCGAAAAACTACGCCCCAATTACAAACCCAACACAAATTCACCTCCGACGCATCAGAAGGTCCAGAAATTAATTTCGGTACCCAGGATATTTTGATTCCAGAGGCCCCAATCGTCTCAAATGCTTTGGCGTATCCACTATCCACTGCTCAAATTTCAAACAATAAAGTTCCAGCCATTAGCCTTACGATGTTAAACGGAAACATTTCTTCTTACGACCTCGATTATCGCACAACCCTCGGTGGAAATAAAGCAATTAACCAATTAAACACTAACATTACCTATGTGGTAGAAAAAAGAAACATTTTAAAGGATATCGAAGCAGACGAAGGAGCAGTGGGCAACGATTATATTGAAAGTATCCCCGGTTCTAATGGGGATTATCTTCAAATTAGGACTGATTATCTTTTGGTTGACTTGTTGGAAGAAAACGCTGATTTTGATTCCGAAAATTTTGATATTGAAGTATTCTTAATCGACAAAAATCGCAAAACAGGCGCACAAAAAGAATTAATACCTCTCGTATTTGCGCAGCCGCTCCCCACTAGCAACATTATAAACAATATTCTGGTAGATGATGTTCCTGGTTCTTTCGACGAAGTTGAACTAACTCCTACCAACGTGGAATATTATTTTCATGTCTATTGCGATTCAGAAATCGATCAAGAAGTTTTAGAATCTAGTGTTGTGAAATTAAAATCCAAAGGATTCTTCAACGATGAGGCTTATGATTTGAACAAAGCGCCTCA
>CEOU01030212.1_pt1 | contig 41178 bp, 42 predicted proteins | sample 530731 | NCBI WGS metagenome assembly CEOU01 (sample SAMEA2620894, study PRJEB7988) | marine metagenome | isolation source: saline water (ENVO:00002010), including
TCATTGCCCAGGCCCGATTGATCTTTTACGCCGTCAGAGAAGTCAAGATGGAAGGAATTCGCGCCAACGACTGGGTCTGTGAGATCCATTCCATCAATGCGAATCCCGCCAAAACTGGCACCATTTGTAGATGGACGCTCGAACTTGATGGATGTAAGAGTGCCCGGTCCAGTTGCTACCTGCACCCATTGCGTGCCAGCGATCGATTGAGCAGTGCCTCCGTTGACTGAAACAGTGTTGGCATTATTGATAAGCCAAACTTCTACCTTGTCTTTGTATGGAATGCCTGTAGGAGGAGTGAACGTAAGGCTATTAGGGTTGGCAGTGCCGTTTGCTGTCTGAACATAACCACCTGAAGTAGACCCCACAAAGCCATTGAAACCAGCAGGCTCGTTGTAAGGAGCAGCATGGAAACCACCATTAGTTGCTGTCAGGTAGTTGCTCCATACAGTTCCAGTGGCATAGGTGCCCGTGAAGCGCTTGGGCTGCCAGATGCCCTGACCATCGTAAAAACCGAAGTCAATCGGTAAAAGGGCTTGACCGTCAATAAAATTCAGCTCGGCTAACAGAAAATTGCCATAGTTACTTGCGGATGCTCTGTCTCTGCCAATATAAAGACCACCAGCATTCAGAAACGTTCCTACCGTTTGCGCTTTGTCCAGCACGCCATTGACGTAGAACTTTAATGTAACTCCATCGTTAGTCAGCAAGCAGTGATAAAATGCACTCGGATCCCTGTAGTAACCGTTTGATTCAAATAAAATGTTGTTGTTGTTATTTAACTTGAAACGGCCATCCGTATGCTGATAGAAGAAGAAACCATAACTAGCATCAGTAACAAAAATATCGTTTCGCGTTAGTGAAACGTGCTTGTACCAAAAAGAAAACGAGAATGTCGTGATATTAGGAATCGTCGTTTCAAGTGAGGTTTGATCAGCACTGTTAAACCTCAAGCTCTTCGGCGCACAGTCATCCGCCTGGAGCGGCCAGCTACCGGCCTTCTGCTCATCATATTGCTCAACAATATTCCAGACGCCGCTGTATTCCTCAGGGGACGTTTCCCGTGCGGGGGAACTCCCCTTATAGCCGCCTTTTGCCATGGTAAATGCCTGTCCTTAGATGATTTTAGCCGCAGCGATCAGCCCAGGATTGCGCCCGGTGGTGTGAAGTTGGAGGTGTACTTGGCAACGCCTTTGTAAAGGCGCAGATCTTGAATAGAACCTGTCAGAGTGTTGTATCCACGCGCCAGATTCAATGGCCCGTCAAGAGCAGGAATGGGATTGGAGTTTGTAACAGTATTTGTAAGCTGCCCATCAGTAAACATTCTCCAGGTGTTGCCACTTCTTGAGACAGCAATGTGGTGCCAAGCACCATCAGTCACAGTCGCTCCACCATCAATAATTCCATTTGTTCCACTTGTGTCAGGCACCCTGAAGCACCATTTCCCGCCATTGTCAGAGGCACGCGGACGCAAGTCCCATTTGTTGCTGAAGTTGGAATCGCCACCACTGCCCCAGCGACCGATGATGATCGGATAGCCGGTGGAAGTGTCTGATGTATTCACATAGCACTCCAACGTAAATGGCTCCGTACCTAAGTCAAACTTAGAGTCCTGAGGAATACTGATGTATTTATTTGAGCCAAACTCTGCGTTGGTGTCGTAGTGCTTTTTCGGAATACCCGTCGAATATGTTGTTGAGGATGTGTGGGTGTCATCCTCGGTGACGGTGCCAATACCATTATTTTGATTCAGTGTGACGCCGTTGACGATGATCTTGAAAAAGTCGTCTCCACCAGCACCGCCATACATCTTGATACGCTTCAGATTAAAAGCGCTACCGGCATAAATCTCGGTGTCAGATGTCACACTTGTTTTGTCTGCAGGGGTGGCTACTTGAGCATTGTCATTCTCGTCGTAGACCTGATAGTAATAAGGATTGAAGTGCTGGTTAAGGTGCCTTGAATTGACCTTTACATTCGTGACGTTCGGAATTGGCGGATTAAAAGTCCAGTCCCAGAAATCCGTGCTTGCGTCGCCAGCAACGTGGTGATTGCTTTGGCTGTAAAAGCTACCGTTGGTTTGTGTGTTGTTTTCTAAATGCTTTTTAGGCGCACCTGCTCCTCTAAAGACAAGGGCGTGATTGTCACCAGGCGTCTCAGAAGTTGTGCTGCTATTGGTAAGCGCGACCTTTTGGTGCAGCATCTGGCTGCCAACAAAGATGTCACGGCGGGATTGAGTTAGTGATGCTGCATCATTGAGCGGCAGCTCCAGCACCAGGAAGTCCTCAAATTCGTTGGACGTGGCGGGCCAGTTGTTGGTCTTGATGTTGTCGAATGCAGTCATGATCAGCTCACCACGTAGATGCCAGAAGGATAACGACGGGCAGTGCCCTGAACACTTCGCTCAGGCGGTGAGAACGAAGAGGTGTATTTAGCGATGCCTTTGTAAAAACGACAATCTTGAATCTTGCCGTCGAAGTAGGCGGAGGCATTTGCATTTGCGCCAATTCTGACAGGGTCGGAAGTGTTTGTATATAAGCTGCCTGCCTGAGTGTGCTGGCTAGCAATAGTTCCGTTAATGAATAACAACATATTTGATCCCTCTTTAGTGCAAGCCAAGTGGACCCATTGATTGACAGGCAGTGTAGGTACTGTGCTGGAAGTAATTGTATTAGAGCCGTCGGTACTTATGTAGAACTGTATGCCGCCACTATTATTGGTCTGCAAGCTCCAGGATCGCTGGTTATTAGGCCAATCAAATAAGGCCATAATTGCTGCATAATTATTAGGAGCATTATCGGCGTAAACCCAGCATTCCAGTGTGAAATCCTCTGGTCCAATTTGAAAGCCTGCGTTATTGGGAATTTCCAAGTAGGAGGAGTCGAAATCAGCCGCCCCGCCATAGAACTTTTTGACGCTGGTCTGGAAAGTTGCGCCATTGTTGCTGCCGTTGTTGTTGTTGCCAGATAGGTCAGTGAGGTCTAATGCTTCAACACCAACTGCTTCAAAAGCAGGGTCAGAAGGAGCTTTCTCAGCGAATGCTGCAAAGACATAATTCCTGCCACTTAGGTTGAGGGGCTCTTGTCCGTTACTGCCAGTGAATTGGAATCCAGTGTCAGTGAAAGAAATTTCACGGGCTTGATAAGTGCCTTCTGCGTTGGGATAGTCTGCCCTAAGGAATTGGTTAGCAGGGTTAGCTGGATCGCGAGCGTTGTCGTAGATCATCCACTCTTCACCGCTAGTGTCGTAGCACTTGATTAACACCCACGCGGGCTTAAATCCACATTCGATAACGCGGTTTGTGACGGTGCTGTTATTAGAGTTGCCTGCGTAAGCCCCAAATTTAGAAAATCCTGGGATCTCGCACCAGCAATATGCGATGTAGTCTTTATTGCCATCATTAACAGCGTTGTCTTGACCGAGGCTGAAGACCGTATCGGTTGGTGCAGTGTTATTAAATGCGCCTGATCCAGTGACTTGATCATTCGGAAGGTCTAGGCGTAGATATTTTGTTGCCCCGATGCCGGAATGATAGACGTACCAACTAAATTGATTTTCTCTACCCTTGATAATTATGAACTTAGGGGCTGTACCTGTAGTTAAACCATGGCCTACAGTATCACCAGCATTGTTGTCCCCGTCATAGGAAACTACCGAAAAGCCATACTTCTGCGACACTGATACCGTCGAAGGAATCGTTCCATTAGTGTTATTCGATGTAGTCCCCGATGCTCTCCAACACCATGCGACGTGGTTATCCTGACTAGCGTTTGCCCCGCCCAAGCTTCCAACAGTAAAACCTTGAGTGTTAAAGGCACTCAAGCCACCCGTATAAGTCCATTCCTGAGCGGTTGAATCTGAAGTAAGGCCCTTGGTAACTCCCCTTACGGTGTCATAAAGTTGATGGTCACCAGAAGAATTTCTTCGTTTAATCCAAACAAGGTCTGGTTTATATAAAATTTGATCTCCGTGACCGTCTAGCAGGACAACACCATCCACCTCCACCTGATGAAGGGCCGTCCAGGTGCTGCCGTTATTGACAACACCGATGGAATCAAGAGTGTCGACTCCACTCACTGTGTACCAAGATGGCGAACCGACACTTGTGTTTGTTACTCCAGCAACCTGGCTGCCATTGACATACAAGGCTGAGGAACTGCCGCCTGAAACTTTTAAGCGTAGAGAGGTACTAACCTTGATGCCTGTGGGGTGCCTCCATAGGGACTGATCATTGGAAGTACCATTACCAGTCACATAACTTCCGTCAGACCCATCAAAAGCATGCTTCCAAAACCGAAGCGTTGGGTCAGCATTAACTGAGTGACCATAATTGCTATATACAGGGCCGCCGATTTGCTTGGTGCCACCGTTCCCGCGATAGACAGTTGGCTTGTATCCGTGTTCTCCTGCGGGGTTTGGTGTGCCGTACTTGGCAATGCCTTTATAAATACGAATGTTTTGAAGATTGCCGTTATAGTTGTAACTCGAAGAACCACCGTCAGTGTTGCCGATGGTCATAGTATCGGTATGACTGCCAAAGATCTTCATGGCAGTGTTCTCAATGGTGTGCTTCAACTCACCATCCAACCACGCCTCGATCGTTGTTTGGTTTGTACGTTGAATTGCAACGTGATACCAACGTCCGCTAGGGATCGGAATACTGGGAAACAAGTTGAGCTGACCAATGGCTAACTCTGGGGTATAGATCCAGTAGCCATTTGTATCTCTGCCAATACCAAAAGCATTCGTAGGGCCATCAAACACATAAGAATTGCCGCCTGGAGTAGTTGTGTGATATGCCCAAAACTCAAAAGTCCACGGCTTATCTTCAAAGTCAAAGTCTGGAGAAGCAGGGACTGATAAAGACTTAGCTGAAGAGCTTCCCGTGAAATCAATAGATGAGCCGTAAAACTTAGAGGTTGTGGTTACAACAGAAGCATTAGTAGCAGTAACGGTTTTATTAGTGCCGAATCCACGAATGTCCGCAGAACGATCTCCGGTCGAATTGCCTGGGATAGCAAGAACTAAATGGGCGGCGTAAGGATCCTGGCTTAGAAGCTGGGTAGAAGAAAATGTTTGCTCCGTGCCGTTGATTGATAGGTCATACAGATTACAAACGCCTGTGCCTGGCTGCGATACAAAATACAGATCGGTAAGCGTAATAGCAGACCCGCTGTAAAGGGAAACGGTTTGACGGCTGCCGTTATGTCCAACTGTGTTGTTTACAATAGTGCCGTTGTATCCAACATCGCCTGATCCGTCGAAACCAACGGAAATACTTGTGACACCAGTGATTGGAGTTGCAAAAGTAAGTTTGCTCCACTGACCATTGTTATAGGTCATGCTGGCGTAAGTACCTGCTACGCCATCAAAAGCATTCGAGACAGGGTTGGAAGAATTCTGACTGCCGCCACCTTGATTGCTATAAGTGGGAAGAGCGGTTTGATTAGCCGGACTTTGCGACAGCGTACCTGTGGTTGTTGATGCAGGCGTTTTGCCAAAAGCATCTGTCGTCTTCAGGATTGGAAGACCTACTGTGAACTTATCCGTTGACTTAGAGATCGTCGCAGAACCACCCATACCTGAGTGGTTAGCGCAATAGTAGTTCAGGTCATGAAGACCAAATGGGACAACGATTTTTGTGTATGCGCCAGAACTTCCAGGAGTTCCAATTCGTGTCACGCCAAGTGTGTGATCTATACCCCCGCCCCAAGTTCCATCAGCGGTGTAGCTGAACTTCAGAGGGTGAGTGCCGTTTGAGCTATCACTTTGATCAAATGTATAAACATTCCCCTCAAGCAGAGTCACAGTGGCCTGCGAGGTTCCATCAATTACAAACTTGCCACCTACAACGGTGACAGTAAAGGTCACCTCGTCACGAAGGGTCGTCTTATCACTTTCAACAATGGGCAACGCCAGCTTGTTATAGCTGTAGAAAGGATCTTGCGTTTCCTCGTAGGAAACGCCAACGTACCCAGCGTTATCTTCGTGAACCTTACTCATGCTCGCGGCCTCCTATTTAACAGTGGATGCCAAGGCATCAATAGATTTCAAGGGCGCTAACAGTGATTTCGCAATCACCTGCAGCGGAAGCGTAAGCACGCAGCTTTTGTCCATGATCCAGCACAACTTTGTTCGCAATAAACTCAAGCGAAGCATCTGCTGGGATTGTAATTGTTTTTGCCAAGTAGAAGCTGGTTGACTCACCTTCTACAGTTGCAACTGCAGTGGAACTAGAGCCAGTGGCAGTTACAAACAAACTCACATCAACTGAGTTAGTGCCATCAGTATTGGCAGCCATCACGCTCAGCACAACCGAACGGTCATCACTGGAGTTGGTGTTAGCCAGTGCGTAAACATCAGTGACGCTATTAGCAGACGAAAGCTTAGTGCTTTGCGTTTCAAACCGTTCAGCCATGGTGAATCCTGTGCTTTGTTAAGTATAGAGGAGAGGAATTAGCCGAGTGCAACGGCAAGGCCGAGACTTACGCCACCGCCGCCAGCAGCAGTGGAGTTAATTGTTACGTCAACCTCTTCGTTGCCAGAATCATCTGCTGCCGTAATTGTTACGTTGGATCCGGCGATAAAGTTGATTTTGCGACGAGTGCCGGCAGCAGAACCTCCGACAGAAACAGCAGTACGAGCATTGCTATCAAGAACACTTGCAATGCGAGCAGCGTTGACAGTGTTGCTGGAAGCCGTGTTCAGTAAAGTGATAGCTTGATCAGCCGTCAGGTCATTCGGATCACCAGCGGTCAGGGCGCCTTTAATGGTGTTGGCTGACACGTCGGCCAGCTTGGCGTTTGTAACTGAATTGTTTTGAACACTACTGTCCGCCAAGACGGTGAATGTCAGCGGATTGGTATCGAGAACAGGATCGTCAGTTGTTTGAACAAACTGTTTGCCACCGTTGGTGGAGCCGCTTTGAGTAAACAAGAACGCACCGGCATCGACTTCAGAGCTTGTGTCGAAATCAGTGGTTCTAGTAAGCACTGGATTGACACCGTTGGCGGCAGCGGTGGTCAGCGAATAAATGCCGTTCTGAGAGCCTGTGCTTTGGTCCTTTAGCAGGATCCTGGTGCCAATGGCAGTGATATTGATGCCGTCGATAGACGGCACACCAGTTGCAGTGTAAGTGAATGTTTTCGCGGTGCTGTTGTAGGCACCTGCTTGAGTGGTCGTGGACGCTGCAATTACGGCATCTTTGATTTGCAAACCTTGAGCAACACTGTCCACATATGCCTTACTAGCAACATCGTCCGAGGACACGGGCTGTGCGATATTAGTCAGTCGAACAGCATTGAAATTGATATTGTTACTTGCTGCATTGAGAACGTTGTCAGCGTTGATGTCAATCGAAATGTCGTTGGAGACAGTTGAAACAGATGCTTTGTTTGAACCTGCCTTAATACCTTTCAACTCAGTCCGGTATTCGTTGCTGACCAAGGCTGCTTGGTTTACGACCAAGCTCTGACCAGCCGTGCCAACGTTCGTTGTGTACTTCAGGCCACCAAGGTTTTGCAAGGCATCTTGAGCAGTCCCTGCGGCAGTACCGCCTTGAGCAATAGAAAGAGCTGTGGTAAGTCCTGCCAGGCTGGTGATATCACTGTTTGCGCCGAGCTTGGCTGCGCCCAAGTTGGCGCGAGCTTGAGTGGCCGTCGTTGCAGCGGTGCCGCCCACGGCCAAGGCCAACGGGCTGCTTTGCGACAAATCGTTAATACTGATGTTGCTTGGATCAACGTCAACAGCAATCGAGTTATTGCTATCGGCAAAGGCAATTGTGACTTTATTACTTGCGGCCTTCAAGGGACGCAAGCGAGCGTCTTGAGTGCCGTCAGCCAGCGTGGTGACGCTGCTGAGCACGTTGTATGACGTGCCAGTCGCGCTGAGGTTAGTTGCAGTAGAAACGCCAGTATTCTTGATCGTAAGATCAACTCGATCTCCCGAAGGATTATCTACAGCAGTTAGCGCAATACTTGCGCCTTCGATGACATTAAGTTGCTGTCGCGTCCCAACAGTCGTTCCACCTTTGGAAACAATAGTCTTTTGAACTGTTGTATTAGCGTCAACAGAAATTTGAAGAGTATTATTTGCGTCGTTGTAAGTCGAAGTGATGCCAGTGCCGTCAGTAATGACGAGATCAAGCATGTCTTGAAGGGCTTCCTTCAAATTGCCATACGTGATCTTCTTCGTTACTGATAGCGAAGGGTTTGTTGTATTATCAACAACGACGAAAATATCGTTGTTGTTAGGAGTGACCAGCGAAACAAGGTCAGTGATTACTTTGTTCTGGGCCATGGATTAAGAAGCTCCGCTGACTTTGATCGCCTTGAATACTGGAATTGTAGCGCTGTTAGAACTCTCTCTTGACCAAAAGAAAGGTCTCAGAGTATTGGTGCTTGTGCCGGTGTAAGTGTGAATGTTTGCGCCATTACGCTTCAACACAACGGCGCCAGAGATACCGTTTCTTTCAATCTCAAATACATCGGCACTCTCTAGGTAAATAGGAGAGGTTGAACCGATGATGTCGATTTCGTTTCCAACACCAAGGAGCGCATCAGCCCTGGTGGAGGCAAGCATGATCTTGTCGGCCCCGGAAGGGATCACGAAATAAGTAGTGCTTGTTGCAAGAGGATTGGGAAGAGTTCCGCTAGTGATCACAACAGCGTCTCCCGCCGTGTATCCGTGAGACGTACACTCAAAAGTATTGTCAACGCTGCTAGTGCCGCTGGCAGTGCGGTTTTTGACAACCGTTGCAACTGACTGGCCGGCTGTAGCGACGTTGATCTTGCCACCATCGCCATCTTTTTCGGCAACACTGATAGCATAAATTCCATACCCAGTCCCATTGTCCCTAAGCTCAGTAGCTGTTGACCAAGTTGAAACTGTAGAGATGTTAGTGCTTTCGGCAAGGCCGATTGCAGTGGTCCCTACAGCATCGCCAGCAACAGCAACGTCAAACTGATTTGGACTAATCTCAAAAGAGAATGTTCCAGTACGAGGGGTTTGCGATGGATTTTGAAGAATCTGAGTGCCTAAACAGAACGAATAGGCACGGTCTTCCTGTTCAGAAGGAAGACCGCTTGCGGTCAGATTTACGATTGAACTTCCTACTGCCATGCTCAACGCAGTCCGTAATTGAGGAACGCCCTCACTTCAGGCGCAGGACTCACTTCATTATACGTATTGGTAGTGGATACGTTATAGAGCCTCATCCACTCAGCGTTCTTTTCTCCTAAATCAGTAGTAAGCAAAGAATCAACAACTCGTCTGGCTGCAAACACCACAATGCCCTGATCTATTGGGCGAGCGCGACTGGCAACAGCGTTGTCGATAACTAGATCGTAGAAGCCAACCCCATAAACAGGAGCAGTGATTCCATCCGAAGCGAAGCTGTTGTAAAGACCGCCGTTCCTTGTTGTAGACAAGGTGAAAGTAGTAACGCTTGGAGCCGACCTTATGTAGAAAGTGCGAGTACCGATAACAAAACGGAAACCAGGCTCAAGAGTGTGCTTTCGATCAACAGTGAGAACTCCATTGGAATCAATGTTGGTCACTTGAATGTTTTCATTGCTAACCGGAAAGTCAAACTTGCTGTCATACTCGGTTGTAATGGCTTCACGAACAAGGTCGTAGATTTTTGTCAGATCAATGTTCTCCCCTTGGTTGGGAGGCAAGAAAGTCGTTGTCAGTTTTTTGCCTGTAACAACTTTCTTCAGCAAGAAGTTACCCTCCACTGTGCCCATATCAGTGGCCGTATAAGTATCTTCAATGGCTAGTGGCAGAGACTCAGGCACCTCGGTCAGAAGCTGGATATTGGGATTGTTACCATCAGGCCCTTCAAGAAGGGCCTCTGCTAAGCCATATCCGCCTTCAGAGTCAGCAGGCAACGTACCGTTGAAGTGACCTGCGTTGTCGGCAATAGAGGAAAATACAGGGTCTCTTAAAACAACCAACTCTGTCGAGCTGTTGGCAAGCAGGTTCAGAGCCTTGGGAAGGCTTTGCTGGGTGTTTAGTAAACCGCCATCGGCAAAGTCCTTGCTCCTGATTGCAAACAATGGAAAGAAATGACAGGGCAGTGTGCCGCCAAGGACTGGGCCGATATCTCGGCCTGAACTCAAGTCAGCGCCATAGATCTCCGCTTTCTCTGTTTCGCCGCCATCGATTTGCAGGCTTAATCCATACTTGATGATGAACTGAGGTTCAACAAGGTATCCGGTATTGGTCACCTCAATAGTGAACGGCAGCACCGGGGAGCCAAGGCTAGGGGCGTCCAATGTGTCGGGGATGAGCATCTCATGCACCATCACCCAGCGACCGCGTGGGATGCCTTGAACGGTCTTGGGCACCTCTTTGTTTTCGTCTACGACGAATGCATAGAATCTCGCGGAAGAGGCGCCGTACCAGCCCCACTCCACGAGATACATCGCATTTTGAGTGAAATCTAGAGTTGCTCCAGTACCACCTAGCCCGTCTAATTTGTCTCCGTTAAATGAACTTCTAGTGACAATTGTTTCTTTGGGAAGCCCATCTCCAGAAGACCGGCGATGAACCAACATGAAGTTGTCACCTTGCCCATCTGCCTTGATACGGAAGAAAAAGCCGTCTTGTGCATCTCCGATCCCCCAGGTCTTTTCGCAAGCCGGGAGATCGTTCAGGCTCATCTGAAGGCAGACCGAAGCGCGAACGACCCGCCCAGTTTGATATCTAAATCGTTTCCTGGTGGCAATACGTACCCGCTGAAACCCTCCTTCGGCTTTAGCAAGCTCGATTTTGATTGCTCTTCTATCTTCGTCGTGACGGATGTATCCAGTGGGGAGGGGACTGTAGTTGGCTCCAACATTTTCAAGCTGTGCCCATTTAGCGCTTTCTACACCATCTTCGCCAACTTCATTCAGACCTTGTATCTCTGAGATGTAAATATCATCACGCAGAGCGTAATCGTCCGTGTAATTAAACAGACTGACTGATGGCTCTGCTTTTAAGTTGCCAAGAATATCGGAACGATTCTCGCTCTCTTTCTCCTTGTGAATGACAATTGGCAGTTCACCCTCAAAGCGAGGGAAAACGACAGGAATACCGCTGGCGGTAACATCTTGTCCGATAGGAAAGTGTCCTGCCTCTTGGAGAGTGGTTCCCGAATTAACGGAACCACTTCCCACGACAATTTTCTTTTGTCCTACCTCATGGTTGAGCTGATGGTAAGTGGCCATGCTTTAATCACCGTTCGCCCCAAGTGATGGAGCCATTGACAGTATTGGAGTTGTCGGCAACGCTTTCCACTGCGAGAGTGAGGATGTCGCCAGAATCTCCAGTGGGATTAGATATTGGGCGAGTTAGAAATTCGCGGTTGTAACGGAAGATCTCCTCAAGCATCAGGTTTTGACCGTCGTCGTCCCCAGAGAAGAAAGTGGCAATAGTTTCGCCGCCAGTCAGTGCAGTCGCAGTTGTGTTGTACTCAATGGCTGAAAGCTGAGCACTGGATGTGAAATTAGTGGTATCTGTGGCTGGGTTGATTGACGTACCTCCGACAGTCAAGGCAGTTGGGTTTTTAATCAAAGAGAATTTCGCCCTGAACTGACTTGAAAGGTTCAACATCAATGGAACCACTCTCATGATGTTGGTCTTACTGTTACCATCAGCATTGACAATGTTTTCCTTGCAACGCAAGCTCAGCAAAGGACGAGCAGCTCCAGTGTTAATCGAAACAGCAGTGCCTGGTTGGCTGAAAATGTCGTACTTAGTCGCATCACCACCATCGATCTCGGCCTTCGTGCCATAGATCTTGAGATAAACGGCCTGAGTGAGGTTGCCGGTCTTCTTGACACGGAAGGTCAAAGGAAGGTTTGGGTTGCCGAGGCTTGGGAACGGAATCCGATCGCAAGTATTGAGCTGATGAATCGTCACCCAGCGAGCCTGCTTGGCAACTTCTCCTGCAGCCAGATTCTCGTCTTTTGGCACGTAAGCCATAAGACGAGCCGCAGATCCGCCGTACCAGCCCATCTGGATACGGAACATCGTCACGTTTGAAAGGCTCAGTGTGTGAACACTGCTGCCCTGACCATCAAGCTTGTCACCATTGAAGGAGCTGCGAGGAACAATCTCTTCCATCACGGAAGGATCAGAGGGCAAAGTGCGATAACGACTTCCGTTGTAAAGGCTGTTGGAATTGCTGATCGTGAAATCAGTAGAACCAACAGGAGCGCCGTGGTTTTGAGGGCTTTCGCCAGAGTTGGTGCGACGAACAAAGAATAGATCGTTGCCAATAATGCGGATGATATAGCCGTTCTTGTCGTCCCAAATGCCGAATTCGATTTCTGCATTGGTGTCCTTAAGCATGGACACGCCGAAACTCACATCAGTGATTCGGCCGGTCTGATAAGGGAACACCAGGCGGCTCTGCATCTGAGCCACTGTTGAGTTTGTCGCGTTGGTATTAACCAACAACTGAGCACCGCTTTCAAGAGGCAAGTGCGTAACTGTCGAATAGTCAGGAGTGCCGGTATCGTTAGCAGTAATCTTCCAAGCCTTTGGATCAATAGCAAGGATGTTCGTGCTATCCCAAAGCTGAAGGCTGCTTTGAACCCGTGGGTTACCCAGCAAGTCATCATGCACCTCGCTAGGAGCACTCAGGTTGTCCAGAATGGGAACAGGAGACTGATCGCTAGCGATGGCAACCGGCAGCGAATTGGCCATCGTGGCCTGGCCGGCAGCAATAGGCTCTGAGCGGCCAACTGTTACTACCTGTTTACCTTCTTCAATGTCAGGCATTGTTTCTTAGATCGAGGTGATGCGAGGCAGAACTTGCAGCGTGCCCAATACAATCGTATCTTCCTTCAAGACATTGATTGTACCGCCAGTTGCATTGGAACTAAAGTTCGGAGTGCCGCCAGAGCCTGGAACAATCTCAAACACCGTATTGGAAACGATGCTCAAAGTGTTGGTGGTATAAGTTGTATTGTAGCCGGCAACAGTAGTCCCAGCGACGCGAACAATGTCGTTGGGATTGAGATTATGATTGCCGCTGGTTGTAATTCTGATCCTGTTAGTTCCTAGGCCGGCATCAATTACAGTTCCAGAAGTTACAGAAGCAATGCCGCTGCCTTCAGGAATGTAATACAGCTCTTTCAAGTCCCACAGATAGGGAGAAGACCTGTCTTCCGGGTCAGCAGCCTGCTGAACAATTCCATATTCCGCATTTCGCTCGCCGTAACCAGAGGCAATAAAACGGCCCAAGGCTTCTGTCTGAGAAGAAGTAAGAGCAAGTTTAAGGTGACCAGTCGTCGACAATTTGGTGATACCAAAGCTGTCAACAACAGTTGAGGCAGAAAACGTGTCCTTGATTTGAGCTACCACCTCAGAACCAGAGAAGTCATGAGGAGTGCCAACAGGTTTCTGAAACGCCAAAAACAGCTCGTCGAAGCTGTCACCCTCGCGAACTGTTACGTTAATACTTTCCATTAGCCGTCAATCAGTTTGTCGAGATTGGCGATCATCTCCTTGCGCAAGGAAGAAGTGTTCCGGCGAGGTTGCTTCAACTCTTCTATACGATTGAGAAGATCTTGTCTTTCAATCTTAAGTCTATCCACCTCAGCTTGGAGATTAGAAAAGTGCGTAGTAGCCTCAATGCCTGCTTTGACTTGTTCTTGAAGCACTTCGTTTTCGGCTTGAATAATTGCAATCTGTTTGCGAGCAACTTTCAAGGCAGCCTTGGCGGTGTCTGATAACACTTCTTTTTCAACAATCTCTGTTCGCACTTCTGGTTTTTGCGCTTCTACAAGCTTGCGTTGTAGCACTGCACATTCTGATTGCGCTGCTGCCATCTTTCCTGTTGCCGCAGCCGTTCGCCCCTCAAGAGCTTTAACAGCTAGCAGGGCTTTCTTCAAAGCCTTCTCAAGTTCTTGCGCTTGCTGCTGAGCCTTTTCCGCCTCCATTTTCCACATTGCCTGGTCAACACCGGCAGTACTGCGACCAGCTTGTGTGCTTTCTCGGCGCTTCAGGCCTCGGACAACATCTAAAGACACTTCAATACCACGAGGCACATGCCAGCGCTCGCTGTACTCGACAACGCCTGGATCAAACTGATCTCTCCATCCCGCTTGGAAAACCGTTGTGGACGTGTTGGGAGGAAGCTCGATATCTACCTGCCCGTCAATGATCTTGAACGAAACCCCTTTGGTAAATCCAATGAACGGGGTAGATGGTTTAACGAATAGGCGACCATTTAACGGGCCATCTGGCCCGTAGAGCGTGCCGACGATGCGTGTCATGATCAGACCTCCCGATAGGTAACCATTACGGTGTAATTACCACCGGCCGAAACAACCGCATTCAATTTTTCGCCGGACAGCGTTTCAAACAATCCAAGCTCGTTAGAGATGGTCAGATTGCCATCTGCAGGCAGACGAAACGCTGGAGTGAGATTGGTTGCAGTGGATGTGGTGAGATTGGTGCTCTGCAGTTGCAACGTGCAAGCTGCTGTCGCAGTGATGATCAAGCTCATCACTCTTACTTTCTTGTTTGTAACGGCCGCAACGACATCAGCACTAGCGGTGCCGCTAGCAAAAGCCGATTTCATCTGCGTGGTTAGCAGGTCGTGCTGCATCACATAAGGTGTAGCCTGCGTGCCTTGCCCGTCCGCTTGGACATAAGCAGAATTGCCTGCAGCATCAAGTCCGAAAAGGGCCATGAGTCAAATAATCAAAAACAAAAGACGTTGAGATTTCAGCTTTTGGCCGCTAGGCAAGGTGACGGTCCTTAAAGAAGAAAAGTCAAACCTCAAAGGTGAAGCAACAAGCGTGTCACTTTCAACGAATGATGACTGCCGGCCATCCGTCCCAATTGTAGCAATGCGAAATTTATACGAAGTTGATAATGAATAGTCGTCCGAAGGGATTGGCATGTACGTCTCTTCGGTAGTCCCCAAGTCCAACGTTCTTGCGTCTTCTACAAAGAAAGTCTGCACGCGGAATCTTTTCACCAAAGGGTTATTTCTTGGTTCTTGCCAACAGATAGCCGGATTGATCAGGTTCAAGATTGAATAACCTGAAAACTGCGGGAAGGACCAGTTCGCTTCGATCCTTGGCATCAGGAGGTCTCCAGCTTGATCGTACCTTTGTCCACTGTAGGTGTGACCGTAATACCAGCGACAGAAGCAACGCCTGAGTCGAAAAATGTTTCCAAGTCAACAGTGTTGTATTTGTTTGCGTTATGGAATGTTGCCGTGACAGTCACTGTTCCATCGTCGCCTTCCATAATCCCGATGACGCGATAAGTTCTGGGCTTTGCTCCGCTTTGTTCTCGAAGCAAGAATGGATCGCCCGCAGAAGGGGTTTGACTAAATGAGCTTGAGGGTATGATCTTGGGTTGTGCTTGCGTGGACTGATTGCGAGTTTGACTTTCATTCACTCCTAACGTTTGATCTCCAATGGTGATTTCGTAAGCGACGCCAGACGCAAGCGTTGAGAATGTGTCCACAAGGATTGTGGATGCAGTCGACCCTTCCCTGACACGACCAGCCACGATTCTTGCTGATTTTGCGTCATCTCGAACTTCAATCAGCTCTCCGGGCATCATGAAGAACCCTTCAGCCGGCACGCGGAACGTAACCGTCTCTTTCTCTGTCAAGTTTGTGACTAACGCCCATCGACCCATCCGCTGAGCTTGGCCCTGGGAAGTGCAGCCAAAAGCTCGCACCTCCAACTCTTTGTATCCAAAGTTTTCTATGGCCTGCGAATCTTCAACGTACTCCAACTTGGTTCTGTACCTATCTGCTGGGTCGTTCCAAGAGACCATTGCAACAGTCTTACGAGCCTTTCGGCTCGTTCCTTCGTAATTAAAAGCAGGCGTCGTAATTGCTCCATCACTGCCTACCTCCTCTATGACATTGGATCGGCTAAACACTTTCACGACATATCCTGGCTTGTCCTGTGTAGCCACAATTCCACCGCCAGCGAAATAAAGCATGCCCCTAAAACAAGCGGCAATCGAATTCAATACTTGATAAGCCTCTCCTCTGTTATTGATGTAGCCGTTGAAAGTGAACCGACGCTCCTCTCCTCCACGACCGTCTGGAACAAGCTCGTCGCAATACTTGCCGATTTCAAACAACGCATACTTATCAATGTCCTCTTCTCTGATGCCTGGCCCAACTTCCTTGCCGTCAACTTCCAGAACTCCGCAGCCATAGCGATTGGTGGTCAATAGATCGTAGAAAATCCAAGCAGGATTTGTACAGTACTTCTCATTATCAAAACCGCCATTCCAAGTTCCCGAATAACTTACGCGACCATCAAGATCTTCGGTTCTGTTGTTGGGAACTCTAATTTTCAACCCTCTAAGGTCTACAGAAACCCTCGGAATTGAACTAAACGTTTCAGAAGGAAACGTCATTCCCAAGAGTGCCGTCGCCGGATATCTGAAACTTTCTTTGAGGACGCCAACGATTGCCTTGAAAAACAAATCATTAGCGTCAGTCACCTTATCAGGCGCCTCTGTTGTGCGTGTAACTCTCACCGTATAAGGCCCCGTAAAGGTGTCCTTGATGTCAAAAGTAAACTCCTTATCGAAAGACGACCTTGTCTTACCCTCAATCATCAGCCCTTCGTTGTGAATTACGGCTCCAAGATTGTCTCGAATGTTGACATCAAACTTGACCTTTGTGCCACTAATGTCCCCGTTGTCATCATCGACCTTGTACAAAGCACTAACTCCAACTCGAACGACTATTTCTTGCAAGTTGTTTGACGTTGTCGTGACCGGCACTGGGATACCTTCAGCGCACAAGATTCCAACCGATTGCTCAACCTTGACATCCTTGAAACCAGACATTGCACTCTGGTTTATACTGCCGTCCTTGAAACTGATGTCTATCTTGCCGTCAAAATTGTTGTCTCCTTTTTCATTCTCAATGGGAGTGTCGTTCAAATAGACACTTTGCTTTTCACTTTCCGCAAAGCCCTCAACAGGCCCTTCGGCAACCGCGACAAGAACAGTTGCTTCAGCCCTGCTGAATAGATTGTCCTTCTCCTCCTTAGGCTTACGGTCTCCGCCGCCTTTGCCGCCACCACCGCCAGAACCTGACAGTTGTGCCAGCTTCTCTTCTTCAGCAAAATCAGGCATTGTCACGCAGGAATTGTTTCAATGGCAGAAGAAATGACCAATGGGGCCTGGCAAAGGAATCTGCCGTAAATCAAAGGCATGGGATAGCCCTGAGTGGTCAGTTCTGCTGCTCTGTCAAACATGAAGCTTTCTTTCTTGTCACTATCACCATCCGGTGACTGCACTTCAGGGGCAAGCAACTGCGAGATACCGCCAAGGATCAAGCTGGCACCTAAGCCAAACATCAAAGAGCCCATTGTTGTAAATGCCATGGTGCCGCCCAAGATGCCTTGACCTGCAGCCACGGTCGAGAAGGCGCCAATACCTGGGATGAACATCATGCCAATCAAGGCGGCTCCCAGCAGAATCCTTCCTGTGCCACCTCCAGAGCCTGCAATAACTGGAGCGATGATCAATCGGTCACAGCTCAGCATCATGCCTTCATACGTCATCCCCTCAGGGTCATCACTAATCACCTTGAAGCCCATATTGTTTTCATGAGCCGTGTACATGTACTCCGAAAAGCCCTTGATCTGGTGAGTCAATGCGCTGAATATGTCCTTTGCATTGCGAGCATAAAACTCGTACTCACGTCCAAAACGACGCCCCATCTCTCCGATTAACTTCACCTTGACAAGCCTTTCTTCTGTCATTGCATCAAGCTCTCGTGGCGTAAAACTTTGTAAGTCATGCGGGACCAAGCAGCTCCCCAAACAGTCACTTCAGACTGTCTGTCCATTAGATGATGATAGAAGCAATTCCGTTCAGGCAGGAACACTGCTGCGTGATTTGGTGTTGGCGCGACGATGTTCATCAAAATGAAATCGCCATGTTTCTCCGGCTTGTCCACCTCAATAAACCCTTGACCTTCGTAGTTGTTGACAAACATCATCCAAGTGCCGTTCTCCCATTCGCCTTCTTCTCCTCTAGGGAAATCGTCTAAAACGATTTCCAGCTCGCGTCTATAGAAATCTCGCATCAGGCTGTAGCAGTCGTGGATGCCATACACCCAATCACGCCCTAAGTAAGGAGCGTTGCCTCTTGGATCGGCATAGCGGAAACCTCCAGTGTTTGTGCTGTAAAGCAACCAAGGCAGATTGCTTTGCTTGCACACTCCGATGTCATGAGCAGAAAACTTCTCATTGGAGTTGATGTGAGAGTGATAGACACATTCGATCGTGCCTAGCTCTTCAGCCTTTGCGTAATCTTCCGGCGCAATAACAAAACCAGTCTCAGGGTTGGTCGCAACGTTTTCGCATGGGACCACTGTTCCGTCCACGATGAAACCACAGGCTTCAATATCTCCACGCTTGAAACAGTCGGCAGCTACTTGTTGTTTAAGTTGAGTGGTAATCATCGAGACAAGTTAGCTCCTGGAAATGCGCCAAATGGCAAGTCTCCATCAAATCGCATCTTGCAACTGGAAAGTTTTTTGCCGCAAACGTCTTGACCGTAAATAGAACTCCCAGCAGGCAAAGCAGCAACAGCGGCGTCTAATGCAATCTTTGCTTGATTCATTTCTTGTTCAGCATCAATGACTTCTTGATTCAATGTGTTGAGGGCTGTTTCCTCAGCAGCGCACGAACCTGCGTTAATCAATTGCACGTTCCTGACGGGATCAATCTGATTGGAATCATCGGTATCTTGCTTTGTCCCCAGCCCATACTCACCATCAGTGGTTAAGTTCACTGGATTCCCTTCATACACAGCAAACATCTTGTTCAAATCGTTTTGGTTGGTTGCATCAGGATCTCTTCCTCTTGCGTCAGCTCCTGGATCAACAGCAAATGTTGCGTCTGAAGCTCTTTTCCGATGAAGGCCGGCTTCAACCCCGCTACCTATTCGAAAACCACCTTGGACTACGAATTTTCTGATTGTGTACAACGGGCCTGTTCCATAGTTGTCGTATGGCGTCGTAATTCTTTTGCTGGTATCCATTCGATACGCATTCCCACGAGGTTCAGCTTGATCGGTGACGTTGTTCCCCTGGAAGATCACCATGGTCACTTGGCTGTTGTCATCGTTCTGATTATTCATGCCCGGCAAGGCGAACGAAATTTTTGAAACGTCTGTTTCGTTAAAACCGCCAAAAGTGTCTCCACCACTTGTCTGACAAGCCAGATCTCTCTTGGTTTGTTGAGCAGATCTGAGTGCTAATTGTTCTCTATACTTGTCTCTCTTTTTCTCATAGGTCTTGAAGGCAGAGTTGTAATCACGTTCTGCCTGAGTGTTGGCGCTTCCCGTGGATATCGGGTTGTTATGGCTATCTGCCACAGGGCCACCTGTGTATCCACACTCAGGCCCTCGGTAGCGCCAGACGCAATGGTTTTGCGTAATCACCCTTTTGGGAATTTGAATACCCTCAAGATCCAAAGGACTAGCAAGTGCAAACTTCAACGAAAGACTGGTTTCCGAAACTTTGCGCTCAATGTAAAAGTAGTCGGTGGGAAAGTAACTTTGAAGGTTTTCGTTGGGCTGCCCCTTCAAATACTTAAACAAAGTCCTCCGACGAACCAGCTTCGCCCCGATGAGATCATCTAGATCTTCAATGGTCTCAGAAAACGTGCCAAAAATGTTTGAGACTGTCAGCTCTGGTGTTGGGATTTGACCTTTCGTCGTGCGTTCAAACCCTGTGGCCGCAATCGGTAAGGGCTCATATGTGGTCGTGGTCGTGCTGTTTAAGTTGTCGTTTCGGCGCCATTCAATTTTGGAGCCATCAGGCATCACCTGATTGGTAAAGAAATAACGCTCAGTGCTAACACTGTCAATGTTTAACGGACGCAGGTCAAGCTCGAATAGCTCAATAACAGCATCCTGATAGCCTTGCTGCGTATCTCCTTCAAGCTGCTGCTTGCCGGCCAGTCTTGCGTTGTACTCCGCAGTGGAGATGTCTCCAGCGTCTCTTTGATAGAGAAGATTGGCCTTAAAAGTTCCTTCTTCTGCATACCTGTTGTTGACAGACATCAGCCTTAACTCCGTGAGTCGTAAACACGTCGCACTGTGAACGAAATTATATTTGAGTCTGGCCCAATTGATTCAAGGGACCACTCATTGGGCTCAAGCCGATACTTATACAGCTCATCATCATGAATGAACTGAGCGTAAAAGAAATCTCCATTCAAATCATCAAACGAGTCGTCATAAGAAGCCGCTTCAGCGTCTGTTATCGGCCTCGTTTTTAAGCGATACGTCCGCATCTCTGTCTGAATGCCATCAGGAGTAACCTGCTCATACCCGTTGCCCATTACAAAGCGACGAACACGCCTTGATTTTTTGACCGTATGGCCAAATTCAAACAACTGCTCAGATTGAGCTTTTGTAAAGAGCGTAGGTTGTGCCATAACTTATCTACCGTTGGCGATCATTCCGCCTGGACGCATCTCACGCATGATAACGTCCTTAACAGCGCCCTCAATTCCTCTAGCAAGTTGATTGCCTTGAGAGCCTGAAGTGGAGGACTCAGAACCGCCACTGTTGTTGACGTTGACCACAACGCTGCTGCTGACATTTCCGCCAGCATTCTTGCCCATCTCCACGGGAATCTTCTTGCCATCTGGAAGGGGAACCACAGCTTCGTTGTAACGACCTTCTCCAACAAGACCCAGGGTTGGACCTTTGACGACGCCGCCGTTGGCGAATGGCTTAATTGCATTGGCTGAGAATGGCTGGAAACCACCTGACCAAACTGCGCCATTGGCCGCTCCTGCAACAGGGAGAGAACCTCCGCCAAACATGCTGCCCAGTCCTTTGACGAGTTGAAGTGTGGCCCACTTCGCAATCATCTGAGCCACCATGTCAGCAAACATCTTCGACATGTTGGCGAACATGTTACCTAAAGCGTCCTTCATGGATGAAGTGCCTTGGATAACACTGCTGATGGCGCTGCCAAACTCTTGCTCAAAAGTATCGGCAGTCTTGATGGCCATGGTGTCGAACTTGGTCATGGTTTCCATCTCTGCCTCAAGATCTTTCATCTTCGCCTTGAGTGTTCCTGGAGCGGCGAAATTACCCTTAGCTTCCCCTTGTGAGGAGTCAAACTCTGCAAGCTGCTCTTTCGTGGGCTTCAGCTTTAAGAACTCTTTGCGATCTTCTAGTTGCTGCTCAACAAAAGCTGCGATAGCAGCTTCCTGCTCAGAGATTTCTCCAGAAGCAACCTTTTGGTCGAACAAGGCTTGAGCAATCGCATCTTTGCGCTCTTCTTCTAACAAGATGTTTTTGGCAAGCTCTTCACCCTGTCTCTTGATGAATTCAATCTCGTCAATCGTGAGCTGGTTATTGATTTCGGCAATGGCTGCAGCCTTTTCTCTAGGCAGCATTTGCTTCTCATTGATCGCCAAGATGTCGGCTTCAGCCTCTGCTCGCATCAAGAGCAACTCATTGCCGGTGCCATCTTCCTTCGCAATACCCAGCTTGATCTTGCGAATCTTCTCCTGAAGAGTGGCCATCTTCTGAGTCATGTCCACCCTTTGCTTGCCGCCGCCAGTAGCGTTTCCGCCCGACTTAAAGTTGGGATCGAGGGGGTCGTCTGGAGCGCCGCCAAAACTGTAAGTCTTGTCGCCTGTAGCAGCGTCCGTTGTCCGGTTTACGGCTTGCTGAGTAGCGTCGGCTTCCGCTCCTGCGATCATCTTCTCAAGCTGATCTCTGCGCTGCGTTTTAGACACGTAGTCTTGATTCATTCGAGCGCCTCTCCCAGACCTTGTTTGCCCCTTCTCTTCCATCTCAGCAATCTCTTCATTGATCTGCTCGAGCTCGGTCTTGAATTCTTTGGCCGATTTCAGTCCTAAGAACTCGCGCAATCCGTTGATGGCAGGCCCCAAAAATTCAGCCACTTGACCTGCAATCTCAGCAACCTTGGCGGCAAAGTCAGACAGCCGGCGAATAACAATTTGAAGATCACGAACAAAGGTGTCGATTGCATCTTTGTTCTCGACCATGAAGTTATTGATCGCCGTCATTGCGTCGGCGAACAACTGCTGGAATTCCAGTCCTAATGGAGCAAATGACTTGCCAATCTGAATTGACATTTGCTCAACAGCAATCTCTGCCCTGCGAGCGGCATACTCAGGAGCAGTAGCTAGTTGCTCAGCAAACTCGGAGTAGTCGTCATAGTTTTGCTTTGCAAAGTTGACGAATTCAGCAATTCCAATCTGGCCTTTTTTCAAGCCGTCTTGGAGCTCCTGCATGCTCATCTTGTTCGCGGCAGCGAACTTGACCACGGCTCCTGGAAATCTTTCGCCGAGCTGACCTCTGAGCTCCTCGGCCTGCACAGTACCCTTGGAGAAGATTTGAACGACGGCCCTCATTGCGCCGTCTACATCTTCCATTGAACCGCCAGTTGATGATACCGCCAAGGCCGTACCTTCAAGGATTTTCTGCGTCTCTTTCGCAGACATTCCGAACTGTTTGGTGTTAACCCGAAGCTGAGAGAAGTGCTTGTACGTCTTCTCCAAAGGCATCAGCAGCTTTTGGCTGCTTTCCCTTACAAGAGCATTGGATTCAGCGAAATCAGCGGCGTCAACAGAAGCCATGGCCAAGCCACGCTTCATCCTTTCGACGGCGTTATAGGACTCCACAGCCTTTGCAGCCATGGCGCCCATCTGGTCAACAGCTTGACCAATACCAGCACCTGCCAGGCCGCCCAACGGGCCGGCCATCATCATGCCAATACCACTACCAATTGTCGTGCCAACGCCACCACCTGCTAGCGCAGCGGCGCCTGCTCCAGAAAGACCCCTACCTACAGCTCCTGCTGCACCTTTCGCCATGCCCATGGCCCTTTGACCACGAGGGATGCGCTTCTTTTCCATCCGCGCCATGGTCTCTTCGGTCTGCTTCAAGTTGCGTTGCAGACGCTTCCATGCCTCGGTATCAGGCTTGATTCGATTTGCTTTGTCGCGCAAAGAATCAAGCTTGATCTCTAGCGCTCGGTAAGAACGTGGATCTATCTCAGGACCAGATCGTCTTGACGCAACAAATGCTCTATTGGCGGGACTGCCGACTTGACCAGCCGAACCTCCAATTGGGCTTGCTACTCCAGGAATGGCGTTCCTTGCGCCCATTCCCATGCGGAAATTAGCAATAGCTCGCTTCTGAGCTTCTCCCGCTTTTGCATATGCACGCGCAAGAGCTTCGACGCTTTTCTGCGTCTCAGCCATTTCACGACGCTGATTCTTAACAGCGTTCGTGACAGCTTTTAGATCTTTCTCGAAGTTGTATAGCTTTTCGCCAGACCTGACAAATTCGTCAGTGCCCTGTTTAGCCTCTTGAAATCTTTTTCTTAGTTCAGCAACCTCTGCCTTGAGCTGCTTAATAGATTTGCCAGCGTTGCCGGCAACATTAAACTGAACCTGAAATTGAGCATTAGCCATTCGTCAACTCAGCTCCTTGGCTAATAACGCAGAAAGAACTCTCTCAAGTTCTCTAATCGTAGCTTCAGTCCAAGGTCTCCGCTTAACAGGTCGTCCTCTCTGCCCACTTGGAGACTTCGGCACATATCCGTCATGAACATAAGCGGCGTATTCTTCACCTCGACCTCCACTCCAAGTAAAAACAGTTACACCAGGCCCCGCGTCACGACGTTGACTTCTTTTGAGATTGCCAAGGTCAACCAAGTCTCTAGGAGTTCCTGGAGTTATGACTTGCCCGTTACGTCGAAACGTAATGTTGTCAGACCCCGTGTCTATCAAAACATCAAACTGTTTTTGGAAATCTTTTTCAGCCCAATCCATTGCTTGTCTAAAGACGCGCTCAGGCATCTCTTCAAGCTCAATTAACTTAGCTGTAACATTGTCCTGAATGAACACGGGGTCAAGACAATCTGATGTCTTAAATCTAGCAAGAACAAGGGTATTCTACTTCTTGAGTTCTGCGCCGATCATTGCAACAATTTGTCCAGGCATTTTCTCGTTGCTAAGAGCCCATCTCATGGCTTCTTCTGTTTCAATCGAAATCTGCCTATCGCTGCGTGGGACAGCAAACGGCAAGAACTCGTCCAGCTTTGAAGCCTTTCCGCCAAGAGCGCTAACAACGACTGTCCCCAGCTTTGCAGTGGAGATGCTATGAGCATTGATGATCTGTTGCTTCTCGCTGTCTGCAATACCAATCAAACGCTTAAGCAGCAAAACGGGGACTCTTCCGAAACGATCCGCATGAAACATCGGATCAGACAACGAAAGAGTCGCAATGCGGCAGTAAATCTCTGACCAGTCAGTGACGCTGCTTAAAGCAGCCTCACAAAACTGCTCCAGCCGCTCTAGGTGACTTCCTTTGGGGCTTCTTCGTCGTCGTCGCTGGCATCAAGTACTTCGTCTTCAATGGTCATGAAGTATTCAATTTGCGTCAGGAAGTTTTGAGGAAGCATACGAGTGTCTTCCACACTCCAATCTTCAGTGCTTTCCCATTTCTTCTCAACCTTGACTTGTCCACGGTTTTGAAAGAACAAGGTGACCAACTCTTCAAACTGGTCTCTATTTGACGGCATCGCCGCCATCATTGCGTTGATCTCTTCTGAGTACTCAACAAACAATTCATCACGATCTTCGTCTGCCTTCTGGAGGCTTTCAAAAGCCTCGTCCTCGGAAATGCCTTTCTCGTTAGAGATTTTTCGAGCAAGTTCAATTGCTCTCAGGCTAAACGAGGCACGCTTGCGGCCTTGCTCTTCACGAGTCCATGCTTCTTCCGCCAGCCAGCTTCCATATTTGCGAAGACGCAGTCGATCGCCAATAGTTTGATACTCCGGCTTGCCTAGCAGGAAGAAGTCTGAATACTTGCTCATTGCGAGATGATTAGAGCAGAGAGAGTCTAGCGTTGAGCATTCGCATAGAAGTGGTCGCATTAACCACCCTTGCTGGCAACGAAACTTTCACCTGACGGTCTTTCACCGTAAATATTACCTCGCTTTCACAACCGGGCATAAAGCAAGCAAGACCAGCTTTTAGAAACGGCTTATCAGCCTGAGCATTAAACAACCAAACTTTTTTACAGTCGCTGGTCAGCAGTTTCATCTCAAGAAGAAAATGTCAAAGTCTGGAATGTTCACCAGACATTGACCATAGACGGTTTCGTTCTCTGCGCGAAACCTGTACTCGCCATCAGGAAACCTTTTCTTCAGCGCGTTAATCGCGTCCAGGAGGCTCCTGGAGGCCGGCTGGTAGTCAGTCATGATGACTGTCCAAATCTTTCGCTCAAGGCCCGTGCCGACGCATGCGCGAGGGTTTGGCGTGGGAAACTCTTGAATGACGACTTCCAGTCCTTGAATCTTCCAGTCCTTCGGCACTCCATACTGCCCGTCCACATAAAAAGCGGGCAAAGTGGTGTTGTTTGGAAGCGTGTAAGTTCCGACAATGCTTACAAGAGCATCTTCGATCACTTCTCGTAATTGCTTGACATCCATAACAATAAAATAGCCCCCTTGCGGGGGCTGAAAAGAACACTGAAAGCTTGAAGCAATCAGGCGCCAGGAGTGGAAGGCATGATCGTGTTAGACAGGGCGATAGTGCCAGCTTTCACAGGACCACGGCTCATCAGATCGAAGGTCACTTCAATCAGGTTGTCTGCGGGATAGCTCTCGCTGTAGTTCATCACGCGAGCAGCAAAGCAAGTGAGGTCGTAGTTCAGATTGGTGATCTCTTTGTACACCTCAACCCACAGCTCAGCGTCTTTGTCGTTGCGAGCCTTGAGAGCCAGAGCCAGAGCTTCGTCGTAACCAGTGGTTTGAACGGCTTGGCTGCTGCCAGAACCATCAAGGTCACGTTGGAAATAAGTGGTGATTGAAGCCTGAGCCCGAGTGGTGGTGATAACGCTGTCAGCGAAACCGCCGTTGCCGAGCAGATAGTACTCTTGCTCGTTGTCATTGATGGCCACTGAAGCGTTAGTAACGCCGGTCAGGTATTCCATCGTGCCCGGCTGATTGGTGATGGAGATTACGCCGCCGCTGTTGACAGAAGCAGTGGGACGAGCGCCGGAAACTTCGCCAAGATACACAATCGCGTCTTGGCTTTTGATAATTTGACTTGGATGTTGAATTGCCATTGAAACAATGCGAAGGAGCTTGGATTAACGGTTTAGAACACTGCCTGATCCCACAACTCTAAAGTAGCCGTGAATCGGAGTGCCTAAAAATTGCCGATAATGATCAGTCATCTCAGTGGAAGGGAGTAGTTCAAAACGTCCCTCCTGGGTTTCAATTGTTGCTTCAGCAACACTGCCAGGAGGCACTCCCGAAAACGCAAGTGGACTGACGAGGCGCCCCTTCATGTAAATGGCACTCTCGTCAACACCAATCCGCTGATCGTAACTTGGATCCCTGCTTTGCTTCAAAGTGGCGTAATACGTCGCATCCTGATCGATTTGAACGTAATTGCCCGTCATCGAATCAACCGCATACCCACTGGCAGTTGCAAACACCAGGGTTGCATTTGCGAGTGGTGGTATGGGGTTGGACATTAGATAACGAAGCCGATAATTGAAGCGTTGGAGGCTGAGTCAGAGAGTCGCTTGAATTCTTGACCATAAAGAGTCGCATCAAGTCCTTCGCCATAAACCTTGCCTTCCGTAGCCCCAATCTGAATACCCATTTGAGTGAGTTGAATGGCGACAATATGAGCAGCAAGAAAGCGCACTGCCCGGTCGGTTTGGTTGCCGAAAACGTCCGTAGACACATCGGCAGTGGCACTCTCGATTGCCCCATTCACAATTCCCGAAGGGTGTGGTGTGAATTCAGGGAACCGCTCCAGAAAACCCGAGTAAGTAACAGTCATGCTTTGCCAGTCTTGATAGCTTCAAGTCGACGAGCAATGGCATTGCGTACCCTTACTCGACCTTCAACTTTTTTCCAGCCAACCAGCTTTTCGTCATCATGAAGAAGTTCGATTGCTTGGATGGCTTGGCTCAAAGGAAGCTGGGACAAGCTCTCAATTGATTGAGGGATGGTCTCTACTTCCACACGCTCCTTCAGTTCTTCCAGAGCGCCGATTGTGAGCAGAGACTTGACCGTTGGATTTTGCTTTGCAAGATCCCACTGATCGTCTGGAATCTCTTGGTTAAGACCAGGAGTCAAACTAATCAGTCCCTTATCGGTGATAATTCCGAAGCCAGCTTCACGAGGCGGGTTCTCAAGTTCGGGACGGTAAGCAACAAGCATTGCGCGAATAAATTCAGCAAGTGCAGCTTAACCGTCCCATTCTTGATCAGCAGACCTCAAGGAGCCTGCACATACTTGACAGACTTCGGATAGTAAATCGCAGTGCCACCCACGCGAGCGTGTGCGGGAACGATGAACTCAAGTCCACGCTGTTGAGGCGGGAACAGTTCCAGAGGCTGAGGGATGTGCAGTTGAACTTTCTGGGGGTCACGCTTGTAAACCACCATGCGGTTCTTGGCCAGGCTGCTGTTAGCAGCAGCAAGCTGGTTAATAGGCTCCACGTTGCGGATGAAGGGGTTGGTCCGCAGGAAGTACTCCAGCACAGTCACATCGGAGCTGTTGGAGTTACGGGTGGTGGAGACGGTGTTGTAATCCTCATAGGGCATGAGAATCGTGTCGGGCTGCTCCTTCATGTTGGAGCCGCTGATGATTGCACTGACGCCCTGATTCAGGATCTCAAGCATTTCATCGGCGGTCACAGCGGAAGTGGAGAACCACTTGTTAGCGCTGATGACATCAACAGTTGCGTTGTTGAAGAAACCAGTCAGAGAAACAGAACCTTCGCCGAACATGGCGACACTCTCAACCTTCTCTTCGTATGCACGACGCACTGCAGAGGCGCGACGTTGCTCAAGAGAAATGTTGGCCATCTGTGCAGCACGCAGCTCTTGCACGGTGTAGCCGAAGGAACCACCGAAGGAGCGGATGTTGATGCTCTTTTCGGTCTGGCTCACATCAGCACGCGGCAGATCATCGGCAGCGTCAGAGATGAGTTTGAAGTCACCAGTTGCATCCATGATGCGGTAGGTGAAAGTCTGGGCTCCAGGACCGGCTTCTGCAGTCACAGGAAGGATGGTCGGATATTTGATATCCGCATAGGCCACCTCAAAAATTTGGGGCCTGATGTATTCGAGCTGGCGATCAAGGAAGAGGCCAGCATCATCAAGACGAAATTCGCTCATTGGGGCCTCCTATCAAGTGTCAGCGGTGAGGGAAAGGTCGGGGCCATTGATCTCCAGCAGGGCAATGCCAGCAGCAGAGGTCTTAGACACCCAACGGGCACCAGCCAGGACAGCGGTCTTGTTTTGGACAGCGGTCTTGCCAAAACGGCCAGGGCGGGCACCGGAAAGAGTGGAGTTGTGGTCGGTGTGGAACACACGAACAGCAGAGGTCAGGTCAACTGCTTCGGCGCAGTAAACAGCAACAACACCCTTGCTCAGAACGTTCATCACTTGATCGTCCTTGACACCAGGGCGGGAGTTGGTGTCGGTAGCGGTCTCATCCACATAGGTGAGAGCATTGATGCCAACAACAGTGTTGTTAGCAGCAGCAATGGTCTTGGCAGAGTTGCCAACAGAACCAGAAGCGTTGACGACGACGAGGTTGCCATAAGCAACAACAGCGCCGGTCTCGTTAACAAAGGTGGAAACGCTGTTATCAGCGATATCAGCAAACTGGCCTTCCAGGGCGGCAGTCAGTTCCAGGGCGTAGCTGGACTGAACGCCACCAGCAGAACCAGCGCTAGTGGTGAAAGTAACGGCCATGGATTACTTAGCCTCCTTAGAAATGGACAGGGGAGTTTTCCAAGCGTTCTGCAGCTTCTCCATGTAGGCAGAAGGAGCAGAAGCAGGAGATGCGATGGATGCAACAGCCTCGCGGAGCTCCTCGGTGGAGTCGCTGCGCTTTGCGTCTTCAGCAATGGTGTCAAACAGGGCCTGTACGTAATCGTCGGAACGATCAGTCAGATCCACAGAGTCGCCGCGAACAGCTTTGATGGAATCAACCATCACTTCACGGTCAGACTTGCCAGCGAATGCATACTCAGCATCCAGGGCAACGCGAGCTTTCTCAACCAGAGCAACGCGACCAGCAACCAGGCTGTCAACGTCAACACGCTTGGCTTCTTCAAGCTCAGCTTTGAGAGAGTCGATCTGCTCAGTCAGGGCATCGGCACGGCCATCCAGAGAATCTTCCTTCTCCTTCATGCCATCCTTCATTTCGGCCATCTTGGCCTTCATGTCCTCTGCCTCTTTCATGAGAGCATCGTACTTTTTCATCATGTCCTCGTAGGACATCTTGGCGTCCTCTCGTTCTTTGGTGATCGCCAGAGCAACGCTCTCGCTCACCTCAAACTCGGCGCCGTCAAACACGACTTTTGCCGTCATTGTGTGAGACTCCTCGGTAAGGATTAAAGATGGATCGGCAGCATCTTGGCGATCAAGGTGCAACCTCACTTGCGGGCCGGCTCGGCCCCGACGAACGATAGCGACGTGGTTTCCAGAAATTGCTTTCTGAATACCGTCAAAGTGTTCGCCACTATCTGTAACGCCAGGCGTCGGGTCGTATTCGACTCGATAGCCGGCGCTCACTTCACGAACATCACCTCGCATCACTCTGTCGATCACTGATTGGTCGGTCACGGTCATGACTGCACGGACAAATCCGTCGTCATAAACAACTTCCGTTCCAGTGAATCCGACAGCGTGTTCCTTAGTGTTCTCGCTATCCAAAAGGACAGGAGGATGTTCCATAGTGATAGCTTTGCCCGCAAACGAGGCAAGGCTTTCGGGGGACGCCACTTCCGACTCAGGACGAAATTCTCGTCGCAAAGAGCCATCAGCATCGGTGTAATGCTGAATGCCTGTACGAGCAATAGAAGCCCACACACGAAGATAACCTTCGGGAGTGAGTTCATACTTCTCAATAGGCGAAAAGTCGTACCTGCAGGATGTGCTTCCCATACATACACTTTAGAAGTGTTATTTCTATCCTATATTGTCTTTTATGCTAATCTGCATAGAAACCTGTGAGAACGCATAGACTCCGGCCACCACGGGTGTCCTACGCAGATGCAAAGGCTTTGATTGGCGAAAGAATTAAAGAAGCGAGGGAGAATTGCGGGCTTTCCCAGGCAGACTTAGCCAAAGTGCTCTATTGCAATCAGGCCACCGTTTCTCGTATTGAACGAGGAGTTGTTTCTCCAGATGTCGCTCAGATTAGAGTGCTTAGCGGTTTGTTTGAGCTAAGTGTCTTATGGCTGATGGGCTACCCCAGTTTCGTCGTGCATGCTGGTCATGAGAGAAGATGAAATTCCAGTAGACATCTCCTGCAACCTTGAGTCACTCAGGTTCATGCACCACACCTTTTCCAAGGCATATCAAAATTGGACAGGAGGAGACCCTGAAGAGCAAGTAAAACTGCGGGCTTGTCGAGATGCCTTTTACATCATCCTGCTTGAAACCTTGCTCCAGAATGAAATGCTTTAGTCGTCTTCGTCTTCTTCGTGAATAGAAGCAAGTGCATCCTCGATTCCTTCCATCACATAAGCCTTTGCCATAGCAACGGCCTCGAAGGTCAAGAACTTGCACTCCTCAAACATCTCGTCGGGAGAATCGTAGTGACTCAGCACGTACTCGTGAGTCTCTTCCAGTCGACCATTTTTGAATACGTGCTTATGCACGTATTCCCACTGAGATGTGTTGCGATGTGCATTCCTTGAAAGGATTTGACAAGCCTCAAGAACACTGACGCCTTCTTCGTCTCTCACGAGCTTCACTCCGTCCATCATTGTTCCTTTCGGGTTTCAAGCATCTTAAGAGTGCGAGACGCCCAAGCACGCCCAGGATCACCACCCCAAAGAAGCCATGCGATAAACCCAGCGTCATCTTCTCCACCGCTCTTATTTTTCTCGTGCCGTGAGAAGAATGCCGACATACGTCTCAAGGTGGCTGCACTAACTTTCTTGCCATTCGCAAGATTTGATGCTCGAACCACTCCGCTGCCAATGCCTTCTTTGCCAGCCTCTTGGCTAGTCAAGCCTCCTTTCTTGTGCTTTTTTCGTAGCTCAAGGCCGCGACGAGCGGCCGCTTGAACCGCCTTTGGCGGGGCGAAACCTTCAGCGTCGCCCCTATCTACTTTTTTCGCTTACGGCGATCTTCAGACAGCTTTTTGAGATAGCCGCGACAACGCTTTTCGCCAGGCCCCATCATCTCGTCAAGGTAACCAGCAACGTAAGCATCGCTTTTGCCCTCAGAAGAAGCGCCAGCTTCTTTCATCGCAATCGCCATTGCTTGACGAGGATCTTTGACAATCTCGCCAGAGCCGCTTTTCAAGGTGCCGGCTTCAAACTCACCCATCACCTTGCGAATCTTTTCCTTGCGACTCATAGCAATTACAGCGCACTCCTTTAATCTTACTGAGGCTCTACAAGCAAACAGTCAAAAGACTTTGAGGCCCAGAACAAGCCAAGATCAAAACCAGTGTGTTCATAAAGCACTCGAAATCCTTGCTCTTTCAAGAACTCAGCAAGCTCCACCATTGACAGACGCCCCTTGAAATCTTGCAAGAATTCAGGAGTGTTTTCTTCAAACAAGATCTTGCCCATGCCTGTGGTGCCCACGGCATTGTGAAATTCACCAAAAATGGTGTCAATCTGATCAAGCTTCGTGCAGGTGTATAGAGCAGGGAACTCTGCGCCCTCAGCGTCAATCTTCAGGATGCTCGGATTCCATTTGTCAATCGCATCATCTAGTGACATCGACGGAACCACCTCGCCAAGTCCAGTGACGCTGCACCCACCTCCAGAATTCACTGGGTTATCACTGGCCTCAAATCTCACCTCAACTTCTTTATCGCTACGAGTGATAGCCAAGCGGTGAGCTTCCGCATTCTCGAAGCCCATGGTGTTATGGAATAGCAAATCGTAGTTCTCCTGGTTGGGCTCAAAGGAAACCACATAATCAGCACCATGCGAAACGGCTTTCAACGCAAACGAACCAATATGTCCTCCAATATCGAGCAATCGCTTGCCTTTCAAGCTGGCAATCTCGTACTCGTTTTGTTCAAACACATGGCTAAAAATCGAGGCGTCGTAAGTGCCGTGCCGGAATTTGAAATCAGCCATGTTCAAGCCTCTTTGATTTGACGTTTGGTGCCGTAATTGGTAGGTGCTTTCAAAGTCCTATCAATCACCTGGAGAAAAGCATCTCCAATGACTTCCCATGTATAGAAGTCTTGCTGAGTCATGTCAAAGCACCAATCAGCAACTTTCTGCAAATCGTCACGATGCTCGTAGTAATGAGTAAGGATGTCGGCCAAATGGCCAGGAGAAGGAATGCCTCGATCCAAACCGTAGTTGCGGTCTACCTCCCAGCTTTCAATGTCCATGCGTGGGATGCCGTGAAAGATTTCACGCATTGACGTGTGGTCAGGGACGACTTGAGCTGTGCCAGTCGCGGCATGCTCAAAGTTGACAAGTCCCCACCCTTCGCCAATACAAGTGTTAACCCCAACGTCCACAGCGTTGTAAACAAGATTCAAACGCTCCTGTGTCAAGCATTTCGATACGTCAAAGTCATTGCTAGTCAGCATGATCTTGCCGGTAGGATCGTAGTCATAGTCACGAGCAATCCTGTCAAACAAAGGAAGCAAATCCCACCCCTGATCCTTGGTGCCCATATGAAGCCACAATCTCGCGTCAGGCGCATTCTTCGCAAATTGGACAAACCCTTTCAACGTCAAGTCAATACGCTTGCGCGGCTGGTTTCGATTCCCATTGAAGACGATGAACTGGTCGGGGTCCACACCAAGTTGCTTGCGGGCTTCGGCTTGGTCAGTTTTGAAGAAGGTCGCACGGTCGACCCCGTGCGGGAGCACGTCACACGGCAAATCGCACTTCGCCTTACGAACTTCTTTTAGTCCAAACTGTGTATAAGTGCCCATGCCATCCCACTCCTTGGCCGGCGTAAACACATCGGCAAAAAAGCCATAGCTGTCAGTAGGGAAATACCCATACCACTTAAAGTCAAGACGTTTCTTGACAGGCTTAGCCTTCTCCCAAAGCTGATTGATAATCCAAATATCGTTTACAGCAATCACCATGTCTGGAGTTTCTTTCTCCAAAACCTCTGCAATGCGATGCGTTCCGAAGGGATCAGAGCCGCCCAACATCGCCGGATAAAGCTTGTAGGGGAGATCGTGAGGATCTCCCCAATAGTTCACCGCAAGGACAACCACTTCATGTTCTTGCGAAATAATGGGCAGCAGTCCTTCAGCTACACGCCCAAAGCCTGTTTGAACTGCACAATCGCCGCAGTACAGAATTTTCGCCATGAAACCGTCTCGTTCAGCGTCATCTTAGAGATGAAACTTAGACAGTAACGTTGATTCCGGCACCCCTCTTGTATTCAACTGAGCACTTGCAATTAGCACCGCAGGCGCACCTTTGGGAAGGCAGCGGCAAGCTGCCGATTGGCCTAAGTCCCATGGAAGCGTATCGGATGCAATCAGAACAATGCTTGGCTTGAGCGTCTAACACTCGCCGCATCATTGAGTAGCCCTGTTTCTCTTGTCGAATTGTGGTTCCTTCCCAGTAACTGCTACGTACAGACTCAGCATATAGCTGCACACGAGCAAGAGCCATGGCACCAGAAACGCGGCCAGCCACAATATCGCGAGCAAAACGTTCGAGATAAGTGTATTCCGCACGAAGTCTTTGACCGATTCGACCATACTCTCTAGGCCCCATACCAGACCTGCCGCCGTGGCCAAGGACAGTTGCCTGAATGTGGGCATTTTTGAGGGATGCCCTAACGCTTCCTTGCCACTGATCCAAAGTGATGTTTCCATCGACAAGCATCTCCGTAAATCGACGCAAGTTAGTTCCTAACGTGTCAACTCTGCCGTCTACAAGTGAAACGACAGCTTTATTGCTCATGAAACGACCATTTGGGCGCCGATAGCGCCCAGACAGCGGGTCATAACTCCAAGTCGAATCAAATCGAGGCCAAGGATCACTTAGTGGGCTCAGCATCTTCAGCCTCCAGCATGTCCTTGAAACGCTCTGGAGCTTCAGTCTTCCACTGATTAAGAGCTGCGTCGATGTCTTCTTCAGTAATCAGAGAAGCTTCGTCAACGTCGGCCAGAATTAAACCCTGAGCCTCGATTGGCTCAATGGCGTCTTCTTTTTTGGCAAGGACTTCCTTATGAACCTTTTCAAACACCTCATGCGTCGAACAGGGCATGTACACGGGACCATCGTCTGTCTGATGGACGTGGTGTCCGTTGCAGCCCAGCTTCTCTGCATCCAGCTCCGCCTCCTTTGCGGTTTTGTGAGCATGAGCTGCAGGGTCTTTTGCATCAACCTTGCTGCTGACCATCTTGGCCTTGCCCTTGCGATTAGCGTCGGGATCTTTGCGGCGCTTTCTAGCGACTAATGTCTGCCGCTCTTCTTTTGACAGTGATTGCGCCTTTGCCTTTGGCAAGCATTTAGGCTTTCCCTCTTTCTCCCCGCGACCTCCGCAAGGTCCAAGGATTTCGCCGTTGGCGCCAATACGCACCCACTTCTCCTTGAACCACTTGCCCAGGTCGTCAGAAGTAACTTCGCCACTGTCATTCTTGAAAGCGCCAGAAAGAGAGCCATGCTTGCGCTTGTACATCTCCTTGTAGCGCTGCACTACATAACCGCTCGCATAAGCACTGGGCCACACTTTGAACTTTGCCTTGGCGGCAGACACAGCCCTGGAATGCAAAGTCTTGTCCGTAAACTTCACATCTCCACGAACGTGCTCCAGATCTCCGGGTAGGTGGAGGCCCGCTTGTCCCTGATCCGCCACCTCCTGGCTATCTGTTGCGTTCCGCGTGCCTTCAATAGGGAGTGATCCGTTGGCCTGGTCAAGAGGATCGCGGCCACCAGGAGGAACATCGCCCTCTTCAGCTTTCTGGGGCAGCTCACGCTCGATAGACGGATCAATCGTTGTTTCAATACTGTATTCAGACTTCCCGAAGCGAGAATCTGCAACCTCCTGTGGTGTCAGGACACCCACTTGAATGTATCGAGCATCCACAGCAGCAACACGAGCACGAACGTCTGCAAGTTCCCGCTCATTCATCTCAAACAACGGCTTGAATCCAATGCGCCAGTTGTCGGGCTGCTCACCTTCAATGGGACCAGTGCGGCTTGCCATGACATACCGCATCAGCTTCATCAGAGGCTTGCGGAAGTTTTGCTCTTGATAGTGGTGACAAGTCTTGGCAAAATCTCGTTCTTCACTGCGACCAGTCGCACCAAGACCAGACGGAGACTGCCCAAACAGCAGCGTGTGAGGAATGCCAGAAGCTGCAATCACGTCAATACGCAGTTTCTCCAGAATTTCAGCCACGCCACCAAACTGACGACCAACAAAAGACAGTTCTTCTTTCTCCGCATCAATCGCGTAACCGCGATAGATGCTCTTGCTCATATCGTTTAGTTCAAGGCGGTTCCGCACCTGCGATTCCTTGCCCGCAGACAACATTGAGGAGAGACCTCTCACCTTGTGAACGAACACGTCGAATTCGGTGAGGAGGGTCGCCATGGAAGAGGTGCCCGTGTAGTAGTGCTTGAAGCTTTCGTACACGCTCTGCAGCACGCTCATGCCCCAGCCGTAATTCTTCTGACGAACGCGATAGGGAAGCCAGATGCCGTCGAAACGCAGAATGCGATCCTTGTGAATACGGATGAGATTGGGCTGTTGAATCAGATCGCCTGAGATGATCTGATAGTGCGTCGGCTTGGAATAGTCATAGAGACTTTCTTCGTCAATCACCGGAGCAATCTGGTGGCGATCAAGCACTTCCATGCCTTCGACGGCACGGATGCCGTTCACATCAACAGGCTGATCAGCGCGACGGCCGTCGTCGATGTACAGAACGATGGCGCTACCGCCATAAAGGCGAGAAGTTTTAGCTGCATGGTTGAAGTTGTGCAGGATTTCGAGGTCTTCAATGGCTTGCTCCACACCTGACAGCGTCTGAGCATTCACACCTTCCCCACCAAAAAGGATCTCAAAACCCTCCCTGGTGGCCTCGTCTGCCACAAGGTCCACGACGCGACGCATCAGCCAATGCACGTAAAGGCCTTCAAGGTCTTCTTTAGGCATAAAGGCAATGGCATCCACCTTCGTCTTGGTCGTCTTATCACGGGCAGTTCCCATGCCAGTGAAAACGTTTTGAAGGCCATCATTACGAATGCCGGCTTCATTGCTATGGCCCAAATCGACCATGTCAGAACCAGTTGTGTCTGCCATTTTCTAAGAACTAAACCCTTCAAAAGAAGGTAACTATCACTATTCTATGGATGCAACATGTTGGCTACATAGTCACACCTTGTGCATATGACCACGTCCTACTTTCCCAAGGCCGTTCGCACCTACCTGACAAGCGATCAGAAAGAGCGAATCAAAGAAGAAGCATGTCGCCGTCAATCAACAAACGAAATTCTTCAACTGAAGGGACGAAATAAAGGTCCGGCCCTGGGGGAGCTGGCATTGAAATATCACGAGCTTGGGGCAGGCGGCGAGCTGGCTGTTGCGACCTTCCTTGGGATGGAGGATCAAGTGTTTCTTGATCAACTGCCAGAGCGGGGTTCGGCGGATCTACCGCTAGGCATTGATGTGAAGACCAGAGGGCGTCACTATTACGACCTTCTGGTTCAACTTGATGACGACCCCAGTAAGACATTCGTACTTGTCACTGTCGAAAACAAAGAAGTTCTAATGCACGGATGGATATCTGGCACATTCGCCATGAAAGATCAGTTCATCAAAGAGTACGTAAAAGGCCGGCCCTGTTATGCAATTCCCAAGGCACACCTCTCTCCTATGCTCTCATTGAAGAGCAAGGTGTCAGATGCTTCTCTGTAGTGATTTCGCGCAACACGCGCTAAAGCTAAAGCTATACCCAAAGCAAGCAGAGATTCTTGACAGCTTCTTCAATGGAGGATTCACTCAAGCTACTTGGGCTCTAGGAAGACGTTCTGGCAAGACGTTGATGGCAGCAGTTGCCTGCGTGTACATCTGTTTTGTTCTTGAGGACAAGTACAAAAAGCGAGTGAGAAAAGGGGAAAGGTGGTACGTCCTGACAGTGGCGAACAGTCAGGATCAGAGTCGCATCGCTCTCAATAACATTCGTCAACTTATTCTCGACAGCCCTTTCGCACAAGAGATTGTGCGCGAAACTGCCGATCAACTGGAGATGTCCAATGGCTGTGTTTTCAAAGCAATCCCTACTTCGGGACGAGCGGCTCGTGGCCTCGCTTGCTGTGCTTGTGTTTTCGATGAGCTTGCGTTTGCAGTTGATGGAGATGCAAACAGCGGCGGAAAGGGCATTTACGACGCTCTTTCGCCGGCAGTAGCCCAGTTTGGAGGCCACGGCAAGATCCTTGAGCTGTCTTCGCCATGGCTCACAGACGGGCTTTTCTATCAACATTTCAAAGAAGCGGCTTCAGGCCGCTTCCCATATCTGCAGGCCGTTAATCTGCCGACGTGGGAGATGAATCCCACGATCAGCAAAGAGTTCCTGCAAATGGAACGCGAGCGTGATCCTGACAAGTTCAAGGTTGAGTATGGAGCGCAATTCGCAACAAATCTCTCGGCTCTCATTGCAAGTGATGTGGTTGATGCTTGTGTTGATGACAAGCGCCTCTCGCTTCCTCCCCACTCCGATTATCAAGGCACCTACGTCTTGGCCTTGGACCCGGCTAGAGGCGGAGTCGGAAGAGACAACTACACAGCCTGCATTGTCCATTTTGAAGGTCAGACGTTAGTTGTTGACAAGTTTCACACCTTTGCGGCTGATTTTGAAATCAATGGAAGAAAGGAAGTGAATATCAGCATGGTTGAAGACTGGATTAAAGAACATCACAACCTTTACCTCTTCGAGAAGATCGTGATGGACCAATACAACAGCGCAGGCACAATCCAAAGTCTTGCCGGCGAGCTGCCTATTGAAGAATTGACGTGGACTCTAAGTTCGAAAACAAAAGCGTTTTCAAAAATGAGAGAATTGTTCAACGCTGGTCTTGTCAATATCTATCCTCACGAGAAAGCTTTGAACGAAATCAAAAACCTTAACGTCACCTACAGAAGTGGTGGGCAATGGTCTGTCAGTGGTGGCAAGCAAACGGGAATTGACGACCATGCTTTCGCAATGGCTGCTGCACTGTTCGCAGCCAATAAGGACGACGATGTTAATTGGCTCGATCAGTTCATCTAGTATTTGAAGGCATTTTTCTATCTCATGACACAGTGGAAGACCTTCGACTTACTTACGAAGAGGCGAAATTCTTGGTAGCTCTTTTGAAAGTAGACAATCAAACGGCTCTACAACTTCTTAATGCCGAGCATCTATATCGGCCGCACCTGTTACCAAAACTGCAGAAACTTGAGCATCTCCTCAAAAAGTTCGTGCCACAACAGAAAGAGGACTAGCCTGAAAAGTGGAGGCGAACAAGTATGGATCAAGAACATCTCCATGACTTGGTTAAAGAGTTAATCGATGCTTCTGAAATGCTCACCGATATGGTCAGCGTTTTTGGAGAAGACTCCGACCAAGCTCGACAAGCTGATGAACGTTATGTCAGCGCTGCGGCCACTTACCATCGAGAGCACCACTGGGAGAAGTATTGCTCTACAGAAGGCCCTTGGGAGCCTGAATGCCGCATGTACGATTGTTGACACCGTGGTCTACCTCCGATACAAGCTTGGTGGTAGCCACCACGAGCTTTGGGTGAAGATCGAAGACGCCAAGCACGTCAGAAAGAGCCTTGAGAAGCAAGGTGCCGTTATTTATTGGAGTGAACGCAAATAGGGCGACACTTGCCTTGGGTGTGGTATTGTTCGCATGCGGCTCGCACCGCCCACCTTAGAAGCTCACCCATGACTACCATCACGCTTACCCCTGCTCAGGCCGCATTTCTCGACGACCGGCCTGGCGAGTGCGTCGCAGAATCCGTCGGCGAATTGTTCCCCAACCTTGACGACGACGACATCTCTCAACAGGTTGAAGGCGTCAGGCGCTACTTTGGCTACAACCCCAGGACCGGGAAATACAAGCCTGAGGTGATCAAGATGCAATGGCTTAGCAATGTCGAACAGGCCGCTTTACTTGACCACTTAGAAGGCTCTACGGTCTGCGGTCAGCTCTGGGATTCCATTGGAATGGACCGGGAAGCTCACCTTGCTTATGCCAGGGCTAAACGAACGTTAATGATCCTTGTCGAAAAGTTCCGCGCAGCAGGGTTGAACGTCACTTTTATTCCCGATGCCTAATTAGACTGACAACACGTTGACCCTCGTCGCTGAGGGTGCATGTATCGCGGCCAAGCAACGGGGGCCGCTTCCTTGGAGATCCCAAATGAACTTCCTCGCCCTGGTCCAGGCTCGCCAGCAAAAAGCTGCTGCCCTGCAAACTGCACAACGTGTCACCCTTGTTTATCGCGGAGTGGCTTACGTAAAAGCTGCATGAAGACGAAGTTTCGACAGAAAGGGGGCCGAAAGGCCCCCTTTTTTTATGCAAACATGTCGTTCAAATCCTTTCTAAACGCTTCTCTAGCGGCTCGATTGATTGCGTCACGCAATTGACGCTCTTTGTCAGGCACCAAGTGCATTGAACTCACTGTTGTGGTGGCAGAAATGCCATCAATAACCATGGAGCAGCGCACTGAGCCGTCTTCAAGAGACTCAGTGGTCATTTGTCCTTCCATACCAGCTCCTGGTCGCATTTGCCTCTGACTTTGGTTCTTAAATACCCGATGAGATAGCGCTTGGCCCTTAAGTCAAGGTTCTCATCGAGCATGATTTCGTACTTACGTTGCACCCAGTCCGAGCATTTCATCTCCCAGTGATACGGGGTGTGAGTTGCAAGGACCGCAGAAATGACGTAGCCAAACATTTGATTCCCTCTTGTAGGGAATCAGCAGTCTAAGCCTTGCCGTATGAAGGAAGTGACGTATTAGGGGCCTCAAAAAAGGCCGGCATTCTGCTTCTTTGGGTGTCCGAAAGCTCTTCTGCCTTGCCACGAGAAAACAGGTTGTCGCTTTGACGCAGCCAGAAGTCTTTGTTCAACCATTTGTTGTCACTATCTCCGAGTTGATCGAAGAGCCACAGCGCCGTTGCACGGCGCAGCTTGTTCAGAGATTGACCTGCAGTCTCACCAAGCTCGCGTGAGACCAAGGAATGGATTCCGACATGGCTAATCTCGTCACGGCTGATATCCGCACTGACCGTGCGAATGCCCACATCTCCATTGAAACGCATGAAGGGGAGGACAACAAAGAAAATAGACCTTTCAAGGGTGGCAGCTTTAAGAATTGGGTGGGCGGGATGTTCTAACCATGCTTTCAAAATGTTCATGGCCTCCTTTTCTGCTTTCTCATCTACACCATGAGCAGCAGCAATAAAGTTGAGAGCTTCGTCATGACGTTCTTCGTCTTTCTGGTTGTGCTCCAGGGCCTCAACGACGCCAGGAGTGGAAGGCAGATCCTTCTCCAACCCCTGCTGTAGGAACTCGCGCACAGGCAGCTCCAGGTGGCGCAGAGCAAGGGCTCTGAACAGGGTGGACTCACTACCTTCAACCAGCTTTCCCTGATCCACAGGAACAGCCTGCCAAGGCCGCTTCTTCGCGATCATGTTGAGATAGGGAGACTTGGTTGCGGTGGACATGAGAGATATGTAGATGAGAGGGACAAAGAAAGGGCCGTAAGGCCCTTCCCATCATTCGGCGCACGCCGCGCAGAAGCCTGAGTCTGGTGGAGTGAGCGGACACGCCTCCGTAGCATCTTCCGTCCCAGATGAATCTTCTTCATCCAGGCCAAACATGCTCTTGAAGTCGTCGTCTAGCGCCGCGTAGGCGTCATCCTTACGCTGAGTGTCCGGTAGGACTTGCAGCGAGTAGTACAGGCTTGTCTGTGGACAATCTAGCCAATCCTTTAAGAACTCTCGGTCATAAGTGACCACATCGCTCCAAGAATTGAACGAATATCCATGGAATAATCCACTGTGTTCGTACAACCGAACAATGCCATCTACGGCTCGTTTGTAATTTTCCCAGCCCACATCTGCGGCTGTCTCTACATTCCCATAGTCAAAACTTTCCACACCAAGTGTCCCACTATCGCGGTC
>CEOU01017774.1_pt1 | contig 39794 bp, 47 predicted proteins | sample 530731 | NCBI WGS metagenome assembly CEOU01 (sample SAMEA2620894, study PRJEB7988) | marine metagenome | isolation source: saline water (ENVO:00002010), including
ATGAAGAAATAAAAACTTGGGAAACAGCCGACGCCGCCTTCCTGCAATATCCTATAGTTAGAGACTTGAAGTTTTTTGATGGAAATGGTCGCCAAAAATCCATGTCTATATGGCCTTCAAATGGCAGCTTTGACTATAGTAATCTGGGTGCCGACTACGCACCCACAACTGGAATAAATGGTATTAATGGAATAGCTAGCTCAAAGGGTAGTGCGGCAAAAGAACAGTTTTGGGTGACAGATAGATTTTATGTCTCCTTCAAGGCTGGTGCTCAGGTTAGGTATTGGGATGACATTACAACGCCAGATTTTGGACTAACCGTATTCGCCAAGTATTTTTTCGGTATGAACATTCCCCCCTCTAGTTACATCAGAACCGGTAAGCAAGGTGTTCAATTTCCTGTTCCTCCAGATATAGCAATACCTCTGTGGGCGTGTGTACCACAGGAAAGCACTAGATATCACTTTGGTCCATATGGCACCAACTTTGCTGGAGGGTCGAACGGCGGATTCAATGGTAGAGCAGAGATGTCTCAGAACGAATCTCTTAGACCGGAGACGTTTGGTAGCTGGAATACTTTGTATCAGGCGGGACAGATTTTAGCCAGTGTGGGTGTTCAGGTTCCTGAACCTAGAGAGAACGGAACCATAGAGGTGGTTGGGGCACCGACAGGAAATATAGGCGAAGTATTTGCCGCCTCCGGCCCTTATGTTACAGACATGAGTATATCTGTGGATGCTAGCGGCGGTGTAAAAACCTCTTACAAATTTAACACATATACGCCAAACTTTGGAAAACTAGCTAAGTATAATATAGACAGAATAGCCAGAATTAACAAGAACCTTTTCGCCTATGCAAAAAAACAAAGAGATAAAATAGAAAAAAGACCACTTCCAAAATTCAAGTTTGAAAAAACTGACTTTTCTGACGGCCCGTTAAATAATAAAAGATTTAATGCTGATGACGCAGCTAATATTAATTGGGGCATTAGACAAAATGTTTTGGTGAATCAAAAGAATAAAGGGCAAATGGCTCCCGGTAATGGAAATGGACAACCCGGAGTTCCTCAGAACTAGGAAAGGAATATAAATGCCAACCGACGTATCATGCGGAATAGCAGATGTAACAGAAAGTGCTGGTTATTTTGCATACGACACAAATAGTCACAGTTGTTCACAAGAGCAGATTTTTTCTCCTATTAGGGTTAGAAAGTCTGGTCAGGTGGCGATGGGGTTTGAAATAACCTCAATTTCCCCAGACGCGACTCTTGGAACTTTTGATAATTTTCATGTTGGTGCCACCAGATCTGAACTAGATCCATATTTCTCTCAGTTCGGTGGTGATGACGGGAGGACATGGATAGAAGAAACGGACTTTCAGATTGTTGCAAATAATCTTGGTACAGAGACAAATATAAGAAAAACAAATAGGGGTAATATTAGCAGAGTCCATACTAGCGGGCTAAGGGGACCATTAATGCTCGCTGGATTTGGAACCGATCTCGCGGATAAGCCTGTACCACATAATGGTACGCCTTTCGAGTTTGATTCAGCAGCTATAGGCGACCGTACAAAATGGAAAACCGGACCAGTCAGTTTACTGTGGGATTACGAAAGAAAGGTTTGGTCTGGCGGCCCTCAAATATTGTGTGGTGTCGCAAAAGAAAAAATAACGGCACCACAAAACCCCTGTGCTCCAACTCAATTTGATGTGGCTGTATTTAGGTCTGCTACCGAGACTGGTTATGGAGACTTGAGCAATAAGCACATATGTGAAACTATAACCGTTTACAATCACGATGTGTCTCTCAGTCAGCCCGATGTGCCGGGATATGTTTGGGTAGTTGCTGTAAGAATAAACTACAGATGGATACCCTTATGGGTTGGATGTCCTGAGACAGAAGATGTCCCTACGGATGACGATAAAAATGTCATTCCTCCGGCGTGTTACGAAAAAGATTGTGAACTCGGAGGAGAAACGGAAGAAGATGAAGATGAAGATAATCCGGGAGACTCACCAGATGGACCCGGACAGGGTACGGCTACACCTCCACAAGGTGCCGGTGGCCCAGAAACCCCATTATCAGATCCGGATATAGATTTTGATTCCCCGTAGAACTATGAGACAAATTAATAAAAAACAACTTTTATGTGTATACTATAATGAATCTTTTTACTTTAAGGAGAACTTAAAATGGCAGAAATAAGGTTTCAATTGTTGAAACAAGCAAACGGTCAACCTGCCCTAGCTAGTTTATCAGGTTCTGGTTTGGCTTTTTATGGAGCCACTGCCGGTTCTTCGGTACAAATTGGGGCTTATCAAGGCACTACCTTCGTGGCAAACGCAGATGGTAGTACATATAAAGACGAAACTAATAACATTAAGTACAAGACCACTGTGTTTCCTAGTGGTCAATGTAATATTGGGGGTGCATTTGGTACGGCTACAGATATTGGTTTGTCTGGAATTAAGAGCTTTCAAGGAACTTTGGGTATCGAGTTTGGGCATACGGCTGCTGTAAAAGTACAAAACTGTCAACTTCGTGTTTATGACAGAACGAATGTTAATTATCCTGCTAGTGGCGTAAATACCAAGATTGCTGAAATAGCCAACCATAACGGATCAACCTTTAATAATCAAGGATCTGACGGTCAAACGTCAGCCGCTGTTGGTAGTGGAGACGCTTTATGGTGGGGCGAACCTTGGCCTTCAGAACTCGTCACAAAGAACTACTATACAAATAGTGCTGGTGTTGTTTTCTACAACGGTCTCGATTCAGCTACTAATACCAATGGAGATATTAGATTGTCTCAGGCGGCAGTTGCTGGCTCATATGATACGGTAGGAGGAACTGGAATTATTGTTCCTCTGCTTGACAGTCCCGGTTCTGGACAAAAGCAGCTTCAGGCTTCTGAAGTTGTGAGCGGCACAGGAATGACTATGCCAAAATGGTCTCAGTACATCAACAACAACACCAATCAATCCACGTTCTTTGGTGACACACAGCAACAGTTTGGTGATGGTAGCGATACAGCTAAAGTTGCTGGACTAGCACCCATTGATAAAACATATGGAGGAACTGGTGTAGATACTCATCATACTTGGTCGGTAGCTATATCAGCCGCACCTTTATCAACTGGTTCTAAAGAAGATTATGGATTGTACTGCTCGTTAGAGTATCTATAAGAATATATTTAAGCAGTTTAATTGAGGGCACTTCTTTACGGGGTGCCCTTTTTTAGTAATCCGTATTGTGGCTCCGTGGTGGATTTATTTGTCCTATATGTTCACCGTTTCTTCTTGGTGTCAGAAAATCTAATTGAACCGCACCAAACTGATCAATTCTTGAAGTTTCTCTTTGCATGTATTTTCCATATAAAATACACTTATCGTGACCAACATGTGCTATTGAGTCGTCCTTATATTTGCTCCATATGCATTCATGTAAAAATTTCTGGCACCAACTTTTAAGACCCCCTTTACGGCTTTTAAAGTCCGGGTATTTTTTATAAAACCTAGATATTATATCTGCTATATCTGGAATCTTGCCTTTTATGCCCCACATTCCCGCAAGAACAGGTATGTCGTGCCAACGGTGGTCTCTCATGCAGTGTAATGTTTTGTTAGACTCTAGCCACTCGTTGACAGCGTGTAGCTCTCTCCACAAGATAACGGAGTCGGTATCTCTAAAAATTGATATGTCGGCGTCCTCTGCCGCAAGGAAACGCCAAGACATTGCTGTCAAGTCTTCCGGCTTTCCTTTCATATATATCAAATTACATCCTAAGTCTGACAAGACATCACAAACATGTTCGGGTACAGAATCTCCTACATAAAAACGCCACTCCCATTCGGGGTACTTATGTTTACCGTATTTAACACACCTGATAGCTCCATCTGTATATAGCGGATCTTTACCATATAGACTAAATGAAATAACCCTTTTCTTATCCTTAAAACGATCCGTCTTTCTAATGGCGGGAATACGTTTCTTAATTATGTTCTGCAACATAGGAAAAAACTGAAGCTCGTCTAGTATCTTTTGTTTAGCCTCTTTTATGTAAGGCAATCTTTTTTCCCACTCATTATTTTTTATTGCCGCATCAATTACGCTTAGAGAGTGTTGATGGTCATGTACTGTAATCGGTATATAAGCTCTGGGGTCTATGAAATCATGCAGGTTGGGACAGCCCCAGTAAAAACACAAACATTCTGACAATATCGCATCTACTATTTTTTCTGTAAAGTAATTTTTTACTGCTGTGTTCTCTGCGGCATATGTGTATTTATAGGGAAATAATCCTTTGTCTTTTTCTCTGAACGGCAAATACCCCATTTCTCTGCCCGCCGAAGACCACTCTTCCGGAATCCACTTGTCGGCGTGCCCTCGACCCCAAACGTCTATTTCAAACTCTTTGCAGATTGAGCAAAGCAGCTCCAGTCTTTGCACATGTCCGGGAATCCACCTTTCAGCGGACATGACCGTAGAAAATTGTTTTGTTTTGGTTAAATCTATCTTATTATTTTTTATATCAGAATAGCTAGGAGATATCCACCATTCAATAGCGTTTTTATAATGAGTAAAAAGCACTCTCTCTGTATAAGAATTAATATTACAGAATATTCCGGGGAACAACGATATGCTTGACGGAGGCTCCATTTGTATGAGTATAGTTTTTTCTGGATTGATATCAGGATCATTATCGTGTAACCAGTTTATGACAACAATAAAGTCTTCATCTTTCTCTACTAATGTTATATCGCCCCAGCCTCCAGTACTATCTGCCATTTTTTGAAAATACTTATTGAAGTCAGGCTCTTCTTTATTATAGTAGTTGCCTACAATTCTTATCTTATACACTTTACAGTCTCACCTTATGAATAGTATATCCGTCCCTCTTTTCTGTGTTAATTAGCTCGTACTCCAAAGAGCTTAGGCCGTCTTCGCTGTAGTCATATCCGCTTCTAAGTCTATTAACGTTCTGCTGATGTGTCGGATTGTTTGATCCCAAGTGGGGAAGTGACAGAAAGTGTCCATCCCTTCTTTTCCAGATTATACCCTTTGTAGCGTTCATCCAATCTTGACACAGAACCATAGCTGCGTCAAGCCTTTTACGCATATCGTCATCTTCCGCTCCCCAGCCCCAATACTCATTTGAATAACCGTTGACCTTTTCAAAGGTTAATTTATCAAAAATCGTGACACCTCCAAATATCGTCCCATAAGGCAGGGCGTAGTCATATTGAGAACAATACGCGGACAAATGGGTTGGCGTTGAAGCATAAGAGTAATCACAGCAACTACCTTCCGGTATAAGGTCTACGTCATGAAAGCAGAAATAACAATCTTTTGCTTTATTTAGGTCATAGCCTACGTTTAACAGCTTTGCTCTATTAAAAGGCTTCTCATCGTTTTGATCTATGATATGTATTTCAAAATTTATATTTGGATGATAAGTCTGCATGTGATGCTTTATTTCAGGAACAAAAATTTCTAAATGCTGCTCTCTATCTCTATAAGGGACGACAAAACAAAGGCTGTTTGCTTCTTTGCAAGAATGATTAGTTACAACAAACTGTGGATCTCTCATCCGTTCTTTTAAACATACTATTTCGCTAAAACCATATCTTTCCTGTGTCTGCGGTGTAACGTGTGTGCCAAATTCTCCCATGTGATTACTACGACTAACCTTTGGATATAACCATTTTATTCCATGCCAAATTGTATGTGCTCTGATTGCCCAGTCCCAACCGTTAGAATTAATGTGATGGTTTTTTCTATTCCAGTTAAACTTAAGTTGCTCTCTCCATCCCGTCCTGTCTGTTATCCAGCCTAGCGGACCCCATTGATATGCGTCCGCAAAAAACTCACACGCTTCTTCTTGCGTATATTGTTCTTCCTTAGAGTTTAGGTTGCATAACTGAACACCGCCATATCCAGTAAAAGGATTTCTAGGTAGCGTCATATACCAGTCTGCAATCTTTGTTATGTCTGGAGATAATATTAAATCGTCTTCTAAATAAATGTTCACGTCAGACATTTGTTCATCAAAAGCGTACCTGAGCACATCGTAGTTGTGCTTTACATCTCCTAGTCTTGTCAAGGGTTCTCTGATTATAAAATCAACATTGTCTGCAAGGATTGTTTCGATTTCATCTATAATTTGGCCTCTAACTCTGGTAGGTTCCACTGAGGCGATAACCTGCCATCCAGAAAGGTCGTTTTGAACCAAACTGTGAAGTGTGTCTTTTAAATAATCTATTCTATTGTGGGCTGTTATGGTTATGGTTTTCTTCATATTTATAATATCCAATATTCAAAAGGCTGATGTGTGGTTTGTGCGAGTTCTAATTGCCCCCATCCTAAAGATAGGTTGTGTTGACTATCGGTAACGTTTATGCCATAATCTCCTATGTGGTCCGATCTAGAAATATAAGGAGTAATTACTTGCATGTCATTGCGAACAATGTGGCGGTTAATACTGTGGTCCCAAGTTGTATCAGGTAGGTCAAGCCAGTGCGGTTTAAAATCGTTATACCATCGGTATTCAGTAATTACCACCCCTATTGCATTAAATGTGGCCGCTCCGTTTCTGGGTGTTAGCATACACGTAGAAGGATTTGAGTCGGCCTTATCTTGGTAACTAAATAGTGTCACCCCTCTATTGCCTAGACACAAACATAGATATTTTTTATCCAAGTCTTTTAGCGAAAACCAATCTGCTACCGAGCAGGAGTCGGGAGAAATTATAATGTCTTCCTCTAAGTAAAGGTTGAGTTCAGAGCCTTCTTGGAAAACTTTATTTAAAATAGAAAGGGGGTTAAGGTTTACCCCTAACAGTTCTGTATTTAGAACTACCTGAGCATCTGGAATATATTTGGCTATTAAATTTAACTGCTGGTTTCTAGCAACGCTTGGTTCTACACTACAAAAAATCTCCCATCCGGAAAGATCCGCCCGCACCAATGTTTGCAGGAGTCTTTCGGAATACTCAGGTCTGTCATGGAGGGTTATAGTTATAGTCTTTTTCATTTAGAACTCTTTCAACCAATAGTTCCTTTTTTGCTGATATCCTTGGGCGTGCCTTTTTTCCCAGCCGTTTTCATAACTTTCATTCAAATACTCGCTACCATGATGCCATCTTTCTCCAGTATTTAGGTCATCCCACCAATATTTAGGGACATCTAATTTCAGAGTTCTTATAAGATGGAGCCAGCCAGTGTCAACCGTATGTATTTCATACGCATTTTCTATAACCTTAATCCAGTCAAACATGTATGTATTTTCATAGTTATAAGGCTTTCCAGAAAAATAGTGGTAATTTTTTGGATTCACTATTGGGAGATGGGTTTCTGGGACGACGTTAAAGGTGTACTTCCTTCCTTCATCTACAACAAACACGTATTCCTCTGGCAAATTCATAGAATCAAACAGCTCTTGCTCTCTTTGTTCATCCCTGTCTATCCTATAACTTTCATGTCTGTGGCTATAGGGAACTCCTTGCATAGCATAAAACAGTTGCGGCCAAGATATATCGTCTACATTAAAGCCATGCTTAGATATGTTTTGCAACCAAAGATTTTCTTTTGTCATGTATCCCCGGTTAAATTGGCAAAAATCTATGTCCGGGTTTTGCTCTACAATTTCTTGATATGACGCATTTTGTCGTAGCATAGCCTGTCGTGAACTTTTTGGATGTGGCTTTGCATATGGTATAATGTTCTCATCGTTTCTATACATCCAATCAACATGCCTAAATTTTCCACCTTCCCAGCAAAGAACAAATACTTTATCAAACACCGTAGAAAGATATCTCGTTGCCCCATTCATCACTATGAAATCACCAAGTCCAGTGTTATGACATACGACTATTCCTTTTTTCATAACTGCTGTATCCTCTTTTTTAGGTCTATCCAGCCATTATCCCATTTGTCGTTTATATAATCGCCGTTGTTTGCGGGAACGTCTCTTACGTAACGATGGAATACTTTTATTCTATTTTCAGGTTTTAGTCTCATTGATTTTATGAGATGCATCCAAGATGTATCTATGGTGTGTATGATTTTTGCTTTTTCTATTACTTTCATCCAGTCAAACAACAACGTTTGCTCTTTGAAATGATCAGGAATTATTTTAGGGAGTTGGTCTTCTTTGTCAGAAAAAGTTAGGTCTCTAAATCCTTTGTTTGTTTTTTTGCAGACGAAGCTATAATCTTTTCCGTGTTCTTGAATTACCTTTTTGTATATTTCGTCTTCTCTTTCGTGGTTTCTTTCAATGTAGAAACTCTCGTATCTATGATGAAAATCTACGTCTAGCGTTTGGTAAAATAATTGATGCCAGTTGTCTTTCTGTTTGTCTAAACCTGCTCTTTCCATTAAATATGGCCAGTCTTTCATTATTGAATAGAAAAAAAGCCTTGTTTCCCACCCCTCCTTGGCGTGATTTCTTCTTAATGTTTTAGCTTTTCTTTGTGCGTGCTTACCGGTCAGAGCGTCCGGTTCTTCCCATATTTGTATTCTTGGCTCGTCACGGAAAAGATACTTTACATTACTCACCTTTCTTTTAAACACAACTAGCCTCACGATGTCATAATACGACAAGAGGTGCCTCACGGCACCGCTCATCAGTATATGATCACCTAATCCGGTGTTATGCATCAAAAGCAAACGTGTCAAGAAATCATATCCTTCACGGCATTATTTTGATGTCCGTTTGGATCGTTTTCCTTTATAAGCTCGTTTCTTTCTATTTGATTCACAACCTTCGCCATATCTTTTAACGCTATAGGCAAGTCCGCTGTAGGAAAGTTATTTGTAAAAGCAGATGTGTGTAGCTCCTTGCTTTCGTTGTCAAGGAACGTGACGCTTAACAAAAACCTTTGTTTCTTATTTAAAACTGCCGATAGTTGTTTGAGATTTTTTACTTCTTTCATTTTTACTCCACCGTTTTAGTTTTGGGGTTCCACTTTGTCCAGCCTCTGTCTGGCAGCCAGTTTCCTTCAGCGTCTTTTCGTCTTGGGAACAACGTTCCACCCTTTTTGTTAACTCCGAACGCTAACTTAGCACCGCAGTCCAAACATCTAAGTTCATAATATTCGTTGCCATCATTTTCACGAACCACGAATCTAAGATTGTCTGATCCACATTTTCCACACACAGACTCTCCGAAGACTTCCTGATAAGCTGACAGTTGTGCGAATAACTCCTTTTGGCTATCGCAATCAAACTCCACAGACAGTTTTCCGGAACTATAAGTTACTTTCATTTTTTTACCTCCAGTTTTGGTTATATCCCATTATACCTTCAGGGATATCTTTAGTTTTAGTTTGGTACTCATTAAGCAGACTGAGCATTTTGCTCGCAGTCTCCTTGCTGACTTCCTGAATAGAATCGTAAGCACCTTCGCCACAATTAATGAACGCTTCCACATCAATATCAAGCTGCTTACATTTAGCATCTATGAAGTTTATTTGTGGTGTGCTAATTGGATCGTCTTCCTTCCACTCGCCATCAGTAGGCTTTTGTACTGTTTGCCTAACAATAGACGCTACATCCTTTTTAGCCAGTTCCTCTGCGGCTAAACATTTTACTTTTAGAGCCTTTCTTAAAGCTCTTCCCTCAGCTCTAGTACTAGCGGTAGCCACTGGATGAGCACAGAACAAGTCGTCTGTATTACCGTGCCACACGTCAGCAACGTCTGAGAAAGTCCTAAGTTGACCAGAATCCATCCAGTCAATAACCACTTCAAACACTACGGTTGCTCTACCGGGACCGTCTGGATCAGTAGCTGGCCAAACTTGAGATGGTCTACTGACTACAATTGTCCCCAATAGTTCTTCTGCTACTCTTCGTAATCCGGCACAAGTGGGATTGCCGTCAAAGAGTTCTTTTTTGTGGAATTTGCTCATAGCGTAATCGTTCCACTCTTCCGATCCGTAGGCCGGTCCTAAGTACTCGCTTTCCTTTGCGTAGTCCTCTTTACTTTCTTCCTTGATGCTTTCAACATCAAACAAATCCAAATCCGACATTATTTAATCTCCAGTTCAATAAAACGTTTGTGTTTAGGCGGAAACCCGCACTCTACTTTTTCAATTTCTTTAGAAATAAGATCCCATAGTCTACGCTCAACACTTCTTGAAGAATGTTTGCACAGATACTTAACTCTGATGACACAATACCCCTTAGATATCAATAATCCGTTTTTGATTGAGTCCATCTTTACTACGTCAGCAAGTTTATCTTCACCAAAAATAGGAAGAAAATGCTGCGGTCCATCTACCTCTATTATAGTATTTATTTCAGGAAGGAACAAATCTATTTCAAAATTTCCTTCAACTAATCCTTTTTTGTGCATGACAACATCATAGCCAAGACCCTCCAATTGAGCCTTTAAAAACTTCTCTTGTTTTGATCCTTCAAGGCAAGCCAACCTTAACGCTCTGCCCGCCTTCTCCTGCATCTCTCGCTTTTTCTGTGGGTCCATTTGTTCCCATCGTTCCTTGGCTGAGTCAGAAAACTGCTTTCTAATTTCATCCGGCATTTCTTTCCAAGCTTTTTCAACACCTTTGCTTATTTTGGTTTTTTCTTCTTCTGTTCTTTTTGTGCCTTTGGTGGGATGTTTTGCACGCCCCTTCTTTATAGCAAGACTCTGTGATTCCGATCTAGTCCGTAAAGTTGTACCGTTCTTTTTTAAAATACGCTCTATCTTTTTAGGGTATGTTCCAAGCTCTTTAGCTATCGCTATTGTGCTTAGTCCATCGTCGTATTTTTTAATTACATATGATTCGTCGATATTCATTTCATAACTACCTCTAAAAGTTGGTCCTTGTTCCAGTTATCCACTATAGCGACAGGTTTCTTGTTGCAAAAGTTTTCTATAGCTTTTGCGTGAGACTCACTTCTGGCTATTATCTTTAGTCTCTTATCTCGCATGACTTGCATGACCTGTTCAAAGTATAACGAGTTCTCCAGCCATTCAAGATCCCATACGTAGAAGTATTTATCGCTAGCGTTGGTTGAGTTTAACATCACTCTCGTTTCTTGCAGGTTTGTCGATATAGCTACGCCATGATAATCACTGAGACCATAGGTGCTCCTGCAAGCAAACATAGGCTTAGTTGGCGGTATAGAGGGCTTTAGGAAAAATACAGACGTTGAGATAGAAGTATTTTCCAACATCTTGTTAAATTCTTTAATTAGGTAAAAAGACTTTTGCGATACAGTCAAGTCCTCAATTACTGCTGATATATTTATCATGTTTACCCTCTGTTGATATAATGCTTGTTAAATATGTCAAGATCTTCTGGAGTTCCAAGACCCCACATCTTCTCTATGTCATATGTTTTGATTCTTTTTTGATCGTCAATAGCCTCATTAAAAACTGGACACACATAAAACTCGTTGTTAACGCGAACATTCTTTTCTATCATTTGCTCTGCGTATTTGACGTAATCACTTCCTTTTGCCCAGTAGTAAACACCCACAGTAGCATTTTTGCTGATTGGGTTTTTCTCTGCAACCTCGCAAACAAAGCCGTCATCATCAAGCTTTGCATAACTCCATTTTGGGTGGGTTGACTCGAAAGTTAAAATCCCAGCATCTATGGTGTCTGCAATCATGGAATACATAAACTTATTAGAATCCCATTCTATAAATTGGTCTGAGTTAGCCATTAATAGTGGCTCGTCATTATCTATTAGTTCTTTTGCGAGCAGTGTAGTGCAGGCCGCACCTTCTGTTAGTCCATCGACTTGGATTATCTCACAATTCGGAACTATTGAAGATAAGACGTTATTAAGATTATACTTCTCATAATGTGATTTTTGCACAATAAAAATGTGTCTTGCATCAATATTTAGGTTATCTACTACCACCTGTATCATGGGCTTGCCGTCAACATCTATGAGAGGCTTAGGGAAAGTATATCCAGCCTTTTCAAATCTAGATCCTGCACCGGCCATAGGGATAAGTACGTTCATTTTTCCTCCTTGCCATTTGGGTTTTATTGCTTCTTTATTTGTTTCTATTGAATTAATATCTTGTAGTATCTTGTCAAGCTCTACGTCATCTTGGTTTCTGACCGCATGAAGAAACCCTCCCGATTCCAAAGCCGCCTTTCTGCCTACATGAGAATCTTCCACAATCAAGGTTTCTCTGGGCGATACGCCAGCCTTCAACATGCTACGCATATATATCTCTGGACTTGGTTTAGGATTTTGTACATCTTGATTGGAAAAAATTTCATCCACATACTCTATCAGTTCTCTCCGTAGCAGCATTAGCTTTACTGAGTTTTTTATCGAGTTAGAGCATACGTGGATAGTATATCCTCTGTCCTTAAGTTCCTTCAGCATCGACGCTTTCTGTTCGTCTCTCGTCATTTGCTGGATAAGGACCGCCGTCTTCTGCTGTTTGCTTTCCCATATCTCCTGATACTGCTCGACTTTTAATCCCTTATGCTTGGTTAAAAGATGTAGCTTTTCTGTAGTGGTTCTACCATCATAGGTGGATAGGTGTTCGTCCCTAGCAATAACCATTTCTGGATTGATCTCTTGCAGTGCTAGATTCAGTGCTTGATAATGTAGCTCTCTACTATCTACAAGTACGCCGTCTAAATCAAAAGCTATTAATTTTATCATATACCAATATACCTCTTTAGTACTTTTTTGTAATGGTTAAAGCAGTGCTTGGGAGAATGTCGGTTTTCATAAGCCTGATAAGATTCCTCTCCGATTTTCTTCCATCTGTCGTCGTTTAAAGTGTAAAGTATCTTTTCCTCTAAGTCTGAGAAATCATCTTCAATAGCCACATACTCGTTAAATGGCATACACCCCTCTGATACAGATGTCATTCTTAATTTAGGCATAATGATTGCCGCCTTTGTTGAAGCTATTTCCCATATGCGAATTGAGTCCCTTGAATTACCAAAGTAATGTAGGCCTATCTTGCACCGGTTGATTGCCCTTCTATACTCTTCCGGAGTTCTCTGTCCGTTTCCGGTAACTTTAATGTCCCATTTTAGATGTGCTAACGAGCCTTTTGATAGGTCTAATATCTTTTCGGTAAATGGTCTACGCACTTCGTTGGTCATGCAACCATAAAACATAACATCATTCGTCTGTTCATGCGATGAATCATACATAGACGGAATAGGAAAATGAAACCCTTCTACCGGCACCCCTCTAGGATTTTTAGAATCTTCAAAGAGTTCTCTTTGCATAACCAAGTCCGGTTTTCTGTTAGTCCAGTGTTGAACATTCTCATGATCTGTGGTATCATGCTGTAGCAAAAAGGAATCTTTTAGCAATGGGCTGTTATCTAACCAGTAGTTTATTATTGGTAAGTGCCAATCGTCATGTAAATACACGACTACGACTCTGTATTCGCAGGTTGGTTTCCAAGATTTTAGATTGTGTTCCGTAACCATCTCACAGTCATACCCGTAATCCGAGAACATGTTGAAGTATAGTGTGGAATTTGGAACCCAAGAGTAGTTAAAGAATAAAAAGTCTTTCTTCATAGTATTTTCCATTTCTTTTGGTATGTAGGAACTCCGTGTTCTTTTCTAATACTTCTATGTAAAAATAAGTTTTCTTTTATATCAGATCTATCTATCATTAATGCAAACGAGCTGTCCATACAATGAATTTCGCTAGCTTCTCTAAGTAGTGACATATAGTCGAAGATAGTCTCTGATTGTATTGTGTTTCTGACTATTGGCAAGTCTGTATTTGGATTTATATGAAACCCTCTTCCCGGATCATCATGAACAAAACAGAAATCACGTTCAGGGTATAGTTTTCTTAATATATCTTCGCTGCGATTACCATCTTCAACTTTCCAGTTAAACGAATCCGAAATGTCCATCCCCACCTGTTCATAAAAAACCTTGTCAAAACCATCTGGTATGTAATACCAACCCTCACCATAGTGACCAACTTTAATACAGTTTCCATCGAATCGTGATGTCTCGACTACGGCTTGATGTTCGCACGCCTCAATAATAAATACATTTTTTAGCTTTTTACACATGTGTTTTACAGAAGCAGCATTGTGAGGTTTGCACAACACATAGAACTCGTCATACAGGGTTGATAGACTATTTACAATCCCTTGACATATTATATGATCCCCCAAGCCCAAGTGTCCTAGAAATATGGCGTTTTCTTTCATCTAATAACCCTGTGCGAATCTGAGTCTTCGTGAAAAGTGGAGGCTTCTACGAAGTCACAAGGACTAGGTAGATTGCTTGTGAAGGTGTGTAGTATTCCAGTGTTGATTGTCAGGCTGTCGCCCTCTTTTAAAACCTTTGTGTTAAACTCATAAAAAAGGCTACTCTTTTCTGGAAAATTGTGCTCCCAGTCCCACCTTGGATTGGAGGAACTTTTAATCTTTTCGGCCAAGTCTTCACTATGTTTAGCGTAAATAAGTAACAGTTCTCCGCCTATTACATAAAACGTTTCTTTTTTATTTTCGTGATAGTGAAATGAGCACCACTTCTTAGGCATTACTCGCAAGTGCTTACAGCAGTAGTGCTGGTTGTTTTCAATCCATATTTCATAGCCCCAGTCTTTGCTGACAAATTTATGGTCTGATTGTAGCATTAATAATCTCCGTTGTAGAAAATCCTTTTATCCTTGGAAAGAAATGAATCTTAGACACAACATCGCTGCCGGTAATATCCTTACCACGATACTCTTCTCCGATAACCATTTCGTCTATTTGTTGTTCTCTTAAAATGTCGCACATGTTCTGTTTAGAGTCAAATATATAAACCTCATCAACATGTCTTATGCTTAGTAGTAGCTCTCTCCTGATTTGCTCATTGTTTATTGGTCTGTCTGCACCCTTCAGACGGGAGACTCTTTCATCACTATCAATTCCCACTATAACTTTATCAGCTAAAGATGCTGCATATTGCAACATTTTTATGTGACCAATGTGCAGAATATCAAAACATCCATTAGTCCATATTTTTTTCATATTTACATGTCCCTCTTTTTTGTATTACTTTGGAACAATATTGTTGTGCTATTTTAATAGAGTCCCCGATGCTTTTGCCGGAAGCTAAATTATATCCAAAACCAGCAGTAAAAACATCGCCAGCACCAGACACATCGAAAGTCTGATGCACTTTAGGAGGTGGATACTCCATGCCCATATGAGAGACACCCTTTGAACCTTTTGTTATTACCGCACGCATTTCGTTAGAAAGTTTGCTAAACACATTCTCATTGCGATCAAATTCTGATTCATTTAACTTCACGAAATTAAAAGAGCTTATCACCCTTTGTGAAAGCGTTTTTTTAGTATCAAGTATAGATATTTCTGCGATGACGGACAAGTCAACTAGGTCTTGGTCGCTTAGAAACCCTTTACAGTAATCAGAAATTATCAATAGATCCGCTTTTGTTTTACCGTAACCACAAAATTTTGATATGATTCTTTCTTTTGTGTGTTCTCCAAGAGGGCGAGAGTCACCTTCCTCGTCTATTCTCAATAATAGCTGGTTACTTATTTCGTCTACGTACCTAGTTTTCATCATAGGGTTGTGATGACTTTGAAACTGGCACACAAGCTCAATGTTGTCTTCGTCATTGGACATCTGTTTTATGTTTTCGTATGTATTTCCAGCCATGCCCGAATACTCCTCTCTGTATTTTGGTGTAAACACAGGAACTGGCCCTTCGGGACAAAGCCTATCGCAAGATCCATAGACGTATATGTCTGTACAGCATTCGCCAATAACGACTATATTCATCCTAGCTTACCAACCCAGTCACAACATATTCCAAACAAAGGTTTTTTAGCGGCTTCAAACATTTCGTCTTCTGTAAAGCATACCAAGACACTGTTTTCGGTGGTGGATTTCTTGGGATATGTCCATATAATGTTCTTACTAGTAAGAGTGAAGTCGTCTTCTTGATGCCAAAAAAAGTTCAAGCCATCTATATAATTCAGGAAGCGTAAGGCTTCGAGGTTTTTGCAGTGAATCCATAGATTTTCTTTTCTACCTTGAATCCAGTCTAGCGGTATGTGTGTTTCTCCGTTGTCATGCCCTAGCAGTATTTTCCCATCGTGGTGTCTCACGTCTATCTCAACATCATATCCTAGATCTAGAGCTTCTTGTATATATTCCGGCGTATTTTCTCTTTGTGGCACTGCCCCATTAATATTGCCTCTATGTGCTATCAACTTCATCTATCTTTCCTTATACTGATATTCTCTTTGCTCATTGCCTTCTTTGTCAAAAACAAATATTTCACCTATAAAGTGTTTTTCTTCATCTATAGGAGACGGGAAATCCTCTGCCCAGTTCTCGTTTTGCCAGCCCACTCTATCCATGTAGTCCATAGCCGCGTGGACTTTGCATGTGTCTGGATGGCCAAATGCCTTGTATATACCATCTCTTAAAAATTTTTGATCTGTTTGCAACCAAGTGTTTCTATCTGTAATGTTGTTTTGTCTTCCGCCCTGATAAGCCATTATAACTTCTTTCATACTGAAGCCCAATCCGCACTTAATACCCCACATGCCTCCCATAATAGAATATCCGTGATGGGGATGGTCTCTCATTACATGTAGATGCTTACCGCTGTCTTCCCAATCTTTTACCGCTTCGGCCTCCCTGTTAGTGAATCTTGAGTCTGAGTCTCTAACTATAATTCTTTCTGTATCTGGTTCGTCAAACGCACAGAATCTCCAAGACGCAGCGAACATGCCAGAGTCGGTAAAGTCTCTAAGAATTACGTCATTTGATTTTAGAAAATCTACAATACTGTTTTGTAGGCTGTCGTCATGATAGACTATTATCTGCCAGTCGGGGTAAAAATCGTCTTTACTCTTTACATTTTTTACCATGCCCTCGATGTATTTAGGATCTTCTCCGTACAAAGTATAAGCTATCAGTTTTTTCATTCTAGATATTCACCATCTGCAAAAACTTCTTTGATTGACTTGTTAGACATTTCTTCAGGCAGTGTATACAATAGGCAGTGTTGTGAGTATAGCCTAAGATCCTCATTTATCATAATCGCCCTTTTCTCTGCGGGCAATACGCATACTTTTATATTCGTACATGTTTTGAATTTCACTCCGCTATAGTACGCACGCATAGACATTTCACCATCAGCACAGTAGTATTGATATTGTTGATTGTACATACCGTACCTTCTGAAGACATCTTTCTTGTAGATACCATAATTCATAACAACTTCACCCCGCTTTTCTCCTACCATCTGAGGGTATTGATGATCAGCGTTGTTGCATATTATCCAGCCGTTATCTCGCATGTGATTACATCTAAGCCAGTTTTCGTTTTCCATGTCTTGAGCCGATCCCTCTTTCCAGTTAAAAAGATAGGCATCGTGTTCGTCGTCAATCTCGTTTAAAACATCTCTCCAACCATTACACAAAAGCACGTCATCATTCCACTGGCACACAAAATCATGAGAGGCATGACGAATGCCCAGATTCATATAGTGTGGATATGAGCTTCTCTTTCCAACTTCTACTAGTTTAAGTCTAGGATGAGTGATTGATTTAATGTACTCAATGCTACCGTCTGTGCTACCCCCATCAACCAGAACAAGTTCTACGTTAGCGTCTGTAGCAATGGTATTATGGATTAAGTCATGAAGGTACTCTTTTCTATTAAGTGTACCTGTTATTATACTAATTCCTTGCATATAGAGCATCTCCCCAGCTAGTCGATTGCCAAATTTCTTGTACTCTTGATATTCCGAAGCTCTTTAAGAAGGTGTCTATTTCCTCAATCATAGGACACCCTTCATATACTTCGTCTCTGTTTACCTCTACTATTAGTGCGTCTATTTTATCTAGAACGTTTGAAGCACCTCGTAAAACCTCAAGCTCATAGCCTTGAACATCTATATTCAGGAAGTTGAATCCCTCTTTATAATACTGCTCTAAGGTGTTTACTTCTACTTCTATCTCTTCTGGAAATGTGACTTCTGGATGTTCGGTCAGATGTTTCTTAGGTTTAAGCAGTGAGCTGGAAGCACCACTACCATTCATTATACCGCCTTCTCTCCACGAGACATACATTTTCTCAGTTGAATCTTTAGATCCTAATGCTACATTATGCACTACCTCATCAAACAAGCACTTGGCTTTTATGTGTTCATATAGCTCTGGCTGTGGCTCAAAAAGTATAGTGTTAGTTAGTCCTATAGCCCTGTATTGGTTTAGCTCTTCTCCACGAAAGCCTCCAACATGCATGGCACCAGTTATAGGATAACTCGCATGTACACGTCTAAGATCAAACATTTTTAATTCCTTTTACTATATCAATCTCTGTATGTGGGCAGTTTACATTACTAAAGTCTAACAGATTAATATCTATCCTTTTGCCAGCCATAAATTCCTTTAGCAATAGATCAGCGGATGACGAATATTGTAGTCCGCTCACGTTATCTTTGTGTGTTTCAGACACTCTATTGTTGGGGCTGTTGACATACACGCTGGTTGGATAGCAAACCATAGCCTGCTTGGTCATTGGCCAAAATCTTTGCATCTGTGCCTCAATGACATTTGGAGTGCTTTTCCATCTGTTGAATTTTTCTAAGTAAAAGAGTTCTGCCATCCAATCAAAGATGTCTTTCTTCCTAAAGATGTGACCGTCTAACGATATAGAGTAGCTCCAATAAGAACCATATCCGCTAAAAGTTTTGTTCCAAGCTAGATATTTTTCATTTAATGTGTGTAAAGTTGGCGGGCTGTCGGAAAAACGTTGCCCTTCATGATCCCTGAATATTGTATTTTGCCCCATACGTAATGAAAAACAATGAAAATCATCCCATTCAAAAACAGAGTGATCTATAGGTGGGGCTTCCTCAAATAAAATACCGTCATCTGTGAATAACGAGATAAGGCTGTTTTTAGAGTCGCCAATACAAAATAGAAAATCCTGAAAAAGAGATTCATTTTGCCTCCACCAATTAACGCCAGTGTCAGCAAACTCTTGCTGCAAGATATCGTATGCTTCCTTAAAATTTTCTGAGCAGTCGTAAATTACTACCACTTCTGATGAATCTTGGAAGTTTCGCAATATGCTGGTTAGACTTAAGTGTAGCTGTAAGGGTCTGTCTTTACTGAATATAATTGATGTAATCATAATGGACTCCTACTGGATATGCTCAAAGTAGTCGGAAAAGCTTTCCCTACCTTTGTTTCTGTAATACCAGCTTACTGTGTTTTTTAATCCGTCGTAAAGTTTTGTTTTGGCAGAGAAGCCTAGAACTTTGTGTGCCTTGTTGATGTCTAGGCATCGTCTAGGCTGCCCATCGGGAAAAGACGGGTCGTAGTTAATTTTGCCTTCGTATCCCATGATGTTCGCCAACGAGGACGCCAGATCTTTTATGGTTATTTCCTGCCCCGTTCCTAAGTTGATTGGGTATGGCGTCGTGTCTACCTCTAGAGATCTAGAGATGGCAGTGGCACAATCCTCAACAAAGAGGAACTCTCTGCTTGCTTTTCCCGTTCCCCATAAGTTTATTTCTTCGTTACCATACTCAATAGCTGCATCCATCTTTAGTATAAGTGCCGGTATTACATGACTGCTTCCGGGATTAAAGTTGTCGTTAGGGCCATACATATTTACGGGAATAAGATTGGTACAATTAAAGTTATATTGCTTGTTATAGGATATAAGCATTTCCATCAGAGTCTTTTTGGCGATTCCGTATGGAGCATTGGTCTCTTCGGGATATCCGTTCCAAATGTCTTCTTCTTTGAATGGGACAGGCGTGAACTTGGGATAAGCACAAACCGTTCCGACCATTACAAACTTTTCTATTTGACCATATTTTCTGCATGACTCGATCAGATTCATACCCATAGACAAATTGTCATACATGAACTTTCCGGGCTGCTCCCTATTAATTCCTATTCCGCCGCAAGCTGCCGCTAGGTGTATAACGGTGTCTGGTTGCATTTCTTTTAATATATAGTCAACATGTTTTTGTTTGGTTAGATCCCACTCTGCCCTTCCCGCAATTGGAAGCACTTCATACTCTCTATTCTTTTTTAGCCTGTGTACAACAGCCTTACCTAAAAATCCACTTGCACCCGTAACTAAAATTTTGTTAGGCATTTACTTTTTCCTTATAAGAGTCTAGTATTTGACTAGACAAATCTTCGTAACCAAGTTGTGATAATATTTGACAAATTCTATGAAATCCCGTATGATTATTTTTGACAATCTCTCTACCCTTAGCAGCAATAGACTTTCTTTTGTTAGCGTTATTTAAGTAGAAGTCTATTTTGTCCCTGAAGTCTTTAGGAGAATCTGCAATAACTATACCGTCTTCAAATATTTTGTAACCCTCTACATTATCAGATATGCAGAAGCCTCCGGCATAAAGAATCTTAAAGATCCTCTCATTTACATCAAATCCATGACGCTGTGCGTGTGGCTCACTTAGGTTTGGACAGATCTTTGCCGAGACAAAAAGATCCTTAACCTTATTGTCTGCTATCAGTCCGCAAAACTGATTCACCTTCCAAGGCTGATTTCCAAAGATTTTAACTTTATACTTACTCATATCCTCAAGAAGAGGGAATAAATATGGTGTCAATACCTGACCTTTATATGGCCAAAAACCACCAACAAAAGCTATGTCACATTTCAGTGAATCGTCAGGTATGGCATTGCTATACTCAAACGTGTCTGCACACATCATAAGCGAAATAGCTTCAATTCCCGCCGACTCAAAATTACTGTGGGTTTGTTTTATGGCTTCCGGTGGATAATGTATATGTACAAAATTTGGCTGCCCAGTTTCTTCTTTTAATTTGCATAGTGTGTCGATTTCTTGCTGTGTGCTTAGTAGCACATTATCTTCTTGACCATAGGTATACGAACCCCAGTCTCCGCTTCGTAGTCCTATTTTTAAGTGAGGTCTTTCGTAAATGCACTTTAGTAAGTCTGGCTTTAAGTTATAAGATTGCCCAAGAAAAACATCAGGTTCAAAAGAATCAAAAGCATCAAAGGCGGTTACGTTCTTGCAATCCCATACGGCAGTTTCAATACCGCAAGATCTAAAAGCGTTTGCCCAAGCGGTTCTCTGATAAAAGTGTGCGTGCATACCATCACTAGAAATTAATACTTTCATCTAATATCCTTTATTCTGTCTATTTCTTTTATTGACATGTTTCTTGGCTCATAGCAGGCAAACTTTCCGCCAGCATCTACTATCATATTTATAACTTCAAATGACAATCTCTTTTTATCTTGTGTCTCGTACCTATTAAAGATATTAGACATTATCTTGTATTCGTTTCCGGTCACAAATGCTATCTGTGCCCACTTAGTTGGCAGTCCATACGAAAGGTTGGTAAGACTTTCTTGGTAAACCATAGCTCCGACTTCCGTATCCTTGAACCTCGCCTTGCTATCTACTATCACAAAAGACCGATCAAAAGAAACATTGAGTGTGCTCTTATTAAAATATAGATCGCCATGCATAAACAAGAAATTGGTAGACTTGCAATTATTAAAAGCCAGCCTTAAGCTCTCAGAGGAGTTGCTTTCGTTGTGTAATTGATTCTCTACTACTCTGGCTTTGCCTCTGATTTTTTTTGTCACCCTGTTTGCGTGGCAGCCCACGACAGCGATTGTTTCTGGATATTCAAAACATTGATTGACGACATCCAACTGATGATCTATTAGCGAAGTTCCCTTTATTTTTAAAAGGCTTCTAGGCTCATACGATTTTATTCTACTTCCGTTTCCAGCAGAAAGAATCGCCACGCATATGCCCGACTGGGGTGTCGTTTGTTTTTTATTTGTGATTGATGTTACAAATCTTGGCACTATCTGGTTCCTAAAATCTTGGCCTGCTCATTAAATATTTCTGTCGTCATTCTCATGGACTGATTGTTACCGTGAACATTGGCTCTAGCCAAACACTCCGGAACATGTGTAATAATACAAATTTTAGAGAGTCTAAGCCACATATCATAGTCTTCCGTGCATCCTATAAAGCCTTGGCTCGCAGGACCATGTAAACGACTATCAAAAAATTCACCATTAGGTAATTTTACCTGCTCCAAATATTTCTTTTTTATTAGAGCGTTGCTATGTACCATACATCTTTGTCTCAATCCATTGAAACTATATGAAGGCTTAAATTCTCTTTTTTTATATTCGTCAAAAACATTATCGTAGTCTGCGTATGCCACTCCGACTTCTTCGTGTTCGACAAGTTTGTCAACTAGTTTTTCAACCTTTTCTGGGTAGTATGCGTCATCTGCGTCAAGCACACCAATAATATCAGCCCAATCCCAACACATTTCAATAGCTGTATTTCGAGCAACACTAGCACCGGAATTTTCTATTCTCTTAATAAACAGGAAATCACAATGTTCTGCATACTCTGAGATCTTTCCCCAAGAGTCATCAGACGATCCATCATCAACCACATAAATATGTAGCTCACCTTTGTAGGTTTGCTTTACAATGCTTTCTATGGCAGGAATAATAAAGTCGCCATAGTTATAATTAGCACAAATAATAGCTACTTTAGGAAGCATCTAATTCCTCCCATGTGAACACAGACTTTGAAGTTCCTCTACCCTCTGCTTCTTTTATTTTTTCAATAAATGAGGCTGATGAAGTCTCTTCGTCTTGAAATATTTTTGTTCTATTACCGTTTAGAAACTTAAAAACATAAGCGGGAAAACACATTCCATTATCGTCTTGATAAGGCTCTATAAGCACCATTTGATTGAGGTCTATGTTTATAGACTTATGAATTATATCCACTATCTCACTGTTTACTTTTTCTCCTGAGCCTGTCGTGTATATCCATCCATTTTGAGCATGGGTGAAGGCTTCATCAACTATCTTAGAAGTGTCTTGAAATTGTTCAGAAAGTTGTACGACATGATACTTGACTTCTGTTCCATCTCCAAAGTATTTTATAAACATCCCCCAGATCTCTTCATTGTACTCAACCTTGTCTGTAATAACAGCAACGTAAGCTGGGCCATGATTTATATTGGCGATATCATTGAGTGTAGTGTCCAGTTTTTCTACGGCGTCTGCAACGCTTGTGTCAAGAGTTATAAAGAATCCAATTCTTGGAACAAGTTCGTTTAAGACAGTGGACTCTAGCTCCAATTGCTCTTCTATGTCTAGCTCTTGAATCCAGTCTTGTGGTCTATATGCATTGCAGAACCTCTCCAATACAAAATTATTGTTTTCGTCTGTGTCGGACACCACTAGCTTATCATGTCTATTAAGCGTGCATCCATTTTGATAACCTTCCGATAAAGTTGCGAAAACGCATCCAGAACAGTTTGTTTTTACACTCATTTTTGTCTCCTACCTTCTACAATGAAGTGACACATACCTTCATCAAAATGTTTAGATGATACACTAACAGTAGACGGTATACAGCTTTCTACGTCTTCTAGTTTCATAAAAGATTTCATTGCTGCCCCCATGATTACTTTATTCAAAGACGCTACGTCAGCCTCATATCTAAAAATGTGCTTTGAGACTAATGATATATCCATGTCTTTTATCACAAGTCTACCGTTTAATCTAAGTTTTTTGCAGATGACTGAAAGCACTTGGGGGATCTCTTCAAACGCAAAGGTTCTAAGAAAGCCGTCGCACACAATTTCATTCGCCTCAGAATCCATAACTTCCCTGTTAAAAATAGGTAGATTCTGAAAATGTTTGTAGTTTTGGTCTGGACTGTTTTGTCCTAAATATATTCTCATGGTCTATTCCTGTAAGTCTGAATAATCTTCAATTGTTTTATAAAACAGAGTATTCCAGTCGTCTGTAAATCTTTTTAGATTATATTTTTCTTCTATTGTTTTTCTAGCGTTTTGACCTAATTTTTTTGCCAGATCTTTATTAGCCAGCAACAACTCTAAAAATGACCTCAGTTCTTGTGGATCGTTGCTTATTAATCCGTTTTCTCCATGTTTTATTATTTCTGGTATCATGCATGTCGAGGTTGAAACTATTGCACATCCACAAGCCATAGCTTCTAACATTACCGTAGGTACGGGAGAATGTATAGATGTGTTATAAAATATTTTAGACTGCTGGTATATCTCTCTCAGATGATCTACATCTCTGGCGGGTTCCGAAAGTCCGGGACTTTTACCAAAGACCCTTAGCGGCAAGTCATATGCTGTTTGTTGCCATAGATTAAAACCACAGCACCAATCCCTGTTTGGCCAATCGTTCACGACGGAAAGACAAACGTCCTCACGATCTATGTCCGGGTTAGGCCGCCAGAACTCCGTGTCTATTCCATGCTCGACAACAGTTGAGTTTGCTGCGTTGTCAAAACCCCAAGCACTCCTGTTGAAATTAGATATAAAAGAGTCGTGATCTACTTTCATTGAATGATAGCCCAACACTTCTTGATTGGTATCAAATCTTATATCTGGCAAAACATGGCAATGCCTAAGCATGGGTATCGACAACTTATTAGAGGCGGGGTTCTGCGTTTGTGCCAATATGTTGTGGGCCAGAGGCAGTCTGGAGCAACTAGTATGGCTTAGTATCAAATCAAAGTCAACGTACTCAGGTATGTGTTCTATAATGTTATAATTTTCGGGTATATCCGCATAGTCTGTATCCCATTCTTTACCAACTTTTAAAGAATAAAAATTGTGTCCGGTCTTACAGAGATTTGTTTCATATCTTTCGTGTGTTGCGAATGTTAATATATTGAGCTTGTCTCCATCGCGTACCTTTCTCATAAGAGATCTGATTGATCTTCTTGTAGCATTAGCCGTCATTCAGGATCTCCTTTATCATTGTTCCTATACTTTTATGATCGTATTTTTTGGACTCAGAGACACAGAGCTTTTTAATTTTTTCTTCTTCTTCAGTGTTATGTTTTGAATACATATCACGCATCGCTCTTCTTAGTTCTAAAATATCTATCTCATTCCATGTTGAATCAGCCGTGTCCAAATTTGCCAAAGTGTCCACCGCACCAAAGCACGGCTCTTCTCTGGATGGCACAGACTGCCCAACACAGTAATCCATCCCTATTCCCTGCGTATAAAGACTAGGTATACCCATAGCCATAGCCTCTAAACCGGGAATACAAAACGCTTCGCCTCTACTCGGCATTACAAAGCAATTCACTTGACTCAGGACCGACTTGTAGTCTTTCTTGTCCATCATTCCGGTAATCACTATCTCTTCTTTGTAACGGTTCCTTATTTTTAGACCCTTCTTAACAGCTTCAAAATATTGCTGTATTTGAGGCATGTCCACTTTAGAAGTTTTTATTAAAACAGACACCGGTTCATCCACATCAAATTCTGAATGAAAAGCCTTGAGTAAAGCCTTTACATTTTTTCTTTCAACAAATTCTCCTACAAAACCAAAGGTATAGGTATTCTGTAGCTCTCTAACCTTTTCGCCTTCTGTTGTTTCATACGAATCCATAGCTAAAGAATGAGGAACAACTTTTACTGGAACCTTGACACCGCTATTGATGGCGGACTCTTTAGACTGCTCGTTCGGAACCCAGAGTTCATCAAGCATATTTATTGATCTGCTCCAGCCAGTCGAAGAAAAGTTGCTTGATTCGACAGCTAGGAAGCCTATGTTTTTATAGTCTGCGTTGTAGCAGTATAGATGGGGAAGTGTATGCTGTATGACAACATCGCAGTCAACATTGCTACTTCTGGAGGAGTGAGACCTTTCCAGCTCTTTAACTCTCTCTGGATATTCTTTGTCATTCTCTGTAAAAGAGATTGCTCTAGGGACTACCTGTATCCCAACAGAATCCATCGCCAAGATGTTATTTATAGCTGCGTTTGACCATCCAGTTCCGTCTCTATAATTTCCTATGTATAAAACCTTCATGAACAAATAGCCTTATTTCCTATTAACCACTGGGTATGATTTATTAAGTTTCTATATTCCCCAACCCTTTCAAGATATTTGTGCGACATCAAGCCGCACTCACCTTTAACGCTAGGGTCAACTTTAGGCTCCTCTACTGCTGAACGCCAGCCACTATTACTTTTAGCAAACTTGGACCTGTATGCAGAGTATCCCAAATCGCCCTTTTCTCCTTCTGTTACTCGCCAAATTCTAGGATCTTTAGATGACCAGCCAGTATTAAGCACGCAATAGTTGTTGAAAAACACAGTCCACCAGTCTTTTATAAACTGATCTTCGGGCGGTACGTTTTGGCCTATGTGTGTATCTTTATTTCCGTGATTTTCTAGCCAGTTATAATCTATGTACTCTTGCATACCATATTTTTCCATACATCTTATGGTAATATATTGTTCTGGCCCAACGGCCCAGTTATGGTCTGTTCTTTGTGGAATATCAAAAATGCTTTGAACGTCTTCTTTTAATCCAAAGAAAAACCAATCCGAAGGATGATAGTACATACCTCTGTCGGCACTCCAATTAGAAGTAAACACAAATCTCTTAAACATCTTATGTGTTTCAATTCTATTGTAGGGCTTGTTGCCCAGTAGTTCCGATTGTGCGAACGGCACCAACCAGCCAGTACCAGCTACCATATCGCTTCTTATTTTGCATACAATGTCATTATTGGCGTGCTTCACCGCTTGACTAGATAGTATTTGTCTATTGACGTTATCGTCAAACTCCAGCATGTCGTCTGTGACATAGTGTATTTGATCTACTCCAGTTAGATCGTCTGCATCGCCTGTGGTGCAGGAAACAATGATCTCGGAATCTGGATACCATTCTCTTATAGAATCTATACATCGCTGGGAAGTAAAATTGTGCTCCTTCCATTCTCCATCTTGAAAGGTTGGAAAGTTTGTTTTGTGGTTTGTTGGCCCCTGTATGACAAAGCTTATCATCTAATATCTCCTGACTGAATCATCTGTAGTCTTAAATTTTCCCAGTCGTTCATCTGTCCTCTAAACTTGATCATCTCCTCAACCGCCTTATTTATATTAAATGGTTCGTATCTGTCCATATCTTGAATGTGCGACTCGTTGAAATAAAAGTCTTCATTTGAGTTATGCAGGCGATAGTTGTAAGTGCAGTCCTTAAGTATCTTAGACCACAAGTATCCACCTATCCATTCAGGCTTGTTCAGTATATTGGTAAATATAAAATTAACTTTATCAATGCTGCTAAGGTTCTCTGGAACTCCCTGTGCTGGTTGAAAGATATCAACCGGTGAAAGCCAAGTCTGTTCTAGGCTTTTCATAGGTATTGACAGTATTCTTTCTGCCCAGACATTAGCGGTCTGGTCCCAGCTATACCTCTGGTTAGCTAGCTTTCTGTTCAATTCTCCTTGCGATCTCCAAAAGTCTCTGCCTTGAGACAACAGGTCTTTCATTAGATCTACAAAGTATCTGTTATTAGGAACCGCCCTATAACATCCTGTCTCTGCTTCTAAAGAGTATTCTGCTGGAGGTATACCATAGCCAGACACATTCTTTACAACTGACTGCATGGCAGAATAGTCTGTGGCAACCAACGGAAGCCCTGCTGATACAGCCTCTAGTTGAGGCATACCAAACCCTTCGCTGTTCGCATATTGAACATAAATATCACACAGGTTATAGATATTGTTAAGCTCTTGTTCGTTAATAGAGTTATCTATTCCAACCAACTGTTTAGAAAACTGATCGCACTTGTCGCAGAAACTAATGGCGTCTCTAAAGAAGTCTACGCTTACATGCCCGCATTTTTTACACCTGTATGAAAATAGAACACGATTATTAAGGCCAAACTTATTGATTAGATTTGGTATTTCCCAACCAATATCTGGGTAGTATGTATGACATAGTAAGAAAAGGTTTTTATCTTGCGTTTCGTCTAGAAGCGTTCTAAAAGACTTGAATAGGTCTGGATATAACTTACGCCTCTGATTACGCATCACAGTACCGATTATTATCGCATCGCTATCCATACCCATAGCGTCTCTGTGCTTGTCTTTGTCGGGCACTGGAAAAAAGCTCTTACTAGCCGCTGGGGAAGCTATATCTACAAAGTTAAGATTGTCGCACTGCCCAAGCATAACATCCCGACCAAACTCAGAGTATGCAAATACAGAATCAGCCGACTGAAACGTATTCATCCACTGTGGGTTCTGTGGGGTAGCATCTACAGTAGGCATGATTGCCCAATGAAACAAATCCCTGAACGGAGATCTCTGTTGAAACTCAAGCATCCACCAATCTCTAATGTCCATTACGACATCTGGATTAAATTCAAGGCAGACCCTATTGAAACTCCATTCTCCAAAAATTGAAGACGGCCTACTCTTATATTGCTGAAATTCAGGAGAATCACTAGCTGGCCGATTCGGAAAGACGGTCCAAGGGGTTGTGTTTATCTCTGGTGCTTCTGGTGGTGCATAGCAAGCAAGCTCTGCAACTTCTAATGCCTCTATTTGATTAAGACGAGACAGCACCTCTTTGGTGTATACTGAGTATCCAGTGCTTTTCCAAGAAGCCTCTGTTACAAATAGTACTTTCTTTTTTCTCATTTTTAACCGTGCAATATTTTAAAGCTGTTTACTCTGAAATAAACCTGTAGGTCTTCTTCTCCGTTTTCGTTTCTGGCGGAAGACTCTATTAACATGAGGCTACCTTCGTCGGCATATTTCTCTATTGCCAAAGCCGCTGTATCCCAAGCCTCAAACTCTAGGAATATTAGAGACCTTTTTTTATCTCCATTTTTATCTTTTCTGAATTCTTCTACTTCTAGCTCAAATCGCAGTACCGGAGTTCCGTTCTCGGTCTCTGATTGTGGGGTATGGGTAAGCTTGCCCAAGAAATGACATCTATTCACGCATAAATCCTTTATAATCAAATTTGTGTTAGCTTGTTAACAATTAGAGATGTCTTGTCCTTTTTGGATATTTCCCCAATCATTAAAACTGTATTACTCTCAACTAGCAGATCTCTGTGTTTTTCGTAACACTCTGGAAAGATGGTTACTGAATCTAATGCACCGCTACCATCTTCTACACATAGAAAGGCCATAGTCTGGCCGGGATTTTTACCGCGTTTAGTCTTATAAGTTCTTACTGATACAATTTCTGCTGCCAAGTTTGCTTTACCTGTTATCACCCCATTAGATATGTCTTTGCACATAGAAGTAGCCATATTTAAGTCTAAACCATCAACTTTATTGCATGTTAGACTACAACTCATGTATTTCTCTTCGTCTGTTGCCATAGTCATAGCTTTGTCATCTAAATCATAAAAAGGATTGTCTAGAGAGTTTTGAATGTCTTCAACGGTAGGAAGTCTCCTAGAATTAACCTTAATTGTTTTTAGCATCTGCGATATAGCGTCTGACAAATTGTCTGCATACAACGCTGGGTTTTGACTTTGGTAGTTGTCTACGATGGCCTTTTGCTCTCTAGCCGACAACTGTTTCCAGCTATCAAACTCGTACAGCATCTTTTGTCTATTTTCTGTATTGTTTTTGCCGTTAAAGGCACCCACAGATATCAACGAGATAACAGATCGTTTATTCAAATTCAAGCCATAAATAATGTTTACCAGACAATCCATCCAACAATAAGAAGACACGTCTGTAGTCTTCAAAAAGTCCTGTATCTTCTCACATTCCTTTATGCCAACATTTTTGATGTGCCTCATCCCAAAATATATTACATCCTTTTCGGGGTCTCTGGTGAAGTCTGTATGTAAATGCTGTAGTCTAGGCGGAAGCACATCTATGTCAAACCTTCTAGCGTCTACTATGAGTTGCTTCTTCTCAATGTCTGGCTTAGGCTTTTTATCCGAGCGGTTAAGGTATTTTTCGTAAAACTTTTTTAATCTATACGTCTTACAGTATGCGGCCCAATAAGCGTTTATAGCGTATGACACGGCGTGTGATTTATTGAAGGCGTATCTATTTGATTTTTCAATCCAAGAGAAAAGTTCTTCCGCAACCTCTTGTGTTACGATATTCATCTTTTCTGTACCTTTTAGAAAGGTCTCTTTGACCTTCTCCATAAGGTCCGCCTTCTTCTTACCGATAGCTTTACGCAAAGCGTCCGCTTCTTTCAAATCAAATCCTGCAAGACTTTGTGCTATCATCATAGACTGCTCTTGATACACAAGAACACCATAAGTCTCTTTCAATATAGGCTCAAGGGATTCGTGCAGGTACTCTACTGGACTGTTTTCCTTTCCCGCTTTTCTGTCGGCATACACCTGAGTCATACTTTTACCGTCTGCATCTTTTGCTTTTAGACATCCGGGTCTAATTAGACTAATCAAAGCAGCCAGCTCTTTTATGTTTCTGGGCTTGACTTCTTTAGCCCAGTGTTTCCCAAGACTAGATTCAAGTTGAAAAACACCTTTAGTGTTTCCGTCGCAAATCAAATCCCATACCGCAACGTCATCAAAATTATTAATATCAAACGACATACATTTCACCATTAGCAAACGCTTTCTCAAATTTAATCTTCTTGGACAGATTCCTCTGCATTTTCAAAAACTTGATAAGGATATTAGCTGTATCTTTAACGTCCTGCAAAGCATCGTGGGCGTTGTCTTTGGGCATACCAAAGTAATCACGCAGATAGTCCATACTATATCCTTTTACGTCTGCGTTATTTTCAAACCAGCAGTAGACGTGCTGCATAAGGTCCATGCTAAAAATTGGATTGAAGATTTTCTGTCTTCCTCTTTTTTCATCAATCGGTCCATACATCTGGCACATCCTCTCCACGATAGGCATATCGTATCCGTTGATGTTGTATCCAGCAGCGATTGGAGCAGAGAAACTGGTTTTCTTGAAATTGTATTTGTCACAAAACTGTGCGAACTTTTTCCATACCGTTTTAGGCATTGGTCCCTTTGCTATTTGTGCCCTAGTCTTTCTAGTGACCTCTAGAGCACCATCCTCAACTGGATCAAATCCAGCAGCTATAGCCTTTTCGTCGTCAACAATACATCTCATCGTACTTTCAAAAACGCCTCCCGGCTGTAACTCCAGTTTTCGTGCATGTATTGCCACTGCCGCTATTTGTGTGGGCTGACACTTGTATGGATCTCTACCGGTTGTCTCAAAGTCAAATACAATAATATCTCTGTAATTCATTGTTACCTCTTTTTGTTTATTAGCTCTACGAATTTTTCAATAGCTTCATCTATATTATGGAAAAGATTGTGATACCTATGCCTGTCTGACCAGACTTGATATTTCGCTCTAGGAACACCGATTCTGTTACGCATCACGTCTTCAAGATTGCATAGCGAAACACCTTTGCACTCAATAGCACATCCAGAATATATAACAGATTTATAGTCCTGCCTACTGGCACAGTTAGTTTTCATTGTCTGATATCTCCATTATTTTAGAAAGTAAATCAATACCTAGCACATCAAACTTGACATGACCTTGCGTTTCCATGTCACCCATATCGAAAGCGGCTACGGTATCTCCTGTTTTGTCTTTTGTCATAGGACAAACATCTGAGAGTTTATGTTTTGAAATTATAACTCCGGCGGGATGCTTGCCCTGAGACTTATTTGTTCCCTCAATCATTATAGCCTGTTCAAAAAGGTGGGACAGTGGCCCCTCTAAAGATTCGTCCTCGTTGAACATACACCAGTTCTTTAGATTTTCGGGTTCGTTTTCAAGCGTCCATTTTATTATGGACTTATCTTCCATTAATTCCAGTTGGTCAGATATCTTGGCTTCATCTGGGATGCTTTCTGTGATCTTATTCATCTCAGCGAAAGAGACAGCATCGTTGATTCTTAGAACTTCTTTGATAGCCGCTCTTCCTTGTAGTCTGCCAAACGTAATCATCTGTGCAACATTTTCGCTTCCATATTTCTGTTTAATGTAGTCTATTACTTCGTCACGATGTTCTGCTGGTACATCCATATCAATATCAGGAAGCGATACGTAGTCTTCTGTATTTCTTCCTTCGTTGTAAAACCTTTCAAAGATAAGGTCGTATTCTATAGGGTCTACTCCTGTAATGTCTAGGAGATAAGAAACGAGGCAGCCAGCAGCAGAGCCTCTTCCGGGGCCAGCAAGCCAGCCTCTTTCTTTTACATTCTTAACAATATCCCTAACAATCAGAAAATATCCTGAAAGTCCCGCTTTAAAAATAACCTTCAGCTCATGTCTGATTCTTTGAGCGTATATGTCTTTGTTTTCTTGTTCCGAAACTTTTCCAGAGGGTATGAGCTTTTCTCTCCATCCATTTCGACAGAGTTCTGTTACATATTCATCTTCATCCATACCGTCTGGACATTCAAAGGTTGGCAACATTGGCTTGCCCGCCACCTCAAAATCTTCGCAGGCATCAGCTATTTTGTTAACTATAGACAAGTCCTCTTCTCTTATTTCGTCTGGTAGCGGGAGATGAAACTGATCACTTCCAAAGAACCGTTTGTTTTCTACTTCTTGTCCAGCCTTAATCATGCTGTTGACTTTTTTAAGCGTGGTCTTCATGCCAGAGCACAGCATCACTCTATGACAATCAGCTTCCTTCTTTGTTACATAAAATACCTCATCTTGATTGTAGTCATACTGAAAGTGGTTTGATTTAAATAGTTTAGCCAAACCGTTAACATCCGGCGTTACGCAAATAACATTACCATCTTTAGCGATCTCTTTTAATACATCTAGATTTTGGTTAGAAACATATCTTATGAGATCAAACCAACCCTGCTTGTTTTTAGCATAAAGTATGTATCCATCAAAGTCGCAACCAATCAAAGGCTTGATGCCATTCTTCCTACATTGCTGATGGAAGTCTACAGCACCAGACAACGTTCCTAGATCGGCTATTCCGCACGCCGTGTATCCGCTTTGTTTACAAGCTTCGGACAAAGTATCGTTTTTACAGAAAGCCTTTTGTAGGCTGTAGTGAGTTTTGCAATTTAGTGGAATCCAATTCATTATCCCGGTGCCTCGTAATATCCTATATTAAATCCTTCTCTGGTGCATTTGTCTACTGTGTCGTCGTGCCCAAATGCTTTGAGGTGTTCCTCTACGTGCTCACACATTGAAATGTTAGTTCCGGGCCAGTTGTTCTTATAAAAGTGACACAGCTTCGTGCATTTAAAGCTGGATCTTTTTCTAGAAATAGGCATGGGAAAATCGTTTCTTTGTATTTGCTTAAACCTCTTCTCTAACATACCCAAAAACTTTTCTTGATCCGTCTTGTCAAAGCACATGCTAAAAGGACCACCATCCCTAATAAAGTATATCGTCATGATTGATTGATCATAATTAGGGTAAAGTTTGGATATAGCATAATTATACAGTAACAATTGCGGATCGTCAAGTAGTTTCTCGTAAGTTTTTTCTTCTCCTGTCGCCCAGTTGAGTCTTCTGCCTGTTTTCCAGTCAATAACCTCAATAGTTTTTTCATCCACTTTTGTTACTAGGTCGATAGTCCCTTTGATGGCTAGTTGACCTTCCACCTCTTCTCCGTTTGGCATCTTATACTTGAACTTAGCCCAAGGCTCTTCTATGGCGATATCAAACTGAGGTTCTGTGTCTACTATATGCCTCTTTCTAGGGTCAAATTGTCCGTCATTATAGGTTAATGCCGTTTCAACTTGAGTCCTACAAAACTTGACATCCGCACCAGTGTACTTGTGAACACAGTTTTCAGTGTAGTGTTCATAGCTTCTATCTAAAATTTTAGAAACAAACTTTTTAGTAAACAAGCTACGAGGAGTGAAATTAACTTTTCCAATCGCGTCGTCGGTTATGTAGAGACTTTTTTTATCTGGGTTTTCCTGTAACTTTTTATTGCAGGACGCCAAAACCTCCATGACCTTGTGAACTACAGTTCCTAGCTGTGCCTTCTTGCCTGATGTTGATTGGTGTCCCAGAACATAGGTAATGAAGTATTGCATTTGGCAATAGTCATAATTGTTGTAAGAAGAGCTTCTGATATATGTTACAATCATTTAGCTACCGCCTTTTTAATAGTGTGAATACCTCTTTTTTCAGGTGTGCTTTCCTCTTCTTTGTAGAACGGTTGTTCTTGAGGTTCTATTTGATTTCCTAACCATCCCCATGAGTCCATTAGCTCAATAATTTGTTTGTTGGTATCTCCAATACTATTGGTTTTGTTATCTAGGATAGCGTCTAATCTGTCCCAATTATTATGTATATCCTGCTCACTGCTATGCGAATCTTTGTATGGTGATCTGGATAAGCCAACAACCTTTCCTCCCTCCGCCTGAATAGCCTCTATCTCGTTTTCAAATCTACAATCGTCGATAACCGCTAATAGAGGTTCTTCCCTTTTTATATCTTCAATGCACGCCTTGACCCAAATAGGCTCATATATACGACGCATAATGTCTGTACCCATGTACTGTAGAAAATCTCTAACAGTCATCGGTCCTTTTTTATGATAAGAAAGACCTTCAATCTTCTTACTCTTAACAGCGTCCCACTTTTTCTTGTCGGTTACAATTCCGGGCATGTTCTCCCATCTAAGATGAGGAACTATTTGGTTTTTATGCTCTTCAGTACCGTATACTTGGTCGTACTTAAGTCCAAAAAGGCCTATGCTTATTTCTTTTAGTGCCGAAGCAAAAGAGTACTTTTTTACAAATGGCCACATACTATATATCGCCCACTCAGCAAATTCCATATCGCCCCTATTCACGTCTAGGACGGCTTGCCCCTTTTTCTCCTCCCCGTTCTCGTCTATGAGTTCTGTGTCTACTATCAGCTTTCCATCTTCTGTAATAGCAAACCCATCAACGACCCCATAGCACCTCATTTGGTAGCCATGAAGGAAGTTGCAACATGTACTTTTGCCCGCTTGTTTAGTACCGGCAAAGGCTATAATTTTAGTATTCATGAGAATAGTACCTTTATTTGGTGGTCAAGTTCTTGGTTTATTTGTTCGATAGACATGTCTCCCACGTCTTTGTGAGATATTTGTGGTCTTAAGTAATTAAATCTTCTACCACACTTCTTAACAATTTGTTCATAAGCCTTATTGCCAGCCTCATCGCTGTCAGTAAGTATTACAATATTCAATGCTCCGCTAGACTCTAGTAGTATTAGCTGTTCTTCGTTTATACTAGAACCAAAGATACCAACAGTATTCGTATATCCAGCCTGATGCATTTTCCAAACGTCTCCCTGTCCTTCAACAAGGATAGCGGTGTTGGTTCTTAGTATCTCCTCTTTTGCAATATTCAAGCCATACAATACAGACTTTTTAAAACCCTTGCTGTGAAGCCACTTGGGTTTCATGTTTTCGTTCACAGACCTACCAACACACCCTACATAATTATAGCACTCATCGTACACTGGGACAACAACTCTTCCCGACATTGGTTGATTTTTTGTAAAACATTCTCCAATATCAAAGAGGTCTAGCGTCTCAGCATTTACTCCCCTGCCAATATAGTAATCTGATGGTATCTGTATTCTTGACCTAATCTCTTCTCTGGATATCGGGTTGTCCGTTCTTTCGGGTTTTTTATTGAAAACGTCGAGCACTTTGAAGGTTTTTTTGTATGTTGTTTCACTTAGCTCAGAAAAATCCTTCTTTAAAAAGTTCATGCAGAAGGACGCTGTTTCATTCATGGAGACACTTTTGTCTCTTTTGTAGGACAGGCATCCACGGACAAATCCAAATAGGTTACTGGTATACTCTTCTTGACAGTGTTGTGTCCAGCATGACCAGTTTCCTTTTTGCGTCATTCCATCTGTAAAGACACAACACGCCTCTGGGTTGTCTCCTCCGTGAACCGGACAGGCGAACGCCAGTCTATTTGGGTATTCCACGTATTCTACGTCAAAGTATTCTAGAAGCTCAGGTAAAACCTCAAACATCTCGTTACATATCGACGATATCGTCTCCTGATCCAATCTCTTCGGTCTCAAACCCTTCTTCTCTACTTCTTGAGTTTTCATGAATCTCGTTCCTTGTACGTCCTTCTTCTATTCTTCCAAATTTACCATGCATCTTCATACTTACATAGTCGCCATCATCCAGTCCTTCTCCATGTCTAGCTACGATAGGCACGAGCTTTCTATTGCCGTGATCAACACCATCGGTAGCGACCTCTTCGTCAGATTTCATCTTAAAAATCGAGAAGCTTGTACACAGCCAAATAAGCCTATCAGATCCCGATACAACGTCTGTAGACTCTTTTGTTATACCATCTCTGTTTAGTTGCACAAACGACAAACATGGGACATCGTATTTTACAACAAAGTTATGAAGCTTTGTTATCTGAAAACCAAGCACTTGGTATTCTTGCATTGAGGCACTTATTCCTTCAGAACCCATGAGCTTTAAGTAGTCATACACTATCAAACAATCTTTGGTCTTTCCGTTTTCATCAAATCCAACGTGCTGATAAATCCATTTTCTCATTTGACTGAGTATGTTCTCAAAAGATTCTCCAGCAATGCTAATGTAGTGATAAGGTATCTTCTGTAGCTTTTCTGCCGCTGCAAAGACCTTTTCTTTTTCTATTTCGTTTTCAGAGAATCTACCTGTTGATATTTTGTTGATCTCGACTCCAGATAGATTCGCCAAGATTCTATTATAGTGATCTTCTTTTGACATCTCTGTGTCTAGCATTAAAACCGGTATATCTAGATTACCAGCCACATGCATTGCAACCGCATCACCAAACATAGATTTACCAACCTTTGGTCTAGCTGCAACCAAATCAACGCATTTTCTCCTTAAGCCACCGCCTATAGCTATGTCAAAACGATCAAATCCGCTAGGTATTCCAGCAAAGTCAGAAACATTTTCTGTCAAGTATTCTACATAGTCGCCAACACCCTCGCCAAGAACCTCGGTCTTTTTACTGGAGGACTGGTATATATCGCCAGTAGCTTCTAGCAGAGGCTCTTCAATCTTTGCTACCAAGTCCATCACATCTTCTTCGCCCGTGATCGAATCTAGATCGCTCTCACAGGCTTTGAGAGTCTTTTTCAAGTCTCTTGCAAGCCTTAGCTTTGCGATTTTAGTAGCGTATGCACCTACGTTTTCTTTGTGAATAGGAAAATTAAATAAGGATCTAATGAACCCTATCTCTTCCTTATTGTTTATTTGTTCGTGTACCCCTAGCTGGTTGGATGCAGACAGTATAGACGATAATTCGACCTGAGTATTCTCCGATATGGAAGAATAAATACAGTCAAATATCAACTGATTCATTGGGTCTGTAAAAGTCCTAGAATCAATAAAATCTATATCCAGATATGCATCTAAACCGTATTGGCACAAAGCGGCCAATACAGCTCTTTCAGCAGCTAAGTCTTCTAATTTTCTTGTTATCTTCTTAGGCATTTGTCGCAAATATAAAAATCTCTAGCAAATTGTGGATGCACTTCAAACGTTTGGTTGCATCTCGTACATGTTTGTTTAATCTTCTTAAAGGCTGGTCTTTTTCTTTCTGTTAGTGAGACGCTAGGAGTAACATGGTTTTCGTCTTTATGCTCCTCGCCATCGTCCACAAACTTATTGAATCTTTTACCTTCGGTAACTGGTTTTTTGCTCACTTGTCCTGACCCTTTGTTCATTACAAAAAGGCCATCATCTCGATTCTGTTCGGGAGATTGTGTGTTTGTTTGTTCTACTTTTGGACTGTCTTGTTGTTCGCCATTTGAACTTAAAATAGCTTGAATCAATTCTGCTTTCTGTTCGCTAGAAAGTGAGTCAAGCAAGTTCTTAACAGTATCGTCGCTCATGTTATCTCCTTTTAGATAGGTTGTTTAATATTTGTGCCATGCTCTGTATTCTATCGGCCTTTCCGTTCAATATCTTTACTCTAGCCTCGGCATGATTTTTAACTTTCAAAATTTGAGATGCCAAGGGGTTTTCTTTTACTGCCGAGTAATACTTCTCTTGCCACTTTGTATATTGTGTTCCATAGTTCTGCATCACTGTAGATATTATATACCAAATACTAGAATCTGCCCACTCTAAAATTGCATTTTCTTTTGTTCTTAGTGTTTCAATATATTCTGCATACGCATATAGCTCGTATGCGTAGAACGCACAATCGTTATTTGACAAAGAGTTAAGCTCTGTCCTTGTGAAGTTAAGTGCTTCGGGAACTTCTTTTCTGGGTTCACTGCTATGCACATACTTAGAGTTTACCCAAGAGTCTATAGCCTCTACAAACTCAACTAATCTTTCTTCTCCAGTCATCCCAGTCCTCGTCGTAATTAAATTCTACTAATTTTATATCGTTTAACTCGCACCATTCTTTTTTATCTCGATCTCTAGCTTGAGCCTTAAAAAATGACAACTTGTCTTTGAAGAAAAACTTATTAAATTTAAAGTGCTGCTCACCATGAACTTCAACCATCAGGTTTCTATTCGGTATAAAAAAATCAGCACGAAGCGTACCTTTTCTGATACCGTTGTTAGTTCCTACTAGCGAAACCTCTTCCAATATTCTATCATACGGAAACAGAATGTCAAGTAGTTCTTTTGCACTTTTATGCAAGTTTGACTTTTTAGAAGTTGATGACGATTTGTTTGACGGGTTCCATTTGTGCTCTTTCCCGTCTAACCCTATCACTTTCATGCTTTAATCTTTCAAGTAGCTTGTCAAAGTTTTTTTCTAGTAAAAGCGAGTAATCGTACTCTATATTGTCGCCATGACGTTCGGAAAAAGCACGCATTTCTTTTTTAAGGTCAGTAAGCTCGTATCTTTTTACAATAATCATCGGCCATATTTTTGAGAACACTCTGTTGCAAAACGTGTCTTGTACGATTGGCACAGTGTTGGTAATTATACATTCCCAAAGTCTATGGGTATCTATACCGTTACCTATTGGTGCGATTGCAAATCTGTATTCGGCTAATTTACACGCAAACGCACCTAGTGTCAGCCTTTCCGGAGATAGCACGTCTGACTTTACATTCTCATCAATCCCATCAAACCTTCGTGGAAAAAGGTGCTCTATAAAGTCTTGCTCTGCTATCCATTCCGCTAGAGTTATTCTATAATTACAGGTCATAGTAAAGTTTGCGTAACAAAGTTTTGTCTTTTCTATCTGCCTTAAGTCTGCTAAACTTTTGGTTACGTCTGTATTCCAGTCCGGTCTAAATATATTGATTGGAACGGGAAATATTTTTTCATGAATATCATCCTCTAAATGCGGACAAAACCAGCTATCAAACTTATCGAACATCTTTTCTAACCCCGGAATAGTTAGTCTGAACTTTTTGCTTGAGCTTTGTCCAACATAATTATCGCCATCTTTGTATATCCCCCAGTCTCCAGATATTGTAACTAAATTTTCACCAGCAATATCTCCAACTGCATTTGTTATGCATTTATCTTTTACAAACCTGTCTATTGTTTTTTCTGATGCGTGTTTTGTAAAAAACACCGTTTTGTTGTCACTCGTTTTGGAAAACATATTTTGAAGACAAGCGTAAAGATTGCAAAACGTAGCATTATACTTTTCGTTGTTTGTCGCTATGTCTCTAGGTAGAGTGCTGAAAAAATCTAAGTAATTCATTTTTTCCTTTTATTAATAACCTTGGTTTCTTCTCTCTTTAATAAATAAAGTGCCAGCATAGCGATAGAAATTTCTATTGTCCAAGCGGCTAGTCCAGCAAATACAGCCTTCATTTATTTTCTTTCCCTTCTCTGTAGATATACTTGTTATCTTCGTAATATTGCTTGTTCTGTAGTACAGAAGTTGCCTCATGCTCATGCTTGAAGTAATGTTTGAATTGTTTGTACAATGCCTTGACTTGCTCAAACGCTTCGTTCTCGTCAATCTTGCCTCCCTGCTCTAGGTCGCAAATGATTGACATCTGTATATTAAAAGCTCT
>CEOU01025880.1_pt1 | contig 38323 bp, 21 predicted proteins | sample 530731 | NCBI WGS metagenome assembly CEOU01 (sample SAMEA2620894, study PRJEB7988) | marine metagenome | isolation source: saline water (ENVO:00002010), including
ACGTCAGCAGCAAGGCTGGAGACGTCGGAGTCACGCTGCTCCTGCTCAGAAGTGACGTCAGCAGCAAGGCTGGAGACATCGGAGTCATGAGTTTCGTCCTTAACAGCAAGGCTGGAAATGTCAGAGTTTAACTCTTCATTTCCGCCAGAGATGTCAGCAGCAAGGCTGGAGACATCGGAGTCATGCGTTTCGTCCTTAACAGCAAGGCTCGATATATCATTTGTAATGGTGGTTTTACTCATCAACGTAGAGTCGTTTGAGTCGACGAATTTAAATCCGCCAGCACCATTAGACGTAAGGATGATTTCACCATTGAAATCTATCCCTGAGGCACCTAAGTTTGCCATACTATCCTTTACAGTGTTTTTTTAGTTTTGTGAAATTTTTTTTTAAATTATTTTGAGTCCCAGTATTTCATGAATATTTTTTTGAAATGCTGGGGGTATGCCATAAAGTGCAAAATAAAGGTTTTTTCATCAACCATTCTTGGGTCTGTATTGAATTCATTCATCGGAAAAATCTTAATATTAGCCTTGGCGGCATCTTTTCTCCATATGATGTCACATAAAACATTTTGATCTCCGCCCCCAGAGTAAAGGCTAGACTTATCGCATTCGTGATCATTCCATTCATTTATTATGTTTTTGGCATAAGCGTGGGATGCGAAAAATAAGACTCCACTATTAAACATTGATCCTTTTTGCATCCTTTCGTTTCTAGAGCCAACATCCTCACAAGCTATAGTCTTTTTATTTGGGGTGCATTGAGATATTATACTTTCAAGCTTGCGTTCATCGTTAAATATTAATGTGTCTGAATCCATCCAAACAATCCACTCATGATCATCAATATGATTTAATAGAGCTTGAGGCTTTGACCAATTGGGGTGAGAATTTTTATCTATTGAATCTCTATACACATGAAATGTATACCCATTCTTGAGGGCATATTCTTTGATACTATTTTCGGAATATACTGCATAATCCGATATCTCCTTTGTATATAAACTTACTATGCCAATTTTTTTACCAGCATTAAAGCATGAGTATTTTTCTGTCATAGGTTGTTCATGAGATAAGTTTGCATCGATAAACTTCAGCCAGTCTGCATTTAGAAAATCTTCCCACTTATCTTTTAGGGCTATCATATCTTTATGCTTATTCTGAAGATGACTTGAGTCGCGTGGTAATTCCTCAAAAGGAGGTTCTGGTATTTGGTCGAAACAGTTTTTATATTCCCTGAGGCAACGTAATCCTATTTTTTTACTATTGCCAACCATATGCAGGAAGTAGAATGGAGCAAGTTCTGGATTCCAGTCTTTGGTGGACATTGACTGCAGGTAATGACCAAGAAAATTAAATTTATAATTCAATGAACTAAACTCAACATTAGATTCATTTATTAAATAAGTGAAATACTCTTGCTCCCAAGTAAATGTTCTATCTCGCTTAAAGACTTTAGTTTTTGATATTTGCTCAGGGGAGTGGAGGTTCTGTCTGGTGTTTTGGATTTTTTTTGCTGAAAGTTTATCTAAAACTACCAAGCCGCTATTAATTGAAAATTTAGGTTTTTGCTTATTTGGGTAAAATTTATCATGAAATGTAGTATTAAAATACTCAAACATCCCTTTATGGGTTTTGCTTATATCTAAAGCCCATACACCCTTATTGCATTCCTTAAATATGTCTGGAGAGAGGTTGCTTATAGCTATATCATTGTCCATGATAACCGCATTTTCATAGTCAGACTTAACAAATTCATCTATCGCATCAATTTTAAAATATGCACGATTAACATGTTTGTTTAAATCGCTTGGCTTTAATTCAACAAAGTCAACATTATATTTTTCCGCATAAGACAATATGGTCGGTTTCGTATATTGCCATATATCTGGCATTTGATAATCATCATAAGCATTAACCACATAAATAACATTTTTATTTTTTGAAACCTTATTTTTTTGTGGCAAAATAAACCATGAAGGCCATTCAAGTTGGCCAGCCTTTTTAATCTCAAAATTCGGGCCAGCAACACTAACTTTGTCTTTATCAAAAGATTCATAAACTGCTTTACGCACACCAAATTCAGAAACTCCACCTATGCCACCAGCTGATACTGACTTAAAATAATATCTTCCATCGGGCACGAAATCATGACCAGCTATTATTCCATTGGGCTTTAACTTGGGCAGCCAAGCATCTATATCTTCTTTTACAAATTTGTATTCATGAGCTGCATCAATATATATGAAATCAAAAAAACTATCAGGAAACAACTCAGAGGCTTCAACGCTTGGAAGTCGAACTATCTCGCTTCTTGACTTAAATTTAGATAAAAGTTGCTTTGTTTCTAAATATTTTTCGTCTAATATTTTTTGATCTTTATTGTATGCGTCGGAGTAATCGTCATAGTTTTTCCAAGGATCTACTGAGTAAAGCTTCTGGCAATTCCAGTTAGATAGTAAGAAATCAGAAAACTCTCCTTTGTTAACGCCTATTTCGACACCAATTCCATTTAGAGAATAATCGTCTAGCAATTTAGGAAGATCTTTTCTGGTCGGCAGGTTTAGTTTTGTAGGCTTAGCTAAACCTTTATTAATGTGTTGTATATATTTTTTTCGAACATCATCAATATGAATACCCATTACGTGAACTGAAAAACTTTTTTCGTTCTTTAAGAATAATGGGGCGCATATTTGCGATTGAGGGTAGAGGTGGTAGGTCTTTTCGGGTAAATTAATTTTGTCTATAAAATCTATAAAAAACCTCTGATCTCCTCTACCTTTGGATTGCATTTTTCTTTGCTGTCCCCATAGTAGGTTGAGTATATCTTTGGCTTTTTTAGTATTCTTGAAGATCATAAAACCGTTGCATAGTTTCCAGCCACCCATATCATTAGTCGATATAAATAATTTGTCCTCATGAGGCTTAATGATATCCTCTAAAGGTCTATCCATGTCGATTATGGCTATATCGCTATCAAGCCAAACAACATAATCGTATTGATCTATATGGTTTAGTAAGACTTTAGGCTTGCACCAGTTACCTCTTAAGCCATCTACTAGAGTATCTTCGTAAACAAATAAGTCGTACCCATGCAAGTCGGAGTACATCCTAAAGTTTTTAACTGCCTCTATCGAAAAGCTTTCTATTTCTGGAGTATATAATGTAGTTATTGCAATTTTCATTTCGAAAAATATACTTTCTTCAATTCTTCTGTATACACATTCCTGTCAAAATTAATATAAGCGGGAGGGTTTGATTTGTAATGTTTTATGTTTTTGCCGTATATCTCTTCGGACACAGCAAACTTATCATTGTCTATAGTTTTTACATTGATCTTGTTACCGTAATTTTTTATTAACCTTTCTAAATTATAATCGAAATGCCTTTCACGGTAGCTGAAAAATCGCAAGTCTTCTTTAAGGTTTAGCTCGACACATATGTTGATTAATTCTAAAACCATTTTATGAACTAATGGCGTGGACTTTAAGTAAATAAAACAAGAGTTTAGAGAGCTACCAAGTGGCTGACCCCAATCACTGTAATTATGCTTCGAAAGCAATATATCAACATCTTCATCAATGTATTCTCCAAGATGATTATTGATATCAAGATTATCGGAGATGGGGAAGAGGTCGCCACCCACGCATAAAATATTTTTTCCTGATTTCAACTGGCTATGTATGTTTACCCATTTTTTAATTATGTCCGATCCCATTGGTACATGCATTACGCTAATATTTAAATCGTCAGACTTAGGTGATTCGGCGACTTTTTCATACTTAAAGTCTTCTTTTATTTTTAATTTAATTTCATTCTTGACTCCGCCCCACCATTGCATTAACTTTTTGTGGTAATCTAATAAGAATTTCTTATTAGCCAACATACCTTGAATATCATCAGCTATAGTAGACCAATCGTCTTTTACTTGTAAAAGTATATTGTCTGGAAAAAATTTATTAAAATATTGGTGAGAGTCCATTTCTACAATAGGTATAGATCCAGCCTCAAGAGCTTCGTATAGCCTAAAGCAGTCTTTTAGGCCATTAGCTCCGCCCCAACCACTAGGGCAAGGGCAAAAGATACTATTTGATAATATCTTTTTGTATTCCTTGACATCTATTTGGTTTTCATCGCCCCATTTCTCTGTTATGTGCAAAAAATTTGGATAGTTTAATTTCTGCAGCTCAAGAAGCATTCTTTCTCTTGTAGGCTTGTTTTTTACTTGACCCATAAAGGACCATACATAGGGTTTTTTAAGTATATCCATAATTAAAATTCATAATGAAAGAAGTTAATCTCTTCAGACAATTTAGAGTACACATATTCAATTGATTTTTGATTATAGTGACTTCTATATTCATCGTTATATCCAGTTTGATTTCTACGAGGTAGCGGCTGATTTGGTATGCCAAGCCTTCCGCAGATGTAGGCCCATTCAATGTCTAGATTTTCAAATTTTGCAATATGATCTACAGGCATATCATTGCCAATTTTTAGATACTTAAACGGAGAAAGAAAACCTTTCCACAAGTTAGGGTTTACGCATTCGACCCACGAGTTAAACTTATGGGGAAAATTATCTCTTTTTTTTCTGTATTTATAGAAAGAGTATGTTGCGGCCCAAGGGTTCCTTACAATGGAAAATTTAAAATAATTATTAAAATTCTCATTTTCTTTCCATTGGGCGAGAGTATAATGTTTATCTTCCCCAACATTACTGTTTGCGGGCAATCCTAAAGATTTATAATTAGGGTCGTCTTTTTCCCAGTTAGGTCTACCCATAAGTGCGGTCTCGACGCTCTCCCCAGCGCATTTAGGGATATGTATGAATATACATTTATGTTCGTGACTAATCATGAAAACCTTGCTTGTAACCTAATGGAACCTGCATGACATTACTCATACCCGCAACAGACTCATTGTATGTTGTTCTTATTACATTTTTGAACTTGCTATAATGTTCAGTTTTGGCATGCGTGAACTCATCTCCAAGATGAATAATTGAAACATTTTGGAGTTGAGACGCTCTATCTAAATAATTGTAAAGAGATTCGTTTCTCTTGCCCCCTTCTCCATCCTTCCATATATCATTATAAACAATGATGGAGTTATCTAGCATTACTTCGAACTTACAATCAATAACCTCATCAAGCTCAACCTCTGAGAATAACTCCCTAATCCAATCCCTTTCGTAGCATTGAGATATAGTGTTTGGATCGAATTGCCATATTAATTTCATTCTTTCTTCAGTATCGCATTTATCAAACTTCTCCGTAGCAAATCTAAGATCTGAATTTTTATCCTTTTCGGGATTATCATTTTCTTCATGAATTTGCCTGCTCATTAATGGGTAAAGATGAAATACGGAGTCTGGATCTACATCGGATAGCAACATTAAAACAAATACATCTTGTGCTGACCCACCCATAAAACCTCCTGACTCCATATGTTTGCACAAAAGATTAGCTCCTTTTTTACTAATGATGTATGACTGAGCATTCATATGCCAATAATTATTACCTTTAATAAAGAAATCATTCGTCTTGATATTTGCAAAATATTCATTATAAAGCTTTAAGACTTTATGGTAATTAGGTTTATTCCAAGGCTGGCACCCTCCTAAATAGATTACATTGTAATCTTCAGGAATTTTTTCGCTAAACTTCTCATTCCAGAAATTAACAAAGCCACCCTCAAACACTACATCGTCTTCCAGAATTAGATAGTTTTCAGCAGTATCATCTTCAGTTAACTTCTTCCATAGCGAGTAATGACTTAGCGAGCAGGCAATTTCAGCTTTGGTTAATTTATATAAATCGTCACCAAATATATTTTTAACTCTCTCATCTAATGTTAGAGTTTTTGCATCTATTGCTGGAAATCGATCCGCATAGAAAGGAAGGGTTTCTATTATGTGGTCCCTTCGGTCTTTTCTTTTATCTAGATTGATGTAGAAAGATTTTGATATACCGTTAAGCATTGTTAAGTAAGTCTATGTAGGGTTGAGAATTTTGAGGTAAAGAAGGGTCGTACTGCTTAACAAACTCACGTCCATCCTCAATATATTTAGTTAAAGTAGACTCATGGTTTATTAGCGAGTTTTTAATTTGGTTTGCCGCAAGAGATACATTAAAGTCGTCATAATAGTATCCGACATCAGATAATCTTGGGGAATTATGTATAAGAGGTAAACCAAGATACAATGCTTCAAGATAAGCGTAATTCAAGTCATTACCATATTGATGGCTTAATACAGTACATCCAAATTTACTTAGTGCATCAAGACTAGCCCACCTTCCAGTACTTCTGATAAAATTAGGAATTTTAGAAATTGAGAGTCTATTAACAAAAGATTTGTAATAATGTTTTTTTTCTATATTCTGAGTGCAAAACAAACTAATGCCATCAATTTCATTTGGGTACATGGAGTTAAATTTTTCAGATATGACCAATGGTAATATGCAATTTTTTAAATGTGATATATTAGGCTCAAAGACCATCAATCTATTTGCTCTTTTTTTATCATAAGTCGGAGAGAAGCCTTTTCGACCTAACTTCCTCATCTTGTCCTGCATAAATTTTGGTTCCCAAAGAAATGGGGTAATGTGTACATTTTCACAATCATAATATGACTTTATGTATTCCAAGCCATATTCGTGTTGAGGGGACATCCATACCTGCGAAAGATGGCGAGGCTTAACCAAAGGGCTTCTTTTTGAGTCTGGAGCACAAATAGCAAAATGAATGTCATCCATCATTTTGTTGCCATAATGAATCAATATAACCTTTAGGTTTGGGTTTCTCATTTTCAACTTATCATACATATCTGGCAGCAAATCAAATCCAGCAATAATCAATACATCTAAAGCTGTACCGTCGGCAGCCATCAAGTCACCAATAGTTGTATATTTGTCTTCAATGTTTGTATTTTTTTGTGGATGTTCTATTGATATATACTCGCAGTCATAGCCAGCCCTATTAAGTAGATCATGTAGGAATGCAATATTTTGCTGCATGCCGTTTGCCCAGAATGCAACATTCAGATTCATTGTCAGTCCTATTTTCATATAAATAAATTTTTGTATTGCTTTATGATTTGAGGGTTTTGCGGAGAATATCTATTAATTACCGATTTTGCAGATTTCATGTATGGCTCCATATTGGATCCATGATTACTGAGAGCTACAGAAAGCAATCTTCCTGCAGTTTGTGTTTCGTAGTCGGGGTAATAGTATCCAGCTTCTTTTATTAATTCTGAATTATGAATCAAAGGTATTCCGCAATGCAGGGCTTCCAAATATGTATAATTAAGAGCATTAAGTAGCTGATGAGAAACAACTACACTACATTCTTTTGCAAATATTTTGCTAACAGTACGCCTTCCATTAAATATAACTTTAGAGTTTTTTTGCAAGTCTAGGTTCCAGACTAATGATTTAAAATAGTTTTTATCTCGCAAGACTCTAGAACAATATACATTTAACTTATTGAAGCTTTTGGGATCCATCCTGAAAGCCTCTTCAACTGCAAGTATTGAAGGTATGCAGTTCTTGGTCATGTTCAGATTGGGCTCTAGTATGGCAATATTTTTCACCTTAGATTCGTTATATTTACAACTTTCTCCAGCTTTATTCCAAATCCTTTCATGGATATCTATATACTTAGGGCTCCATATATATGGAATAGTTAAAACTCTATCATTATTATAGTAGCTTTTTAGGTATTGTTCTGAGATGGAATAGTGTGGGGATATCCAAATTTCATCTACATTCTTATTGGATAGAGCTCTAGTGTCATCCCTAACGCACTGCTCTATGTCGGCAAGCATTCGGTTTCCATAGTGAATATGGATGTTTTTAGTTCGAGAGTTTTTGTTCTTCAGTAAAAGTACATCCTTTTCGCTAATCAACCAAGAAGTGTTTAATAGGTAGTCATAAGAATTATGTTTTATGCTTGACTCTTCTATCATGTTGATCCCAGATGGGGGATCAATACAATCCTCTTTAGGGTGACTAATGGCAAGGGTGGGGTTGTGCCCGATTTCAGAAAGAAGTTCTGCTAAAAAAACGATGTTTTGCTGTAATCCATTGCAAAACAATCCATTCTTAAACGATGCGGTAAGTAATATATCCATTTAAATATATTACACAGCCAAAAGGCTTTATACTTCAAAAATTGTTAATATCTTCTGAGCCTTCGTATTTCTTAAATTGCTCACGCATCTCTTTGTATCTTTCACCGAGAATATTAAGGTCGAACTCCATTCCCTCATGATCGATCTTTCCAGACTTAGATGCGGCACTAAATACCTCATCCATAAGACTAACAAGATCCAAATCAGGTATTTGCATTAACTGCTCTATACATTGCTCTGGAGACATAGTTCCGAAAATTTTTTCAAAATGGGCTCGCTCCTCTTCGGGGAGAGATTGCGCCATACCCTCGGTAACTCCTTTTGTGAAATCGTCTATCTTGCCCTTGACGGAAGGGTTTGACTTTTGGGCGTGATTTCTAATTCTTAAAATATCCTTGAGAAATTTCTTTTGATCCATTTTATATTTTGCTGTGGTGAGTATAGGGATTGCCTGATACATCTTTATAATAAGGCGTAAAACTTAAATATCCAGTTTTATTTTTAGGGCAATCAAATGAAAAATGATGAGGTTTATTTGTAAAGTCTATATAAAAAGGAGATCCGCCCTTCTTTCCTTTATGTATAATATATTGAATTTTGTCACACATGCCCTCGATAATGCAGTGTGCAGTAATGCTTTTTTTATCGTGCTGATTAGTAGATATATAAACTCTAGATGAAACTACAGATGGTGCTTTGATCTCTTGGTTTGCTTGAATTGGTTTTATTAATTTTTCTTTGTGAGAAAAATGTTTTTTATCTGTAATATGGTAGTTCTTATTATATATAGACCCGCCATTGGAGGGGAATATCTGCAGGTGGACTGATTCCTGTGTTGAGATATTGAAAATTTCTATAGAGCTACAATCCTTATCTCTGAGTATTCTCTCTTCAAATAAGTCATTTCTATATACGTCGATAAGTATTTCACTATGAACAACGTCAAATTTCGGCCAATTAAATGTGTGTGTTTTATCAGGAGACATATTAAGAAGTCGAGATTGAATGGCCGTAATACTCTCTACTCTCAAATTTAATTCCTTTTTGAGCTCCAGTGCTATTATCTATTTGATTGTATTTATCTTCAACATATTCCATAGCCATAACTTCATAATTTAAAGCTGAAACTTCTCTTATTTCTTTTACTCTATATTGTTTTGGTTTGATTTTATCCTGATCGTTTTCCTTAACGATCCATACCGCACCATCTTGAGAGTCGTCTAAGAGTCTTGGGCTTGCATTATTGAGGTCAACACCAAGAGTTACCTCGAAACCGTTCATAGAAACTATTGAGTATTGCTTAAATTGCTTTTGTCTTATAATTTCTATCTTTATCCAGTGATCTTCATCTTCCGATGGTTCGAGATTGCCTGAGTTGCCAGATAGTGAATTTACAATTAACTTATAAAATTCTCCACTCCCATCAAATACAACATCGTCGATATTATAGGTGTTATCTGGATTCCATTCTTCCTCTTCCTGAGTTGGCACTTGAATGCACATAGATGTAGCACTACCTATAGCCGCAGTGGGGATATCAAGCTCTATAATGCTATTGCTTTTAATTTTACATATTCTTCCGCCCGAATGCTTTGACACCTTATTATTGTCCATAACCTCTATAACATCCCCTATTCGCAAATAAGAGCCATGGATACCCGTAGAAAAGGAGACAATCTCTTTTTCGAGCTGTCGGGTCAATATCTTCTGCCAAGCAAGCCTGTGCGCTTCTCCTCGCCTCGTAATGCCTATTCCAGCTATTTTAACATGAGAATATCCGTGCTCTTTAACTCCTTCGGCATCTTCAACATATTCAGTTTTTCGCATATAGTTATCTCTCTCGTCAATAAAGTCAACAGTTACAGCGGTAACCCTTGCTGTCTCTGGAGTGCTCGAGTAAGCAAACCCCTGATCGCTAACATTAGAATTATTAAATAACATGATAGGCCCGCCTTCTTCTGGGGCATCTTGCGTGATGTGTATTGTTCCTCCAGTAAAGTTAATGGTAGTGTTATAAATTTGCATTAATTCCCTTATGTAGTCATAAGCTTGTCGCTCAGAATCTATATAGATATTGCACATGTGCCTTCTCTCGGAAGTTTGCTTCCCATCAACTATAACGTCCACCTCTTCATCGCACCTTTGGGCGAACTTATAAAAAGACCATTTATCAATATCTTCTTCCTTGATTCCATATTTGCCCATTCCATACCTTTGGTTAACCAAAAGGTCGTATATAATCCATGCTGGATTACTTGTCCATTTTAATTTCGCATGAAATGTTCCATCCCAAGAGTCCGTACTATATCTAGAAAGCTCTATTGCAGATTTTGATTGATTTGATTTATCCAGAGGGAATTGAGGTAAATAGTTAGATGGAACTTTCACCAGAGTTCCTTTTATTAAATATTCTCTTCTAGGCGTTTGAGGGGAATCTTTAGAGTTAAATCTAGTTCCCACTATGGCTGAATTAGGATAAGAGAAGAATCCCCCAACATATTCTGTAACAGACAGCAACTCTGCATCAATTTTATACCTTGCTTCAACTAACCCCCCAGTAACAGGATCCAACTCCCTAGTGGTTCTATAAACTCTAAATATCCTATTCTTTCTTACATCGGAATTAGATGCTACAGGGTCAGCCGAGGGTAGATTATTTATAAAAATATCTTTCACATAGGGACTCGTTGCGCATCCCCTAAAAACTATTGTGTCAGTCTTTAAGGATTCGCCTTCAACTCCATACTCTACTGCAAGCCTCATTTTCGCAGGCCAAATCTCTCCACTGTTTTTAATAACTTCTCCAACTTTAATACAAAGCCAAGGTATCTTACTGCATTTAAAGCCTTTAAGTAAATACCACATGCCAACAGCCCCTAAAACTCCACCAGCAATAATAACGGCATAAGTTTTTAAGTTGATAGCAATTTCCTTCCACTTGTTAGTCTTAAAGGCAAAACCAGTTTGAGCTCCAAGCCCTACAGTGGTAACAGGGTCTGGCCAAATCGCTGAGGCTATATTCTTAGCAATAGCTTTACCGATCATCCATCCAAGTATAGCTCCTATAATAGGAATTAAGTTAAGGTAGACCCCCGATTCATCTCCTTCATATATATAGTGAAGCTGATTGATTTTTATAGAAAAAGCTACATCACTAACTTCTGGATTTTTAATTGTATGGGCATAAAAATAATCTTTTTCATTTTCATTTCTAGGCCCAAATAGAGGATAGTTGATAAACTTTGTATGTGTAGGTATTCTAAATTCATCAGATATAAGGCTAGGCTGTGCACCCACGGCAATATCTCCATTAACTGGATGCTCTGTGCCAGAGCCATTTTTGTGATGACCTATTCTCATATCAAAATGAAACTTAGAATAGTTGAACCTGCCATTGTGATCCCTGATGGGCACATCGTTTAAATATATTGATCTAAATTTAGCATACTCATCTTGGATAATATTATTAGTTGTGCCTTGAGTTGGCGGTGGGGAGCTAACAACTAAATCTATATATGTATCATTGACATTATAGCCACCAACCGCACTTGATCTATCAATCGAAGCTGAGGATAAAGAGCCGTTGCCGTCGAAAGTTAAGTTCAGCTTGGGAGGGGTGTAGTTGGTGGATTCGAATGGGTTCCTTAATGTTTCATACGGATTAAACCCAAGACCATTTGTTTTAATTCTAAATTTACTGATTTGACCTGCGTTAGTCTTAGCTTCAATCTCAAGACTTTGTTTGGGGTATTGAATGTGGGGATCTAATTTCTCTGATTCATCATCATTGTTATTACTTCCGCATCTAGTAGATAGCACAGATGCAAAAGAAGACTTTAGGGCGGTTAAGGCAGAAGATCCACTAAAGCTAGAATCAACTTTAGAGTGATAAGTTGGAGATAAAAATATTATACTATCGCTTTCACCAGAAAACCCTTCTCCGCTATCAATGACCTGAATTCCGTCAGTTCCTGCAAGATTAACATCAAAAAGACCGTATTCATTAGCTGCAAATCTAACCTTAACAGAAACATCAGACGCTTGAGCTGACCCAGAGTCAAACTTACTTTTAGGTAAGCCGTATGCATAAAAGACTTGGTGAGGCTTATAACCTCTTTCCTGCCTGTCTGAGCTCAAGCTTCTTACTGTGTAAAATTCTTGCTGTATGATTTTAGATAAAGTTCTATTAGCATTATAATTTGCCCCAGCATTAGTAACGGACAGACTTAGGGGTCTACCTGTTGTTATTGTTCCTGGTAGGCCAGAATCTATACTTCCGCTAGTAACAATAAATTCGGTACTGATCGTACCTCGTCCCATTGATGTGGGCTTATGGAAGTTGTTTTCATCAATCAGATCGATCTGCTGTTGATCGTTCATATTTGCTGGGCCATTTCTTTCAAATATTGCCGTCTTGACATATTCGTCCCACCCCTCACTTAGTTTAAAATTAACTGAAGAGCTAGATATTTGCCCATTGGAGCCTATATCAAGCTCGGTGTACTCGTAGCCATTTGTCTTGTCTACTTTTAAGTGAAAACCTAGATCTTGATAGTCTTCAGAGTCATCGTGGTAGTGAGGTGGAGATTGGTTTCCTTGGGGGAAAATATGTGTCCAAGCTGAAATATTAGTATCCCATACTGGTTTTTCTGGAACCTTTATTAAATATACTTTTTCTATAGTTCCATTATTTTGATCTACTTTAGCTACAGCTTCAATTTTAGTAGGATGAGTGTCAACACCCCTGTCTTTTCGCCTCAAAATATAAACTGTGACTCTAGGATATAGAGATTTATTATAAAAGCCATAAGGGCAATCACTATCATCTTCTGGATTAAAGCCAGGCTCTACAATTTCAACATCAGCAAAACTTTTGGTGCCTGCTTGATTCATGTATAAGGGGAAAGAGTTGGCATACGAGACTCCAACTAAAGAGCTTGAAGAATTGCTCAAAATATCATAATTGCTATCTCCTCCAGACCCTATGCTAAACTTAATGTGTCTAGTTTGGCATGATTTAAAAGCCTGTTGCCTAAGGTATGTTTCGTCGGAAGACGATAGGGATCCGCCTGACACAAGAGAATTTGAAAATCTAGAGTCTTTGGCAGTGAATAAGCTTGAGGGTATAGTGGACCCAAAAAGAGATATAATTTTATCATTAAAGTCTACTCCGTTACTCCAATGCAAAGTGATCCCGTCAATGGATTGAGCTTCAGATTTATCGCTTTTAAAAGCTCCCCCATCAACTCTTTTTTCATAAACTACAGATTCACCCTCAAAACCTTCAGTAAATTTATCCTTAATTAATCTACCTATTGTGACCGTAGATCCATTTCCATTTATGAGGGCTCGCCAGTAAGGAGATTCGTATGTTTTGTTGAAGTCAGATCTAATCCATTGCCTCATCCACTTTATAGCACCGCCCCCAAAAAAGTTTCCTACAGCACCCCATCCACTTGGGTTTTCTGGATCTTGATCTGGGTTCTGAGCTATACCTACCCTAGAAAGGTAATAACAAAAAATACCATAGTCATTTTTATCAAATGTTTGATCTCTACCCCTTGTAGCTATTTTCCACTTTGAGTTAACAAGCCAGTGGGTTGTATCTGTGTCGGGAGTGCTATTTGATGGAACTTCGTCCCAGTCGGAAGCGTTAAATGAAATTGCAAGCTGTTCTCCGTCGCCGTCAAAAGAGAGAGCGATATCCTTATTGGCTTTATATATTTTTGTGTTATATGAAACTTTGTCATCCATATCATATGCATGACACCCGCCTCCACTACAATCAGTGCCAAATGCAGCTTTAGAGTTCATAGGGTTGTATGCAGTAATGTCATTTATGGAATCAGTTCCGTTAATGTCAGAAATGCATTCGTAGATTTCATAGTCATACTCTACCGTATCACCAGAAACATAATCGGATTCAGTACTCCATAAGGAGTCGGGAGTGGGAGGGGGAGTGTTAGTTGGTTCTATTAATTCCCAGTTTGTTGTGTCTGCGGAAGGGTTTTTAGTGTTTACTGGAGTAACGGTTAGGGATTGCCACGAGTTACTAGTGTTAGGTGTGTCATTTATAGTTGCTGGTGTCCATTGAGAACCTCCAGTAGGGGCAACATTATCTTGGTCTGCAAGAATTAAATCTGTAGCCCGATAGTAATCCCCATTGAATGTAGCTATATTACCTCTAACAAAATTAACCCCAGTACCCCAAGTCACAGAAGAATCTATAGGGTCTCCAGCTAGTATATTATTAGCGGAAAGCTCATAAAAACTGTTATTATAGGATACAATGTTGCCTTGGATGTAAGAGTCGTTGTTCGACCAAGCTCTAGCATTGGCTACATTAGGATTGCCTTGAACTGAAGTTTTGGCTTTATATGGTTGATTGTTATATGCAACTTGATTATTTTGAGAGTAGTCTATAAACTCAGACCAGATATTTAAGTTGCTAACATTAACATCCGCTGGTATTGTAGTTTTAGCTTGAAATGAACGCCCTCCATAAGAGGCAATATTTCCATTATTATATGTCTCCAAATTAGACCAAGCAACTTGATTTGCAGATGGTCTTTCCTCAGTGAGATCATGGGAATAATTTTTAACCTTCTTATATTGAGTGCCCTCTTTATAGTACCAATTCTCCCAACCATTCCAGTCGGAAACATTGTGTAGGCCGATATACTCGCCAGCATTTAACTTAAGATATAATTGACCAAACCTGCCGTCAGAAGATTGTATCGCGTCATTATTAATGCTTTCTCCATCTTCAAATTCAATAGTTTCAACCTGATAAGGATCGGAGTCTTGGGATCCGTCAAGGTTGCCTACATTAGAATTTAATTCACTATTATCCATTCTGTAGAATAAACCAACTGGAATATGTATAGTGTTAGTGGAACTTGTTGGGTTGCTAGGTAAGACGCTAGATGTGCTATCTAGGTATATTCTGCACATATTATCCCAGTTCAAGGCACTATAACCTGGTATGTTTTGGTCGACGGATTCTTCAAAAATTCTAGCGCTACTATAAGATACATCCTGATTGTTTTCCCCTATTTTCATAAGGTAGCCTAAATCTAGACACTTAGCTTGAGAGACTCTATCTGAAAAGCTAGACTTCTCAATACTAGCCTCGAATACTACTGGCTCCTCTAGCGGACTAATAGTAAAGCTTTGATCAGTAGATGGGTATCCTTCTCCAGCATCGAATCTCAACTTTACATCTTCTCTCCCGTACTCATATGTATCATTGCCAGTTTGGGATAAGTATTCTAAGTTAACAAAAGGATTCCCCCCATCTTGCACAATTGCAGCAGAGTCTAAATATCCATCTATTGAGTTGGTCGTGTTGTTGTTTTGATGAACTTCTCCATTGTCGGGATCTATAAGAAAGACCCTGTTAGATGATCCGTAATAAAATTTATTGTTGCTAGTGGGCGAATTTGCAAAAAATTCCACTTCATTGTCTACTATAAAGTCTGCATGATTAATGTCAGCTTTATATGAAGTTGACGGCTTTGAAGCTCGCACAGACAGCCCGTTATGCTTATAACCGTCAGCCTTGAAAGACCAAGTTTGATTAGCTAGAGATGTATAGCTTTTGCCAGAAGATAATATGGGGATATCTGCATTGCCGTCATTCGTATTACCTAGATGATCTTCAGACTCAACATATTTAAGTGGAGATAAAACTATCCTTGAGGAGCTTATAGCTTCATCATTCGAATCAAGAGGGTAACTTACATCACCGTTGTCTCTATCAAAACCAGTAATAGGGTTTGCTAGTCCAGCTATCGGACCTTCAGATAAAACCTCAAGAGCTTTATATATACCTATTGATTGTAGTTTTTGATACGACCCCCTATTGCCGACTATCATATTTTGAGATGGATTTGTAAACGCTAGAGAAATTGCAGAAGGCGGATTTTGGCCAGCTACAGATTCCCTTTCAACACAAAGTTCGTTTGGCCCCTGAGGCCTCATTCCGCCCTCCTTGGACCCTTCGGCAGGAAAAACATAAGGTCTTGGTGAAGAGTTACCAGCGGAAACGCTAGTTCCTCCTCCGTCAGGATTATTGGGCCTATTAGGGTCAATTGATGGACCGTAACTAATTCTTTCAGCACTCCAAGAATCAGGAGAGTAGTTTTGGTTAAAAGATTCATTACCCGCATCTTCAGTAAATGCCTTAGCCCCATTTTCTCCACCATAATCAATAACTCTTTTATCCTCAAGGCTATAACTATCCATAGACTCATCACTAGTAGCCCTATAATCGTTGTTGGTATTATTTAGTGGAGTAACAAAGCTAAATTGTCCATTTTTAATTTTGTTTATATTTGTGAGTTGTTGCGGTACTTGATATATCAAGGCATTCTCATAGTCATAATCATAATTTTCAATGCTTGAATTGAGGATTTTTGAGCCAACCCTAAGCTGTCCGTAAATTAAAGGAACTGGAGATCCCTGCTCAATTTTATTATCATTTTGATTATAGATATAAGAATTTGTTTCTATAATTTCATATTCTGGAACATCGTCATTTTGTATGACGTTTTTCATTAGCTTGCTGGATAATTTTTGCATGCCATACCCGAGGCCAGCATTAGCTAGAAATCCACCAAGAGGAGTTCCCATAAAAGCTCCAATAGCTGCCGCACCCTGCATAGACGGAACGATATGGTACTCGTTATCTTTTAATAAAATATTACCGCAGAAATTTTCATACTTTACATCCTTGCTGTCTACAAAGTCATAACTGACTCCAGCTAAGGCTTTTCTTATTATATATGGCTTAAAGTCTTTAAAGTTGATAGATAGGGCATGAAGAGCCTCGCTCGCAGACTTAACGTCCAGATGTATTTCTGGAGTGAATAGATCTGCCATTTCCCCATGTAAAACAAATTTTTTCATAAATCCTTGTACCTACATATTTTATACACTTTATTCATGCTCTCAGGTGTAAATAATTCCTTTCTGGGGTAGCCACCTATTGGATGGTGGAATATTTCATTTGAGCCTAGGTACACAGCGAGGTGCATAAAGGGCTGAATGCTTGGCTTAAAGATGATCAAATCATGCTCCTTTATTTCCCTGAATGGTATATCGAAAAACATTTTATCTACCTGCTCCATGAGGAAGTCATTAGGGTCTTGCCTCTTTCTGGCCCAGTTTAAAACAGAGTCTTGCATTTTAATATTAAATTTAAAATAAAAATAATCTTTAATAAATGAAACGCAGTCCTGAAAGTATGGAATAAATATCCTTCTCTCTAGAGGTCTGGGCTTATGGGATTTAGGGAAATATAAATTGTATGATTTTGTTTTAAGGGAAAATATCATAGAAGGCAATGATAAGGACTCAGAAACTTCAATATCTAACTCACTAGGAGATTCATCATATGATAATGTATGGGTATGAAAAAGAGAAACAATTCTATCATTAATAAAAAGATCGTAAAATTTCTTATCTTTTATTGTGAAGTAATTTTTATCAGCTTGACTCTGATTGTCTAGTTGAATGAAATCGTAATCAAGTTGATTCTCATCAAAATAAAATAACCCGCAAATCTCTCTATCTTTACTTAGCAATGAAGCTTTGAGGGATTTTTTAATTGGGTTAGTATTCCCAAGTCCCAGGAAATCCTCCAAAAGGTAATCCATTACTCATTTCTCCATTTCCAAATCTAGCCCTGCAGCCGCTAATACTTTTAGCACAAGCATCTTCAACCCAAACATCTTTATTGCTTTCAGGTTTGACTCCAGATGTGTTATTTTCAACGCAAACAAAAAACTTTGGAGCCATTCTGGGGTCATTAGAATTATCTATTTTAACATAGTCTCCCTTATTGTATACTCCAGACAGATCAAATGTAAATGGTGAGCCTTTTGAGAGGGCTGCCCCTGCATCTATAGCATTACCCTTGCTATCATTCACAGGAACTCCAGTATATCCGCACCCGATAGAACTTCTGTATTGCCACTGACATGTATTGAAAACTATTTTTCTATTAGGAATAAATGCCCCTTCTTTTTCTAAAGCTGATGCCAACTCAAAAGAGACAATCTGGCCATTCTCGTTAGTCTTGGTGTTAATAAGATACTTCTCAACAGGGAAAGAATCTTCCGTAGGAGATCCAAATGGATTTACGTTGTTGGGGAAATTGGATCCATGTAAGAATTTAACAAAAGTTTTTATTCTCCTAACCTCATACCCAATAAAATCCTTGAAGAATCTAGTTTTCAAACTAAAGAATCCGTCACTATTATCAAAGGTTAAAGTTGGCCTAGGCAACGATCCATCGGAATAATCAAACCCTTCGGCTTTTACTGGAATGTAATAGTAGTCATTAGCTCCCGTTCCACTACCGTACTTGATTGAGTTTGTATATCCATTCTCCCCAGCATGAAAGTAGTATTTAGACCCACCTGAATCCTTGAGAACGATCTCATATAAATAAATTACAGTAGAAGGTTCAAGCTCAAAAATTTCTTTATGAATTGATTCGTTCATTGTTTATTATAATAAATTAAGAATTAATGCATTCAATAAATGTTGCAGTAATTGTATGATTATCCATATAGATAAACTCATGATTCCACTCAGGGCAGTAAAAAAATCCGACCTTGCTTTTGCTTGGTGGAGAGTTAGGGTTAATATTTCCTTGGTAATCTTTGCTAAAATGAAACCCGAACTTCTTGTAACCTAAATGGCTTTCAAGAAAAAATAATATTCTTTTAGCCTCCAGATCAGATCGAGCATCAAAAGTCAAGGAGAGTTTAGCTAAATTGGGATTCAATCCGTATTTATTGAACTTCTGATAATGATCTACATGAGTCGAGGCTTTATGTTTGGGGGTAGAGCTAATGGAGGATATGTTGCTCGCCCTAAAATCAAACATCCGTAGCTCCAAGTTTCCATCTTTGTATTTTGGTAGGTGAGGATAATAAGAGCATTCGTTTGGGTTATCAATATATATTGAGTGCCTTAGGTTTGAATGTTGCGAGGATATTGGTCCAGAAGGAAACCCGAACGGAGCATTAGCATTGACGGTGGAAGAAAGAGTTTCAAGGATTGATTTAGACTCTTTTAGTTTAGCTTTTCTGTAATCTGAATCAGAATACAAAGTGTTCCCAGAAGACAAAATGCAATCATTATCAGATGCAGTTAACTGAATGGATTGATCAGATTGAGATGCTGATAGAGATGTGGTGGTAATATTACAATCAATATTACTATTATGCCCTGCAGAAGATTCAACATTATTTAAAATGCTCGGAGCTATACACGCTAAAGTCGAGGAGACATTGTTTGAGTTGTAACCTTCCTTTGAGTGATAAAAAGAAAGGCAGGTGAATTTATTCTTTTTGTAAGGGTAAAATGGTTGATAATCAAATGGAATAATTCTTTTATTAGAGAAGCTTCCATCAGTAGAATAAGTTTGGGGGTCGTAATCAAATTGACTTTCAAAGAAAGAAATTAAATCTCCAGACTCTTCATCTGTTAATCCGTCAAAATTTAAATTTAAATTCATCTTGAGAGCATTAATACCTTTGAGCATTCTTTGTGAAAAATTATCGCCAAACCCTGCATCATCAGCTACCGAAGTAAATGATGCCGAACACCCAAAGCTTGGGCGATGAGATAAACTAGTTGCGCTTGTTCTGTGAATGTTCATTATGAATAATTTTGAAAAACTGAAATACTTCCATTGAGATAACCAGCAGAATTAACCGATAGAGATTGACTATTGATAATTCCGCTGCAATTAAATTGATGCAAAAAACCGTTTGAGTTGTCTTCAAAATTTTGATAGTTAAGATCGCTAAGCCTTGCGGATAGGTTGGCCCGCTTTCCATTAAATCCGCCAGCCAAGATGTTTGGGTCAATATTGTCCCCCTCTATAGACATTGATATATTGGTGGATTTCTTGGACACCCTAACGGGAACTAAACCCTGAGCATCGTTTACTCCCGTAGGGCATACATATCTAGGAACTCTTTCGACAGTAATATTGTAATCAAAAGATATTGGGTGATTGAGGCCAAGGTTTGAATGGCCAACAATTTCGCTGTCTTCTCCGTGAGGTATAGACTGTTGCTGGTATAAATCTGAAGCATAATAGTTTTCAGATAAAGAAGAATCTTTTTCTATTTGCCCAAATAGTGAGAAGCTTGCAGTTGCCTGTGATATTGCAGATGGAGATAAACTAAAACTTAAGCTAGATAAATATGCATGAGAGAATTTAAAGTCTCCTATAAATCCAGTAATCCTCTCCTCGTCAATAGGTGGATACGCTGAGGGGTTTGACAGTCCAGTAACATTGAAGAAGCTTTGTAGATTACCTGTATTTAAATAAAAACTAACATTTAAGTTGCCTTGTACCGCACCTTCGGAAACATAGTCGAATATGGGCTCAAAGTATCCGCTTTGAGCTTCGCCTTCAGACAAGGTCCAGTTTCCGCTTTTGGAATGTAATTCAATTAAGTAATCATCATAGTCGGGAGAGACATCATTATTGAAATACAAATGCTTACCATTTGGGAATGATACTTTAGTTCCTGAAGGTATATGGTGTATAGATGTAGCCAATGGCCTAGGTGGTCCTTTTGTTGGGCCTAGGCATACATTGTATGTTGTGTCTGCCTGAAATGTTGGGCTTTGGTAATCCATGTCTTCTCCCAGCCCAAATTGACATATTTGAATTACATTATCATCCAACTGCCTTGAGGCTTTAAGTGGCTGGTCTACAGAAATACTTGCGCTCTCTGCAAATATATATTCACCACTACCGCCATTAACCGACAGGAACAAGGGGACATCTTCATATGGTGCAAATTTCATTTCTTATTAATATATCCTATATATTGAAGTTCAGCAGTTAAAATATCATCACTACTTGATCTAATGGATTGATTAATTAATCGAGCTTTCTTGATCTCAAATTTCTCTATCTGATTATTATTAATAGGATTCTTGAAAACAAATTCTATATCTTGTTCTTTTGGCGATATTAAATACTCTCTCATTTTTGTAATTTCAAATTCATCAACATCTATTGAGAACGAAGCATTTTGGGTGATCGGAAAAGCTCTATCAACCTGCACGGGAAAAGGGGATCCTATTTTATATAAAGGCTTTCTATCAATCCTTAACCCGTAAGAAAATTGAGTTACCCGATTGCTCTGGTATCCGCTAACGTTAATAGACATAGATCCTTGGTTGGGAATTTCAATTGGAGGATGCTCATTTGCTCCAGATGCGCTAATGCCAGAGCCTATGTCTCCATATACGACTATGGACGCATTAGCTGTAGGGATAGAGCTTATTGACGCAGAAAAAGAATAATCAGTTAAGAAGCCGCTGTTAAAGCCAAAGCTTTTACCGCCATAATTAACACTGCCACTTATAGGGTGATCTCCAGTATAATCCAAAAGCGGCTCTTTACCTATATAATACTTTGATATATTGAAATTTCCTACAAGGGGATTTTGTCGAACTGGATATGTGTAACCTTTTCCTATGATGTTTATTGGAGATTCATCTATAGAATAACCTCCATCAAGAGAAGTAACTCCAGAAAGTAAGATTCCAGATAAATAAAATTGTTGCTCATAGTTTGATACTGCGTTTTTATTGGCCATTTAGCATGCCTCCAACTCGCTTTTCTTGAGCTATAACTCCAACTACTGCATCTTTAATCTTAGCTGCAAAAGCTTGATCTCCAGCTCCTCCGCCATCAACAGAAGCTTGGCCTCCAGAAGATATGTTTATATTTACAGTCACATTACTTGAAGAATTTTGATTAGTTGTGTTTTCAACACTTGAAGCTGCCGAAGGGGAGACGGGTCCACCTTCATTCATTCTCATGGAGTTCAGCCTGTCAAAAAAGCCAGGGTATTTCTTTTCCATACTGTCAACGCTAGAAGCCCTAATGACATATTCACCTTTATCAAGCATAACAGGTCCAACCTGATCTCTTCCAGATGGACCAAAAACTCTGCCTCCGCCAGACATACCATCTCCGCTGTTTCTGGATTTTTTTTGCTCTCTAAGAAAATCGAAGCCCAGAGATTTTCCTTGTGTGTGTAGAATGCTGTCAAGTTGCGCTTGTTGAGCTTGGGATACTTTTGTTTCTGCGACATTTGTTTGATTTCTACGCTTGTTGACATCAAGCAAAGATGCATTACTGCGATCTATTAAATCATTCCTTCCGCGTATTTTACCGTTCCGACCAATTTCGTATCCTTTCATTCCATCATAAAGTCCAGCATAATTATCAGCATCTAGATTGCCCATCCTTTCGCGCATTTCGAGAGATCTTAGATCTGTTCCCCATTCTTCTCTTTGTTGCTGGGTCATTGGCCTTGACATTCTAATATTGTGACCCTTACGGGAAGCTTCAAACAAGGATGGATCTTTAGCTCGAAAGCTAGCCATGTCATGTATACCTTTATCTGCAAGTCTAGCTCGAAAATCTTCAGTTGAACCTCTCGCAGTCATGGCTCCCTTAATAGCGGTCATACCTTGAGTTACGCCATGAGCTATTAACGATCCAGTGATTCCACCAACTATTCCTTGAAGCTGATTAGCTTTATCCATTACTCTTGCATTTTTATAGTCAACGTCAGCTTGATATTTTGCAAGCAAATAGTCTCCATATTTCTTGGAGTATTCATCAGTTTGCCTATATCTAGCACTCATCATCCTGCTAGTTGGATCTATATTAAGTGCTGAAGTTGTATTAAGCCGTGTTTCATTTGGGCTTCTAGGGGCTTCTGGTCCGCTGTACTGAGGCTTCTGCCTGCCTTCATATGCTGCAACCATAGATCCAGTCATATAACCAGTGCCTTTAGCAAAACGCATTGCATTACTGTCGTCAGCATTGTCCTTAAATGGATTATTCCATCCACCAGCATTAAAATGTATAACTGGTTGACTAACTTTTGCTATGGCTGAATTTAAATACCCGCCTTCATTAAACCTCATCATTGGAGGCATGGCTGCAGACCCAGAGGTGGATATGTCTATAGATGAGTCATTTGGCTTATCATAAAGGTCAGTCAATGAACTATCTATGTCGCCAGATTGATTAATTCTATCCAGAGAACTAACGCCTAATCTGTCAACCACTTTTTTGCGAACAACATATTCGCCTGCTGTAAGCATGGCTGGGGTTTTCCCTCCAGTATGACCACCAGAAGCAAAGCCTTTAATTAATCCGCCATTATAATTTGCAGATATGCTTCCTAGACCCATAGAGTCAAAAAGCGCAGAGGTGATTTGTTTTGAAGCTCTATCCATTAATTTCTCATGAACAGCATTAACGATATTGCCAACAAAACCAAGGAAGGCATCACCCATTGATTTTGTTCCATCAGCCATAGCTTGAACTAAATCCTTAAACCCTTGCTGAACCGAATCAAATGTGGTATTAGCTAGAGTTTCTCCAAATCGCTCGAGCTCTGTATTAACTTCTGCAATTCTAACTGCTATAGTATCTGAGAACATTCTGGTTTTACCTTGGTCGATATTCTGCTCTTTTTGTAATTGAAGCATTTGAAGTCTAGCTTCAGAGCCTCTAAGAGAGTTGCCTCTGCCATACATATACTCCGCTTCGAATCTAGCATCTTTAATGTCGTTAGCTCTCTGTTCCATTTGGTCACTAAAACCACCAGCAATGTCAGATGCTCTATATGACTGTCCAAAAAATCGGCTATTACTATCTAGAATTATACTATCCCGCTGCGAAAATCTTGCTGTTGTTTCTCGGCGACGAGTTTCCCTTTGTTGCTCTTCTTGCCTAAGATGTTGCGCAGCCTGTTTATTGAGTTTGTTGTAAGTCTCTAGATAATCCTGCTTTGCCTTTACTGTGTTAAAGGAGTTGTCTGCATTTATCATCTCATTATCTAAATTAATCTTGGCTGCATCTAATAATAATTTTCTATAATTATGTAGATTCATAAGGTTTTGCAGATCTATTGTGCTGCCTAATTTTTTTTCGGTTTCTATATCCAATAATAAACCTTGTGTCTTGGCTAGATTCTCACTATTTTCTCTAACTTTATTTTGAGATTTTAGGGTCTCTAGCGACTCAAGAGCTAACCTCTGATCATCTATTGACTTGTTGCCAAATGCAGATCCAGCAATCATGCCAAATTTTCCGCCTTCAATGAATTTCTTAGAGGCTCCCAATCTAGCACCCGCCGTTACTCTCTCTTCACTTAAAAAGCCGAGTTCAGCATTCGCATCAAGATTCATAGCATTAAAGTTTGATTGAATGAGGTTTCTGATGTATTGCTGGACAGCTGGATCGTTTAGATTAGTAAGGTCTTGAGGTCCGCCTCTTTGCTGCCTAAGCAGTTGCAGTCCAGCCATACTTCTCCCTTTAATGGCTGCCATTCTTTCATCTTCGCTTAGCGAAGAAAAGTCACCCTGAGCTTTTGCTCTAGCTAACGCATCCTCATTTTGTTTGGTTGCACTAGCACTTGCTATAGAATTGACGAGTTTATCTACTTGCTCGGTAGTGAGGGAGGTTACTCCCGCTTGTGCATTTTGACTGTTTATTGCTTTAATTAACATTTGAGTTATGGCGACACCCTCTATGCTTCCAGAACGCACCGCCTGATCGCTAGCTAAAACCTGCCCTAAAATTGTCGCAACATCTTCAGCAGTAACTGCTTGTTTTTCACCTTCTTCATTAAACATTAAATTCCTAGAACTCTTTAAGGCTTTTATATCTCTAAAAAATAACGCCTTAAGGGTATCAACTTCACGCTTGATGACATCACTATTTCCCATCTGTGTAGCTTGCTCTAGTACATTACCCATCGTTACTGGCCTTAAGCCTCCAGATTGACTAACATCAATCTTAATGCCCTTGCCAGAAGACATTGTTTTACTTAAAGCATCTACAGCCGCTGTATTTTTATCGACAGATTTGGCTGAATTTAGGAATGGATCGTGGGCGGGATCATATTTACCAAAACTTCCAGCGGTACTGCCGTCGATTACAGCCTTTTGCGATTCGTGGCTGAAAGAAAGCTCTGCCCCAACACTTTTGCGAAATCTATTTAGGGTAGTCTCACTAATTGTTCCAAGCATATTCACGCCGTTTTCTAATTGATGATTAAATTCGTCAATAAAATCTTGCCTTATAGTAAAATCTCCGTCGGAAGCTTTAGTTCCAAAATCTTTAGTTTTAATGAAAGCACTATGCATTGCATAAATATCACCCGTGCCGCCTATTGCTTTGCCTCGGACTCCAGTGGCAGCCTTGTCGTCAAACCACTTATTTCCGCTTTTATCTAAATTATTCATAACTTCATGAACAACAGTCATTGCAGCCTGTATTTGCTCATCAGTCCCAGTTTGAGTTGCTTGCAAAACATCATTAAATAAATTAGAGGTAACATTTCTTTGAACATCGCTATAACCAAGACCTTCTGCTCCACCCTTTGTTCTATTCATTTGAACTTCTAAACGTTTAATTTTAGCATCGTCACCTGCGGCGACAGCTTCATTGTAATTCCTAGCCAAAACACTTCTCATCTCCTTACTTCTATCAAAAGAAGATGACTTCGTTGTGGCTAATTCTTCCTCTAACCTTCCTGTATCTCTAACTTTATTATTTATGGCCTCCTGTTTCCATTTTTGCCCTTTAATAACATTAAGCATATTGCCTGCTATTGTGCCTCTATTGTAATTCGTGCTTTTACTTAAAGTCACCCATTCATTGCCATTAACCTGACCAGTTTTAGAATCTCTTTGGTCAAATGTCATTGAAACATCATTATCGCCGTGATCAAAATCAATATCAAAGCGATCCTTAAGAGCTTTAAGGCCCACATTCAAAGCTTTAGCATTCTGTTCGAGTTGGTTTTCAAAATTCTCAGAATTAAATTTATTAGTACCAAATCCAGAGGTAGCTATCGTTGCCTGAATGACACTATGCATTCTTTCTTCGTCCGTAGCTCCTAGATGCTTGGATTGCTTGACTTCTGACAATTGTTTGGTAAGTCTCTGAATATTGGCATTTTTATCTTTTTCAAATGTTTCTTCTAGATTCGCAATCTCATCTTTAATATTTTGATCAAGCAGAATGCCAGCAATATAATCCAATCTTAAGCCTACTGTTTCGTCTAGAATATTTTTATTTATAATATCTTTATTAATTGTATCTTGAACAGTTTTAAGTATGGATTTGCCGGCTTCTAACGATCTACTTTTTTCCTCAACGCCTGCACTTCCTGTCAGAAATCGTCTTTGAGCATCAAATTCCGATTTAATTTTCTCATCTCTTCCCACCAACCTAAACATGCCTTCAATTTCCATATCATTCTTGGCTCTTTTTTTAGATAACTCTAGCATTTGCTTTTCTATGTCTAGCTTTTTTGCTGCAAAATCTAATTCTCTAGTAAGTCTGTCTTCAACTAATGCTTTGAGTTGTTTTGCTGAAGCTATACTACCTCGATTGTCAATTGTGGTATTTTTGGAACCTCCTGATCCCCCGAGGCTACGAGTGACTCCCTCAATAAACCCCTCTAGAGCAACACTAACGCCCCTATTCCTAGAAGATACATCTCCGCTATTCCTCGACGCTTTAGTCTCTGTGATTCCCATGTCTAGAGTTTGTTCTTGAAAAGATTTAATAAAGTTACTTACCTCTGCGTCATTTCCAAAAAACCTTCTATTAGAACCAATAAAGTCATCTAATGGAGATTTGGCGGACTTAAAATCTTTGCCACCCGTAAAAAAATCTGACCTAGCGAGACCGCTTCCATGTTGACCCATACCTTCAAAAGTGCCATACTCAGTTGCCACATTACTTCGATATATATTGCCACTTTCAGTGAGGGCCTTTTTAAGACCTGCGCTAAAATTATTTCGCTCGGAAGAAGTGGCATTTTTAAGAGCTTTAAGGTTGAAGCTTTTTTCGGCTGTTTCGCCTGAATCTTGGCCAGAGACCCTTATCATATCATACAGGGCGTCGTCTGCAGCAGTATTGGTAGAGGCATTTAGCCCAAAGCCTTGACTAAACATTTGACCTATAGGTGTAGATTGAGCAGCCATTTTAACTCGGTCTGTCAATGCCATGTCATTATCAAAATCCAATGTTTCACCAATATCACTCGCCCAATTACCAAAAAAGCCAGGATCACCAGTTCTCTCCTTTAGGTCTTCTCTTCTAGTTTTCCTTCGCTCGAGCACTCCTATATACCTAGCTTGGGCAATTTCTAATTCTTGAAGGACATTAATTTGATCATCATAGCTGCCGTTTAAGCGTGCAAGTTGGTCGTCAGTAAGATCAAATTTTCTCTTGACATCGCCAATAGAGCTATCAAATTTAGTTTGAGACTTAATACTCTTAAGTTTTAAGCCATGATACCTGTGCTCTTGTTCTGCGCTTCGATGTTTACCAAGAGCTTCTAGCTCTGATAATTGAGCGTTAGTTTCCTGCTTAGTGGTTAGATTTGCGGAGGCGCTGCTAAGCATATCCATATTTTTATTTGCAGATTCAATTGCTTTAGCTCCTTTTTCTGAGGCGCTAGTAAACCATCCAAGGTTATCTTTTAATGCTGAAAAAATTGGTATTAATAATGCGGCAGCTATCCCAAGAGGTCCGAGTATTCCCATAGCCATGCCCCCGATACCTTTCAGTGCTCCTCCAGCACCTCGAGCCATAGCACCAACTCCCTTCATTCTTCCACCCCCAGCACCGCCCCCTTTGAGTGTTCTTTGCGCTCCAGCCATGAATAGGCTTCCACCCCCCATACTCTTTTTCACTTTATCTACACCAGCGCCAAAAGTTCCCTTGGTCATCATCATGCTGATCATTGCTGCTTGAGAGACTCCCATAACTACAGAATTTAAAACTTTCATGCTTTTTACGAAGCCGCTAGCTTCTTCGTTTGCTCCGCCCATAGCCCCTTCGAATGCGTACATTAAGGTTGTGAGGCCCATCATTTTCATCATCATGTCGCTGCTTGCTTGCTCGACATCTTTAGTTGGTCCTGTGCTGCTGCTTGAACTCTGACCTCCTGCGCTACTGCTTGGACCCCTTGTTGGAACATTGAGTCCATTTTTATTCATAAATTGAAAGTTGGGAGTAACTCCAGAACTAGCTCCATGAGTCTTGGGGTCAAGCCCCATATTAATAGCCCTATTAACTCCCTGAGATCCAGAAGACGGCTCGTCTCTAGTGTTTGCGACAAGAAGGCCCATTGGGTTTTTGATGTTTTTCAACCTATCATCCTGATCAACATAAACTCGAGCACTTGATCCGCTTTCTTTGAGTGCATTTTTTTCTCTTGAAATTGCATCAATAAGGGGATTGGAAAAATTAGGTATATGCCCAGAGTGAGCAGCTAAATCATTAACCCCTCCAGCTATAGACTTACTATTTTTCGAAAGTAAGCCCCATCCCTGCAGAGCTCTATTTGTATACCCTTGTTTTCTGAGCCAATCATTTAAGCGTTTTTTATGTTTTTTAGGAAAAAGGTTCCAGTGTTTGTGTCTAGCAAGTAAATCCCTGAAGGGTGAATTTTTAATTATATTAGCAAGTGCAGAATTGCCTCCTGAGGATCCCCATCCTTTTATTAGGCCGCCTTGTCTTGCAATTGCTTTAGTATCTGAAGTGAATGGATTCCAAGCAGCAAAATTAGGAACCAAGCCAGAATATTCTAATTCCTGTTCCCCTTTACTGCTTGATGGCTTATTTAAAGCTGTAAAATGATCCTGCTTGAACTTTATTCTGAATTTACCGTTGTATGGCGAACCGACTGGGTTATGTAAGGCCCCCTGTAGATTGCCAAAAGTTCTCTTATTGACTCCCTGTGCGGCGTTAAGGGGATTAAATATAACTGAACTTTCAAAAGGGCTATCGTTACCTACTCCAATGATTTCTGCAAAATTTAAACCTCCTATTCTTTTGGTAAGATCTAAAGTTCCAGTTTCCATGGCTTTTTGAATCATTTTTTGAGTAACTAGCCCTTTAGCCATAAGCTTCTCCAGTACAGGTCTAGGCCCATGGGTAGAGCCAGAGTACGCATCAGCATACTTCCAGTATTGAGTAAGTGCCTTAGCCCCTTTACCAAGCGGAGTTTTAAGTTTGCCCCCTTTAGTACTTGTAGACCATTTTGTATTGAAAAAATCCAGCTGATCTGGACCTACTCCAGTCCAACCTTGCTTAACATAAGTATCTGCAATTGCTCTTTCATAAGCATGACCAGGTTTTACATTAAAGGCTATAGCGGGGCCGCTGTTAGTAACTCTTTTGGTGAGGCTTGACGCCAATACGGATGCTTCTTTTATGGTGTCAAATTCTATAGATCTTTTGTTTTTTGAGAGGAACGCTGTTTTCCCTTTCAATTTTTTTTGATCTGCGCTCTGACCAGCGAAGGGCTTGAAGACCATATTATTGCCCATGTGGTATGCATAACTTGCACTAACTTTTCCATCTGCCCTTTTCTTGAAGCTTGCTGACCTAATATAATTAGGAATAAATTCAGGAAGCCTTTCTACTCCTGAAGGAAAATGGTTTTTGCTTGAAGTTTGACCTCCATCTCCACCCCCTGAGTTTTTACTCTTCTCAAGCATGAAATTAGGAATGAATCCAGAAGATAGACCCATATGTAGCACGTCAGATTTAGCAGTGCTGGAGTACCCCATATCCTTCATAAGTTTCTGGGAATCACCAAGTTTACTGTTAGACATTTGAGCAGCTAATCCATATTGATTGTTTTTACTTAAAAAGTTTTCAATATACCTATCGCTATACAGCCTTATGCTTTTAGCGATTAAGTTTGCAGGGGTATATTTGCCATATTTTGTTTCAAGCGGAAGGCGACCTGGTCTGACGAAGTCCACAACACCCTTCATATCACCAGCTCCAGATTTCATACCTTTTGGGGTATAAGACCCCGCCCATGTTGGCTTAAAGCCAAGCCTACCAAGGGCATGTTTATCAAGTGCCCCTTCATATGAAGATCCAGTGATGTTGTGTTGGTTGGCGTGGAGATATGATCCCTTTTTTGCCTTAGCGAATTTTTTTTGATTCCTAGATATTGCTCTCATTTCGTTTTTAGGAACATGAGATGTTTGATTTGCAAAGTACATTTTACGATGAATAACATCAATTCCCATACGTTTTAGCTCCTCAAGCTGAGGTGCATACGAAGCTGCATGGGCTTTAACGTTGTCAATCGAAGCTTCTAGGTTTCTCCAGCCAGTATGCTTAACTCCCTTAAAGTTCTGTTTTGTGGTTTCTGTTATCATTTTAGCCTTCGGAAGTCTGAGTATGTTAGTTCCCGATAACCGCATTGCTTCTAATACATAATTGGGCACAAAGCCCTTGCTAAAACCACCTCTCTCTTTATAAAGCTTGTTTAGATTAGCGGGCCTTGAATCTTTAGGGTCTAAGCCTAAAAGTTTCAAATACCTCCTCACCTCTTCTTCCTCTCCTACTCCGCCATAAGCAGCTGGCATATAATCCACTTTTCCATGTATAAAGCCGTTTCTGCGATCTTCAGCAAAGCCGTCGATTTTACTGACAAGTATAGAGGGGGTAAGATTTCCAGAAACGGTCATTTTAGGAATTTTAGTGCGAAGTCTGGCTTTATCTAAAAGGCGCTTTCCTTCAACTAAAAGCTTCGGAACTCGTGGACCTATGACATCACCAACATTGAGGTGTTTGTATGGCTTCCCTAATTTTGCTTGCTTGACAATATCCTTAAAGTGGCCTAGTAGGGCGCTAGGGCCTCCGCCAACATCAGGGAACAGATATGATATATCTTTCGTTTTGGGTCCGCTTCTACCTCTACCCATTCTAGAGCTAGCTGAAAACAGCCCTCCAGCGAGATTATAATTAGGAATCAATCCGCCAGCAGAGCCAGCCTTCCATTGCCAGTATTTATCAGTGTTATTTTCATAACCAAACTTATCACTATATGTACTGCCAGTTCTATATTCTCTAAGCTTGCCCTTTAAGTCCGGTATATTTATTCCTCTTAAATCAATAGGAATTATGCCTCCAGGTAAAATAGATGCTTGAGCTTTATTTAGTCTATCGTAAGATCTTTTAGATCCAGACATTCCGTATTTGGATCTATATTCGCCATATGCACTTTTTGATTTTTTGTATGCATTTGCAGCAACTTGCCTTGCTTGGTTTGTAATTTTTTCAGCCGTTGCTCTTGGGACTCCTTGATGGGTAAGAAATTGAGCAAAAGACATAAGGTCCATTTCTGTACCTTTGAGCCCAAATGTTTTCTTGCCTTTAGCATCTTTGGTAACATGCCATCCGACACTTGTAGACTTACTTCTAGCCCAGTCACCTCTTGCAAAATTGGGTATATAGCCTGCACTTTGGTATGGATTAAATCCATGTTTGCCAGAAAAGTCTTTTCTATATGTTCTGCCAGCAATACTGTTTTCTGGAGGCATAATTGCGGGCTGCCTCATTCCTTGAAATTGTCTTACTGTTTCATTTTTATTGTATACAACTCTTCCCATATTCGGAATTGACATTGTAGAAACTGGGCCAGCAGCATAACCCCCTCTTGCAGCCCCAGCTCTTTCTTTTCTGGCTTCCATTGGAGTGGCTGGGCCAGCTGGTATTAATCCAGAGGAGGCCGTCTTTTTAGTTTCAACAATTAAATTGGGCTGAACTCCTGATCGCCTCAAACCTGGCGCGATATTTTTAGCAATTTTTCTCTGCATTTCAATCTGCTTCGTTTGTTCCTGAAGAAGCTTTAGTACGATTTCCTCTTGCTTGGCTTTATTTCCTGAATGGTTTATTAATTCTTTTGCAAGCGAAGTATTGGTCATCATTGCATCCACGATAGATTCTTGAATAGCTCGCTCCTTTTCCTTGATTGATTGAATTTGAAGAAGATCTTTAACTGAGTTTTTAGCAAATTTAAATGCTTGAGCAAATAACTTACTGAAGATCATAACTAAAACAAACATGCCAGGTCCTGCAAGAACATTGCCAATCGCTTTAGCAAAACCCTTTGCAAAATCGCCACCCAAGCTCTCGCCTTCTTTGGATCCTAGGGCGTCAGAAAGGAACCCAACTATTTTATTCGCCGCTTCAAGAAATTCTTTTAATGCTGGAGCTAATGTTAAGTCTCCTAAATTAGCTGTCAGCTCTCTGACGCTAGTAAGAGTTTGGTTTGCAATAGAGGCTAATGTTTTTTGGAGTTGCGCATTTTTAATTTGAGCTTCATTTGTTGCATTCGCTGAAGTTAAGGTTGCTTGGGAGTAAATTGAGCTTTCTTTACTTAAGTCTTTAAGGGCAGCTTTTAAGATGTTGATCTGAAATACGCCACCAACTTGTTCGGCAACTGCAGCCTTAGTCGAAAAGGCTAACTTGTCATATTGATCGGAAAGATTTTTAAGTACCGTAAGGGCTGGCAGTGTTTGTCCCCTTATGTCTTTTACTGCAATTCCTAACTCTTGCAATCTGTCTACAGTTGAGCTTCTTTGTATTCTGGTGAAAATCGTCTTAAAGCTATTACCAATTACAGAACCACCACGAGCAGTGATTTGTTGTGCTGCTGTCACTGCACCAATAAGTTGATTAAAGCTAACTCCAGCATCCTGAGCAACTGCACCTGCTCTTGCAAGAGCATTAATAAGGTCATCAGCACTAACGGCAAACTTAACGTCAACAGCAGCAAGCTTGTTGATAATTTGGGTAGTGGTTAGGCCTGCATCTGCAAAACCATTAACTGCAGCAGTAAGACCTTTAACGGAGTCTGCAGCTTTTAGGCCAGTCAGCCTAGTTAATATCAAGGCATCGTTTGTTCTTTTGAGGGTTTCCTCCATAGTGAGACCTTGACGCGAAAATTCTAAGGCAGCTTCAGCTGCAACCTCAAGAGATTGAGAAGTATTTCTTGCGACTTTAAATAAACCGTCTCCGAACTTTTGCAAATTTGTAACGCTAGTATTTAAAACAGCATTAATATCGCCCAGAATCTTTTCTACTTTTGCAGCCTGTATAACAAGCTGAGAAAAGGCAGTTGTTACCCCGCCTATAATTGCAGCCGAAGCTCCGAAAGCTATCACACGAGCATTGGAAGCTTCTAGTGATTTTGTAAATTCATTAGCCTTGGCAGACATCCTGCCAAGGGGTTGAGTGAAGTCACTCGCCCTAACCTTAATGACCACGCCTTTAGCATTGAGCTTTCTAACTGTAGCTTCAATACTTTGGCCAAAGCCAACCTGATAAGTTTTTAATCCTATTCCTTGCATGCCTTTTTCCTGTTAGGAATAGGTACACTTTATTTTTTGGGTATTCCGCTTAATTCCATTAAATCTTCCATACTTAAAGAGCCGCCTTTTTTTTCTGCAGCTTTTTGAAGGGATATTCCTGACCTATCGGAGGGCTTATCTAGGCCAGCATATTCATAATCTTCATCCGTAGCTCCGAATAATGTAGCTCCATCTTGATCTCCATCAAGTTTTGATTTCATTTTCTCCTTAGCGTCTTCAGAAATACTTCCATAATCAAGAAGGGCAACAGGATCTTTTTTAATTTTTGCGGGAATATGTTTATTAGTTTCGAATATATTTTTAAAAATCTTAGTATAAACAATTAGTTTTAATTGATTATATGTTAGTTGAACAACTGGACTACCAAAAAAACCGACAGTATCATCACTAAAAGGAAAATAAATATAATAAAAATCCTGAAGAATCATCTCTTGAATCTTTAACTCTTCAAAAGAAAGGAATGTTTGATTATAGCAGTTAACTAAAGCCTGAACATCTTCTGCGTACAATTCATTAAAGTCAGACTCATTGGGGAAAAGCGGTTTCTTTAGGTCGCTATCTTCATAAAAAGATTTAATTATATAATAATCATTTGATCTTTTGTCGGAATAATCTTCAGCATTAACTCCAAGTAGTGACTTTTTTTCTGCTTGAAGCTTTTCTATTTTATCCCTAGTCTCTTGAATAGATTCGTTTTGCTTATCTATTTGAGACTTTAATACTAGCTGAGTTTTATTGTTTTGCAATTGAGTAATAAAAACCTCAAGCCTCTGAATCTCATCCTCTTCTTTTTTAGTCCACAAGCCATCTTCGTCAAGAGATTGAAGCAATTCCTCTTGAGTGGGTATACCTCGAGACACCGCCTCTTTATAATACTCATCTTTAATCTCGTCAATATCGACTTGATCTAAAGCACTGAGGTGCTTTATGTAGTAAGTATTGCCGTCTAGCTTGGCTTTAGTGCAGCCATCGACTATCTCTTTGAATATTTTCCTATATTCAGTAAGCTCCACATTACAGGGCGCCTTCTTCTATATCTCTCTCAAGATTCTCAAAATCTTCTTTTGTGGCGGAAACGCTGAAGTACCAAAAACTGGTAAATGCAGTAAGTTTGTCATAAACTAATGCAAGTAAATCGTCTTCGCTTTCTTCCATAATGTAAAGAGACTCAAGCTTTTCATCAAAAGTTTCGCCACGAAAGTAGTCTTCAAGGTCTCCTTTTTCATTGACTAGCTTGGTCAGGAATAAAAGATACCAAGAAATCACTTTAGCTTGAGCTTTATTGTCTGCGGTATGATTAAGTAGTGCGGAAAAGTTTGTTTCCGTCTTAGCTATATCGCGCCTCAAATTTGCCATTTCATCAACAACCTCTTTCTGTTTATCACTAAACTTTTGTTTGTCTGATATTTTCCAAGAAGTAAATTCAGTTTGAAGCTCCGAAAGGCGTCCATACATATCGGCAAGAGCTTTAGCTTCAGCTTCACTCATAATTCCTCCAGAGTCGCTATACTTATTGAGGAGCATAGCTTTAGTTAATACTCCTTGCTTGACGCACCTACTCATTTCAATGCTGTACTCCATGTCAGCTTCTTCCATTTGTCTTCTAGTTGGCTGACTTAAAACAAATTCATGATTGGTAGTTTCTTTTTCGATACGCTTTTCTTTTACAATCTGCTTTTCTTTTACTGTTTGCTTTTCGGTAACAGTATACTTTTCAGTCTTACCGTCTTTCTTGCGAGTCTTTTGGACTTCAACATCCTTTTCGACCTCTACCTCCTTTTCAACATCTACTTCTTTCTCGATATCTTGATCGAGAAACACTTTAAAACGAAAAATCTCTTTATTTGTTTTTGTATACATACCTTATTCCTTTGTTATTAATATAGTAATTTTAAAAATTAAATTTTATAGTAAATTTTTCAAAATCAGAATTTGATTCTCTGATTGATTCATTTCCTATGTCTAGAATTTTTTTTCTAAGGTATTGCATTTTGTCATCATCAAAGTAATTAGCTTGATCGATGAGGTCAGAATGCTCGGGGATGTGCTTTTTTAATTTGTTAAAGCAGATTTCATTTTCTGCATGCAGATCCTCCACAAGAACCAAGAAGCTTTTAAATAAGCTTTTAGTGCTTCCGTTTACCCTATTAGAAAGAAATTCTTTTGCTTCCATAAACCTTTTACCAACAAATAATACACATATTATAGCTTTGTGTGTAAAAAAAAGCATGGGTTCACTAATTAACGATAGCGATAAGGAGAGGTTTGAGGCCGTCTTTGATGATATACACGATACCTTTGCTCGTGATATAAAGTTCATCAAGGAAGCTCAAAGGGTAATCCTTAGCACCGATCCTAATTATAATTATTTGTATAAAAATGTAAAGGGGCAAGTTAAGTCAATAAAAAGAAATGTGGTACAAGCAACATTTAAGGCAAGAATTTTATATGTAGGACGACAAAATGAAGATGTTTTCGATAGAGATGTAAACGCTCAAATCAAAGTCGAAAAGCATGTAGGGGAAGTTAGAATTAAGGTTGATAAAACTGGATACGAGTATTTAAAGGGAACAAAACGCTGTGAGTTTGACGGACGAAAGTTTTCAATCGTAAGCGATGAGATGCCTCATGGGCTTTTTTCGCCAAAATATTATACTTTTTACTTAAAGCCTGTAGACGAGGGTTAATATATGTATATAAAACCAACAAGAGCGAAGGCTGTAGAATATCAAATAGATTTCAGAAAGTCGCCAGAATATGTAGCGAGTTTAAATGCAATCGTTAGAAAAGAATTTAATGAAATTAAAAATAGATTAATTAACACTTTTTCAAGACACCCAGTTACAGTTGAGATTGAAGCTGGAATAAACACAACCAACACTTCTGGCACACTTGCTGGCAGGGGAAATTTATTTTCATTCATAGGGTTTGAGCCTTCGGATAGACCTACGGCACCAATACATGAAATGCTAAAAGATATAACTATCGCCTCCACCGTAGTAAGAAAAAACGGAATGTCGAACACCACTATCCTGCATCCAACTCCAGAAGATATATTTGCAGTGACTCCACTTCCTTGGGCTCAAGGGAGAAGTTGGGCTAGGGGTATAGAGGAAGGCATATCAAACCTAGGCCAATATCTATATACAGAAGCAAAATCAAGTAGATCTGGCAAAGGTATTCAGTCTAAAAATCAAGTATCTGGGAGCTCTTTCTCTAAGACTAGCTACATATCTAAAATGATAAAAGATTTCCAGAAAGAAATTTCAACACTAAACAAAATTATAATATAATGAAACCCCAGTTCCAGCACCAAGTAATTACGAGCTTCGCATTATGGCTAGATTATGTTATATTAAGTAAGGGGGAAGCATTTCAAAATATAGAATCTTCTTTTTACCATCAAAACGATGCTCGGCTAGACAGCGATTTTGTCTCATTCGCGTCACCTCATAAACAATGGGTTACTGATTCATCTATACCAAATGCAGAAGTCATTCAGGGTATAACTTTAAACGGAAACTATATTGATAGGAATGAGCAAGACATTAAATACGATTTTAATAATGGTAGGGTTCTTATTCCTTCATCAATTGCAAGCCCGTCTGATGATGTTGAGGGGATATATGCAGTCAAGGATTTTAACATATATATAACAGATCAAACAGAAGAAGAATTATTAATAGAAACTAAATTTGATAAAAATAGTAGATTTGACCAAGATGTTTATGAGGGTATCAAGCCCTATGATCAGGTTGTGCCAGCTATTTTCCTTTCTTATGAGCAGGGTAACAATGTTCCTTTTGCCTTTGGGGGGGAAGATACAACTAAATCTTTTATAAGATGTGTGATTTTTTCAGAAAGTTCATACCAGTTGGATGGAGTTTTTTCAATATTAAAAGACTTAAATAATACAACAATAGCTAATGTTGGGTATAATGAGTATCCTTTAAATGAATTTGGAGATCTTAAATTAGGATCTTTTAATTACCAAGATTTAAGTAGCAGGTATTTTAATACATTAAATAGTAGTAGTATTTTTTATGTCAATGAAGTAACTGTCTCAAAGTTAAATGATAGAGTTGCCAAAGCTACCCACCCCGGTTTGTATATAGGGTTTGCTGATTTTAATTTAGCTGCACATCGATTCCCTAGAGCTCCTTTAGCGGAACCAGTTGCTAGCAGACCTCCTGCAGTAGAAGGAATACCTTTAGCTCCATTTAATTTAAGTATAGGTCCGCAATTACCTAATCCGCCAGAATCATTAACGCTTAGTAAATAAAACTTGAATTTTTCTTTTCTTATTTTATTCTAAAAAAAGTGTATATTACTTTTTATGGAGTTCAAGGTATACTACAGTTTCGAGCATAATAATCACTCTAATAATAAGGCTGATGAGTATAGGGTGTACAGGCAGGAGGTTCTGAATGGAGTCGAAGGTAGTTTTCAGATAATAAAAACTATTCCAGCCGATACGGTTGGGGAGGTCCAAGTTACAGGAATGGATATTGTTACTGAGTGCGATGGTTATTCCTATAATTACAAAGTTAGTGCATATAATCAAAGGGGAGAGGTCGCATGCATTAACCCTGCAGTTTCAGGAATAAATTTTCCATGCCCTCCAGCATCACCTTCTCCCACACCAAGTATAACATTAACTCCAAGCATAACCCCTTCAATATCTTTAACTAGCTCAATAACCCCATCTATAACACCGTCGATATCAATTTCTTCTACGGCAACTCCAAGCGTAACAACTACTCCAACCTTAACTCCATCTCCTGAAGTTGCAGAGTTAACGCCAACACCAACAGTAACAAGCACTTCTACGGTGACTCCTTCGTCTTCAGAGGGTTCTATTGGGGCAACACCAACTCCGACAGTAACAAGCACTTCTACGGTGACGCCTTCA
>CEOU01022581.1_pt1 | contig 37522 bp, 11 predicted proteins | sample 530731 | NCBI WGS metagenome assembly CEOU01 (sample SAMEA2620894, study PRJEB7988) | marine metagenome | isolation source: saline water (ENVO:00002010), including
AATGTATAATTATGACTTTAAATGAAATTGCGTATAATATTTTAAATCTAGTTAGAGGTGGTAGATCTAATCAAAGCGAACACATCTCTTTAGATCAGATCAAGTTTAATATTAAGCATTATAGAGCAATGCTTATTAGACGAGACTATGCTAGAAACGGTAAAATTACAAGGCATTTAGAACAAGATCTAGGATGTTTAGAAGTAGAGGAGGTAAATCCATCTAAATGCTGTAATTTACCTGTAGAGTGTTCTGTGTCTAGAACTAAGAAAAAAATACCTAGAACTGTTAGGTTTAATTTTAAAGAGGCAATTACTTATGTAGGAGATGTTACTGGATTAACTAGAATACCTATTGTAGAATCATCTGTAATATCTTATTTACCATTTGATAAACATACAGCTGATAAATATAAAGCGTATATGATAGAAGATTATATGTATATATATAATGCTAAAGGTTTAAAATTTATAAATGTTAGAGGTATATTTGAAGATCCAACAGATCTTAAAAATTTCCAATGTGAAAATGGAACTTGTTGGGACGATAATTCTGATTTTCCTATGCCTGCAGATATGATACATGCAATAACAAATGGTATGGCTTCTGGTGAGTTAAGATTTTTAACTGGTACATTTAGTGATACATTAGCAGATAATTCTCAAGATAATAAAACTATAATTGGTAAGCCTCAAGCAAATCAACAATAATGGATTATACTATAGGACATATATACGAAGAATATAAAAAGGAAGATGAAACAATAGATAAGATTCTATTTAAAGAGATATGTTCTGAATTTAATATGTCTATTATTGATGAAATTTTAGAAGGTAGAGAATTTAATATGGGTAATAATTTGTCTACATTGTCTGTTAAAAGAGTTAATAGAGATCCTAGATCTCCTAAAGTTGATTGGTTTGAAAGTAATAAATATAAAAAAGAATTAATAGATTCAAAGGTTCCTTTATATGATCATGAAACAGGTAAAGGAACAAAGTGGCATATTTATTACACTGATGAATACTATTGTAAGTATTATTGGAAGAAAGGCAAATGTCGTATTCCAAATAAATCTGTATATAGATTTACTCCTACACGTGGATTAAAAGGTAATAAAGAAAAGTTAATACATCTGTTAAAATCTGATGAGTTAGCTTATTTAAAATTTAAAAAGTAATTATGGCAATTTATAAAGAAATATCAAGCAAAGCTATTATTAGAAAGGTTATGAGAGATCTTAAACCTAATACTGATAATTGGATAGATGATGCTGTAGAATGGATAGGAGAAGCTTTAGAACATATAGGAGCAGCTCCTCAATTATGTTTGAAAAAACATGTATTAGATATAAAAGATCATAAGGCTTTGTTACCTTCAGATTTATATTATATAAATCAAGTAGCAGTTAATAATTCTGTTAGTCCTACAGTGTCTTCAGAATTAGAAACATTAACTAGTAAAGTTAAAGCTTTACAATCAACAGTTAAAGAATATAATGAAAAACTAGAAAGTGAAGTAGTTAAATCTACAGATGGTACATATACATCAAATATAACTACAGATGATTTAGCAACATATGATACACAATATAAAAGTAATATGCTAGAGTTGAATGAAATCAACAATAGGATTATTGTCTTAGAGGGGATATTTTTCAATGTTGATGGATCAGGAGTTAATTTAGAGCCTTTAAGTTACGGGGCTAGTACATTTCATGATGGTGTACATTGTGATAATTGTATAAATGAAGTATCTAAAAGTAAAGAGTCTTATATAATTGATTGTGATTATATAAAGACATCTTTTGCGTCTGGAAAAGTATGTTTATCATATATGGCTTTTCCATTAGATGACGAATGTTTTCCGCTTGTACCAGATGACATAAGTTTTAAAGAAGCTATGTTTTGGTACATATTTAAACAAATGTTATTAGGAGGATGGGATAAACCTACTAACAGAATTGATTATAACTATGCAGATCAGAAATGGAGGTTTTATTGTACTCAAGCAAGAAATGCAGCTAACTTTCCAGATATTGATAAGATGGAAAGTTTTATGAACCAATGGGTAAGAATGGTTCCAAATATTAATGCCCACGAATTATTCTTTGAAGAGTTAAATACTAGAGAAGATATAAATAGATCTATATAATGGCTACTAAATATATAAAAGGATTATTTAAAGATACAGCACCAGAGGATCAGCCTCAAGGCACATGGAGATATGCTAAAAATATGGTTATGCAACCTAGAGATGGTGCTATATCTACAGAATTAGGTATAACTCCTGTGCAGATACTTATGGAATACGAAAGCGCTATTAAAAATTCATATAAAGAAACAGGGTTAACAAACAGTGATGCAGCACAATTTCAACTTTACCAAACTGTTATAGGAGCTATAGAAATAACTGATGATAGAGTTATATTATTTGTAGTTTATGATATAGACTTAATGAATGAACTTAATGTAGGTTCAGAAGGTGGTATGTATGAAGTGTTATTAAATAATGGAAATCCTATTAATAAATATGAGATTGCTGAATGGGATGGAAAAGTATATAAGGTCTTATATAAACCTGTGTTAAATACTCTTGAAGGTGATGAGGTTAATACAGATGTAGATTTAAATTTTAGCAAACACCATTTTATAGAAGGTACTTATAAAAAGAATCCAGAAGGAGAATTGTTTGTTTATTGGACAGATGATTTAAATCCTCCAAGAGTAATGAATATTACTCGTCAAAAAGAATGGTTAGTTGACGGAACTTTAAAAACAGGACCTAATACAGGGACAACAGTTAGTAGTCCAGAAACTTATTTATATGGAATAGATTATCTTACTACTAATAACACTAAGCATAAAGAAATGCTTAATCTTTTTCCTTCTGCAGGCCCTGTTCCTCAAATAGATTTTGGAGATGTTAATCCAGGAGGAGGTTTATTAACAGGAGTATATTATTTAGCTTTAGCATATGTAGATCAAGATTTAGTACAAACAAATTATGTTACTATAGCAAATCCTGTATCTATTGTAGAAGATGTAGAGGGTGTATTACCTATAGAAAGGTATGACGGAGCTCCTGCAAAAGTACCATCAGGTAAATCTATTTCTTGGACAATTCACAATATAAATACAGATTACGAATATATTAGACCTGCTGTTATTAGAAAGTCAGATGGAGCTGCACAAGCTTTTAAATTAAATGATGTTCCAGTTAGAAATTTAGTTTCAGGAAGTTCTTCAGATATAGTATTTACAGGATTAGAAGGATTTTCAGAATTTTCTGTAGACGAAATAATTGTAGATACAGTTTTTTATGATACTGCAAAAAGTATTAATCAGTTAGATGGGGTATTATATTTGGGTAACGTGCAGGGAACTAGGGATTTAGGATATCAAAAATATGCTAATCATATAAAGCTATGTCCTGAAACTAAAAAGTTTTGTCCTTTTGATCCGCATGAAATTACACAAGATGTATTAGAATCTAATTATATTTCTGGTGATCCTTTAGGATCTCAAAACAATCCTTTGACAAATGCAGATTTTTCTACAAATCCTATTATTAATGGGTATAGATGGAATGAAAACATATTTTCATTTAAAGGATACACAAGAGATGAGGTATACGCATTTTATATATCATTTATAATGAATGATGGAACAGAGTCTTATGCTTATCATATACCTGGAAGAGCACCTTTAAAAATAACTGCAGAAAATGCACAGTTTATACCTGCTTGGGCAGCTGATCCTAATGCTAATACTAATTTATTTAGGGGAGATAGTAGTCAATGGGAAAGTGGAGATTTAGCTGGATATGATGCTTTTATAAATCAAAACACAGGATACAATCCTTTATTAGAAACTTCTGATGGTAAGGGTAGAATATTTCATTTTTATGAAACTAGTATGTTACCTGGATCTTGTGGTATGAACTTTTGGCAAAATACAAATGAGTTTTATCCTTCTGATGAATTAAATAAAACTAATTGGGAAGTATGGGATGCAGCATTAGAAGCTACAACTGATAACTATGAAGGAGAAGATCGAATACTTTGGTTACAAGGAAAACGTGTAAGACATCATCATTTTCCTTCTAATGAGAATGCTGTCTATCAAATGATTCCATATGAGCAATTAGATGATGCTGTAAATGAAGTGGGGCAGGGAGTTAAAAGATGGTATGCTTTAGATTTTAGAGGATCTACTGGTGAAGCAGTTAGTGGAGTTGGAGGGGGAATTGACTGTGAACAATGGATGGATGAAGCAGGTGTATCAGGTGGAGTTGGAGGTGATCTTGATACTTTATTTGGTTATTCAGGTAGTTTAGCGGATTATATAGAAGATGAATGGGAAACTCCTTCAGGAGGTAGTGATTCTGATTGTTTAATAACTTGTAGGTATACAAATCAAACTCAAGCTAATGGTGCAGTTTGGCCTCAAGTAGGAGATGTAGTTAATTATGCTTGGGCTAAAAGAGGTGGTTGGACAAGTACGAATTCAAATCGTTTTGTAGGACAATATAATGCTAATGAATATGCGGGTACTAATCAGGTAATACCAGCTAATGGAAGTTGGGATCCTAATTGTGCTGGAGCAGGAGATATTTATGTGCCAAATAATGGTGGTACTGGAATACATCCAGACCTAGAAAGTTATTCGGGTGGTCCTAATAATAATAGTAGGGGATGTGATCCAGGACAGAATCAGCTTGAACACCCTAGGTTTTGGGCTGTAGGATGTATGGCTACAGATAATCAAAATTACGTTGTTAATCGTCAAGGATGTGCGGGTCCTGATTCTAAAGAATGTATAACTTATGGGGGTGAAGAATGTAGTACAAATGCTAAGCCAACTGTTTTATGGTCTAATGATACAGGTACTGATGATTTACTAGTACTAGCTATTATAGATAAGCAAAACACTTCTGACATACCTAATACTGGAGGATTAGGTCTAGATGTGAATCAAGCTGACATAATGGTATGGTGGGATAGACAACAATCTGTTTTACAAGGTGCTTTAACACAGTGTACTAATGTATTAGGTTTTTCTTTACATGATTTAAAGGTTCCAAAAGATATAGCTGATAAGACACAAGGATTTAGGATACATTACGCAAACAGAGAACATCAAGATAGACGTATATTAGGGCAGGGACTATTACATCCTTATGCTCCAACATTAGATGTTACACATAGTGTTTGTGCGTCTGCAGCTAGTTTAGGACTTGACGCAGAAGATGAGGCTTTAGATGAAGGTATTATTGGGCAAGGAGGGTTTTATCAAGGATCGGGAATTAATCAAGAAAAATACTGGATTAATTATCCTTACACCTTACCACAATATTCTTTTGAAAGTACTTATGGAGGTAGAGACTCTTCTTATTTAGAATACCAATGTTTAAGTTTTCATGATTTCTATTTAATGAGAAGTCGTAAAACTTTAACAGCTGCTACACATCTTAAAGTAGAATATGGTGTAGACATGCTTATGTATACAGGTCCAGGATTAACACATGAATGTGATCCTAGTAGAGATGGCCTTTCATGGAATAAAAATGATGGGACTGATGATGATGCTACATTAACTTATGCAGGTATGGAAGATTGCTTTGCAAAATGTTTAAATAGTAATGAAATGACTCTTGGCTATCATGTAGGATTTAAATATAGTAATGCCGCAGCTATGGCCGCTATAGGTGATCTAGGTGCTACAGGAGGAAAAACTTTATATCATTGGTTTTTAGATTTTCAACCAGGTGTTACTACATCAGATTTAAATAGGCCTATTAAAGAAAGGGGTAAGACATATATAAATGGAGATAGTATATATAATGGTAAGCAGTTAGGATTTGGATTTAAACAGTATAATGAGTTTGGAGAAAGTCATGTAGGATTGCTATTACATGAAAGATATGGTATATTACCAGCTTTTGATAACTCTGGGCCTGGACCTACTAGTCAACCTGTTGGAATAACTCATTCATCTGGAGCAGGAACTCCTATGAATATGGGAGGTAATGGAACATCAGGAGGGAGAAGAAATTATTTATATCAAGGCAATTTACATGCTTTTAGACAAGATATGTATAATTCAATTGATACACAAGATTTAGTATGGACTGGATTCCAAATTGTAGGAGAGGCTTATAAAGCTTTTATAGTTGATGAAAAAGGAGAGCAAACTAAATTTAAAACTAGTCAAGGAACTGAAGTAATGCCAGAAGGAGATAAATATGATACTGTAAAGTCTGCTAGATGGTTTTATGATAACTTACCATTAGATCATGAAATTAATAAAATAAATAAAAAACTTTGGGAAGCCGATCCTCTTGATTTAGGAAAAATATTTGGAGGTGATACTTACATATGTAGATACGGATATAGAAAAACTTTACGTCCTAACTTAAATACAAAAGGAGTTGTTGACATTCTTTATAAAAGTAGTGCTAATTATATGGGTAGAGATATGAGGTTTGTATATGAAACTATAGTAGAAAGTACTGATAATATTAATTTTAGACATATAGAAAGTAAAAAAGATTCATATTGGCCTGGAACTGCTGTTAAAGATGTATTACATTTAGATAATCTAATAGATCTAACAGATGTAGACAATCTAAAATATAATGATGATTATTCTTCAGTTAATGATATAGGACATACTGTACCATTACCTTTACAAATATCTCAGCCTACAGACTTTCCTACTAGAGTAGTTAGGAGTGCCCAATCAGATGACAGTTCATTAGTTGATAGTTATAGAGTCTTTTTAGCTAATCAATTTAAAGATCTCCCTAAGAATAGAGGAGAATTATGGAAAATCTCTGTATTTAATAACCTTCTATATTTTCATATGGAAGATACTATTCTTAGAACTAAAGGTAAGCAAAACTTACAATTAGCTGATAAATCAGAAGCATTTGTTGGTAGTGGAGATATATTTGCACAAGCCCCAGACGAACTAGTACAAACAGATGCAGGGTTTGGAGGTACACAATCTCAATTTGCTACTGCAATTAGTAAGTATGGTTATTTTTATCTAGATCAAAGAAGTAGATCTGTTTATTTAATTACAGATCAAATAAATGATATAGGTTCTTTAGGAATGGATAAATGGTTTAAAGAAAATATACCTTTTGCTATTGAAAGTTATAGAGCGGATGTTCCAATGGATAATCCTTTCACATTTGGATTTGTTGCTACTTGGGATGAGTTTTATCAAAGATATATATTAACTAAAAGAGAGTTAGTTCCAACAAAACATTTTAGAGATCATAATGTAAAATACGATATAGATAAAAAGAAGTTTATTGTTGAGTCAGAAAATGGAGCTAATGATTGGATAGAGCTTGAATGGACTTATTTTAAACAAGGTCATTTTGAAGAAGACGGAAGACCTAAAGATAGTTATGGAGTATATTTTACACCTTCTGGTTGGAGTATATCTTATAATCCAAAATTAAATATTTGGGTTTCTTTCCATGATGATCTTTCTTATTTATATACTTATATAGGAACAAATCTGTATTCTTTTGCAGATTTTCCTTATCCATATAAGACACATTCTTATTATGGTAACCCTTCACCTAACGATGTATATCAAGCTGTTTTTGATAGTTTGGATCCAGATGCAAATAATTATGAAGAGCAGTTGTCAATGTTGGAAATTTTAGAAAATAACACTTTTTTACCAAGTGCTGTAAATGGATTTAGTGAGTTTAATATATACGACAGTCAATGGTTTGCTCAATCTAATTTATACGGTAAAATTTGGCAGCACCATAGTGCTTTTATACCAACTCCGCATGGAAGTTCATATGCAATGCCTGGAGTTCGTTTTATGGAAAGCTATACTTCTGAATTTGAAGTAATACATAATGAATCAAATGATATAAATAAATTATTTTATAACTTCTCTTTCAATGCAGAAGAACTTAACGAGCTTTCTCCTGATGGAAATGTTTATTTCGATTTATATAATCCAAGTCAATTTGGAGAAGGCGTAGGACTTGATATAGCACAAGTTAGTTGGAATAATGCATTAGGAACTATGAACATTTATAATTCTATTTATGAAAAAGAAGTATATAGCCCAGGATTTGATCATTATATACTTTATAATAGTTATCAATGTTCTGGTTATAGACACATTAGATTTTTAGATCCTGAATCTAACGCTATTCCAGTTAATGGTAATTTTATTTCATGGGCTAGACAAAATGGATCAGATTGGTCTATTAGACATTTTAGAGACATAGTTAAAACAGTACCTCCAAATGCTTCAACTGGTGGTGTATTTCCTCAAACAGGATATACACAAACTTTAGGAATGGTTAATAAAAGCTTTTGGACTATAACAGGAATGACTGAATACTTAAACTTAGATATATTGGATATAGATTATAATCCAAATGGGGATCCCATATATGGAGAAAAAAGAAAATTTGTAGATAAATGGATTGCTATTCGTTTAATTTGCAAACAATCAAGAAATATTGTAAATTTGTTGTCTACTAGCGTAGGCATTCGTAAATACCACAGACATGAACAGAAATAAATATAAAATGGCAGGTCCTCTGCGTTACATGGGAGGCGGACATTTCAAAAACAAATATGTAACAGGAGGAATGTATGGACCTAATCAAATACCTGGCGCTATGATACCAGGAACTGAGTCTACAGTATACGAAGAATCCACTGCACCCCAACAACAAAATATAAATAGACAAGTAGCTAATTTACAGTCAGGATCATGGCAAGATGATTTTATGCAAAAACAGCAAAACAGGCAAATGCTTAACACAGGCTTGATGCAAGCAGGAACTAGCGCATTAAAAAGCACTCTTCCTAGTTTAATTAATATGTCCCCAAAAGATCTTCAATACAGCCAAAATGTAACTAGAGGTTGGATAAAAGGTGCTAGAGGAGATTATGATACATTAGCTAGAGCGGGTGCTCCAACAACTACAATGGGAAGAACTTTGGAAAATCCAGGTTTTGGAACAGGTATAGGAACAGCAATGGACATAGGAGGACAATTTGCACAACAAAGATGGAGCGATAACGATCCTACTACTTTTACAGGAAAAGAAAAAGCAGGTAGAATGATGTCTAGTGCAGGTAAAGGAATGAGCACAGGTGCTCAAATAGGAAGTATTGTACCAGGAGTTGGTACAGCTATTGGAGCAGGCATAGGGACTACAATAGGAGCTGTTACAGGTTTACTTAAAGGTAAAAAAGAACAGAGAGAAGCTCAAGAAGAATTAGCTAAGAGAAACAGACAAAGAGCAGGATTAATGAATAGAGGCGCGCAACTTAGATCTCAAGAAAAAGAATACACAGGTTATGATTTTGGGACAATGAGAGGGGGAGGAATGAGAAAAATGTATAACCATGGAGGATCACACACTGATGATACTTATCCAAGAGATACTATTTTTAATCCTTTATATTCAACATTAAGTTACCCACCAATGTATAGTTATATAACTACTGATCCTGAAACAGGAAATTTTAAAAGAGGACAGACACCTAATCAAGATATGTCTGGTACATTGTTAGCAAATCCAACAGGTCAAGATTTAGTAAACATGTTTAATTTTAATAAAGATATAGATTTAGGAGGATTAAATGAGTCTTATCCTACTCCACCTCCTCCTCCAAGAGATAATAGATTTCTTGATCTAATAGAAAGATTTAATCAAGAACCAGGAGGAGGAAATCTTGATTTTGAACGAGTACCTAATCCAAGGAAAAAAGGAGGTTTAAGAAAGATGTATAAACATGGGGGTCCACACGATAATGATATGAGTGTGTCTCCAAAAGAGTATGATCAAAAGTTAAGAGATGTTATTAGTTTTTTAGAAAATAATCCAGATATGTATGGATCAAATATGATAAATAAACTAATGAAAAAGCAGTATGATCAAAAACAATTAGACGATATAAGAAATGCAAAAATATTAGGTAGTGATGACAGATTTGGAGATGTACAATTTATAAAATATAATGAAGATGGGTCAGCATATTATGATGAAGAAGCAGGCGCAAATAGAAAAGCGATGAACATGGCTTCAGATAGTTTGTTAAATGAAAATCTTATGAGATCAAGAAATATTTATGGTAATAAACTAAACCTTATGACTACTAAACAATTGCTTGATAGAGGAGTAATAAACCAAAAATATGCAAACCAAGATAAATATAGAGCAGGAGGAATGTATCATGCAGGTGGTTTATATCATAATATAAATCATAAGAAAAAATCAGGAACAAGTAGATCTAAATCTAATTCTACTATAAGTGATAAAGCTTATGCTAATATGAAAGCTGGCTTTCCTAAAAAAATGACAGGTGGAATAAGAAATTTTAATATGGGGGGCGGTCCCCTAAAGTACGCACATGGGGGATCTCATAACGATGATAAAGCGGCTATGGATACAGTAAATACTTATATGAATAAACAAATATCTGATTTTGATTATGGTATAATTACAGGTAAAAAAATAAGAAGAGACTTTCCTAGACAAAGTAAAATGTTAAGAGATTCTGCTAGAAACTTAAATTTTGCTGATATTACTACAGAACAGTTTAAAAGAAATGCAGAAAAGTTAGGATTAGAAACTCCTCAAGATTTTGTAAGGTATTATAATATAGATCCAAGCGAAGCAGGATGGGCATACAGACAAATATTAAAAGCTTATGGTATAAAACGAAATGGTGGACTAAGACGTAAATATGATGGTGGTGGTGTTATAAGTGGTACAAATATTAATAAAGAAGGATATGATAGTTTTGGCCTTCCTGTTAGTAATTCTAATTTTGATATTTCAAATTTAAGCCCAGAAGAGCAAGCACAACTTGGATTAGATGCGGGAGGAATGTTTTATCCACCATCAGCTTGGGCTAGTTCAGGTATAGATTTTAAAAATATGTTTAAATCTCTAGGTAAAGGAGAGTGGAGCGATGCTGCTTATTATGGAGGAATGGGAAGTCTTGGTATATTACCTTGGCTTGGTGCGTGGGGAAAAAATCTTATAAAAGGAACAAAGACATTATCTAAATTAAATCCTGCTATAGATGTTGTATCAAGTGCTGGTCCTGTTATAAAACCAACTCATAAAACTACTAAGGTTATAGCAAAAACAGATAAATACGCAGATGCTGGAAGTACTATTGACAATGTAAATACTGGAGTGGTTGATATAATAGATGATCCAGGATTTGCTTATGAAAGAGAAACATTTAAACCGAAGTATGATTTCTCAAAACCTAATCCTAATGAGTATGGTACTAATTCATATTGGGATTGGCAAAAGAAAAAAAGACAGTTTAACTTATATGGAACAACTGATTAAATTATGGGAAAGAAAAAGTTAAAATATCACCACGGAGGTCCTTGGGAGCAATGGACTTCTTACCTTGGGTCTAAATTAAATCCTTATAATTATGGTTATCCAACAGTAACTGGAGAAAATTTTGGAGAGGCTTTTAGAACAGCACAAAACGAATATCCAGACGCTAGTAATTTTATATGGAAAGGTACTAGATACTTAAATGAAACAGACGATAATCTAGGGCATGATAATGAAGTGTATCAAAGAATTATGAATTCTGCAGACATTTCTCAAGAACATAAAGATAATTTTGATAACTTGTGGAGAAAGGATATGAAAGGAGTTCCTATGTTTATAGGAGATAATCCTTATGGACCAAAAGGTAGAGACCATGTAGATTCTTGGATGGGAAGTACTCCAGAGTTATGGGTAAAAGAAAAAGATCGTAGTGACTATCAACTTATGATAGATGTGTTAAATGAATTTCCACACGTATCACAACAACTTGAAAAAGGTAGAATGGGATTTTGGGGACATTATTTAAGAGATCTAGCAGATGCTGGTTTTAGTCAAAATGATATGTATGAAATGGGCCACGGTGAAGAACATGATGCGCATGCTGGACATCTTAGACCTGAGTATGAAAAAAGAATATTTGGTTATCCTTTGAGTGAAATGGGACAAAGACATGCATATGACTATGATCAGTATGGGTGGCCAGAAAATTTAGATGAATATAAAACAAATCAATTAGCTATGTACGATGAATTATACGGACCAAAAGATCTAGACGGTTGGTTTGGATTTGAAAGAGAAGAAATTCCACAAGAAGTGGATGCTATATCTTATAGAAAAGGAGGTACAAGAGGATGCTATGAGTGTGGAGGTTACTTTGAAGGTGGAGGATACGTTCCTTTTATGCCAACTAGACAAACATATTTAGAAGGAGGAGTAGCAACACCTTTACCTGGAGGAGCTACTGAGTTTACAGGAAGAACCCATGAAGAAGGTGGGATACTTTTAGATGAGTATACAGAAGTAGAAGATGGAGAAACTATGGATAAAATTAAAGGGAATGATTATTTCTTTTCTAACCATTTAAAACTTGGAGGTAAAACATTTGCAGTTAGACATAAACAACTGTTAAATGCGGGAGCAACTCAACAACAAATAGAAGAATTAGCAGACATACAAGAAAAGGTAGCAGGTAGAGATAAGTATAATCTTGGAGGCGAAAGAAAAAGGTATGCGAATGGTGGTCCAAAAGTATTATCTACAGACGAAGGTGTTATTGAATCTTTACAAAGTCATGGATATGCAACTGAAAGAATTTTTGGACTTCTTAAAAAATATGATGATGAAGATTATATATTTCCTGTTTTAAAAACTTTTTTCCCAGAAGGATATGAGGTTGAGAAAATAGGTATAAGGGGTAATGGGGTTAGAATAACTGCTCCTAATGGAGAAGAGTTTGAGTTTGGATTTAAAAATTTTGGGGGTAGCGACAACAGTAAAGATGCTACGTATATGTCAGGTGTAAATACTTTACGTGATTTTATAATTGAAACAGGAGGAGAAGGATTTGATAGAGACGTTCCTGGATTTACAGAAGACGGTACTCCATTACAATACTTAGCTTCTAAAGGTGTTACTCTTCAGGCGCATCATCAAGAACTTTATGGTACTGATGAGGCAATTAGAGAATACATGTCACAAACAGATCCAGATAGTAAATATTACAACGCAAACTATGATGCGTCAGAAGGAACACAAACTCCTGGTTTAACTGGTGATGATCTTCCTGAAGACTTTAAAACCTACTATAATGATATAAAGGCAATACTAGATGAAAAAGGTATTAGTTATAACGAGGTTAAAATAGACCCTGATAATCCAACAGGTGCTTATGTAGATGGTAAATGGATGTCTGATAATGATATATATGGCTCTCTAGAAGATTCTGGTCCTGATGATAGTGGTGGTGGCGATAGAAGTAGTGGTTCAAGAATAAGATTTCCTCGTCAAGGAGAAATACTTGGATTTGATGATTTTAAATATAGTGATGAAATACCTAATATACAAGGAGCTGTTAAATTTGGAGATAGAACTATTTATTTAGATGATCCAGAACTTTTGGAGTCTATTAAAGGTGTAGGGGGTCTTGATGAGTTTATGGATGTTTGGTATAATAATGCTAATCCTGAAGTCTTAGAAGCTGCAGGATTAACTGGAGTAGAAGATCTTTTTGCAAATCCATACCAAGATGAAAAAGGTCGTACTAGATATCCTAATTGGGGTAAATATCAAGAGGCTTGGAATAAAATAAATCCAGATAAGTTAATAGAAGTAGATGATTCTCCTGGTGAGCAAACTCTTAGTACAGGATTTGTATTTGATCGTTTACAAGAACAACCAATCAATATACCTACTATTCCTTTACAACCACTTCCAACTAAAGAATTAAAACTTCCACCTTTTGAAAAACAAGATCTTACAAATATAAAAGATCCTAATGTAAAACCCCCTCCATCAGAAGGTGGCAAAAATTGGAACGATCCTAAAAAACCATTTCCTTGGGATACTGTATTAGGTGTAGGAGCAGGAGCTTTACAATTGATTCCAGCAATAATGGCTATGAGAGAAAAGCCTGATTATATGGGTGGTCCAGACAGATTAGGAACTACACATTTAGAGCGTGTTGCATTTAATGATGCGTTAGCGGCTAATGCTGCTAATTACAGGGGTATGAGTAGGTTTATAGAAAATAGTGGATTAGGACCTGCAGGAATAGCTAATAAGATGGCATCTTGGAGGGCTAAGCAAGAAGGGGATATGAAAATAGAAGGAGAAGAAGCTAGACAAAATGCAATGATAGCTAATCAAGAAGCTCAAATTAATCAGCAAAGCAGACTTCATAATATTAAAAATAGAATGTATGTGGACGAGTTTAATAGAGCTGCTGATGCTGCTACTAAGGACAGAAGATTAATGGCTGTACAAAACGCTGTACAAACACTAGCTAGTATGAATAATGATAGAATGCAATATAAAGCAAATAGAGAATTAGCTAGAGCAATATCAGGTGAGACAGGAGTAGGGGAAAGATTTAATCAAGAGTGGGGATTTAGAAAAGCAAATCCTCAATTAACTCCTGGAACAGAAGATTATAAAAAAGCATTAAATGAATATTATTTAAGTATAGCTGATCCAGAAGCTTATGAGCAAAATCAAAATATAGAAAATCAACAGCTTGGCGGAAATAGTGATCCTTTTAAAAGAATGGGAGGAAGAAGAAGATATGATGATGGAGGACCTCAAATGGGAATAACACAAGCTACTGCTGGAGAAATAGTAGAACCTCATCCTCATGAGTTTCCTCCGTATACACCTCAAGCAGCTATGAATCCATTATTTCATGATGCAAGGCAAATTACTCCTCAAGTAGTAGAGCCAGTACCAGAAATTTGGCCTCAAGTTGCACAAGATATGTATTATCAAAACAGACCAGAATTGACTATTATTAATAGAAGAGGAGGAAAAAGATTAAAACGTAAAAAACAAATTTATGGCTAATAAATATAGTAGATATGAATTAAAACCTTATATAAGTCAATACGTTGATCCACAAACAACAAAGATCAATGCTATGCTTAGACAAAGGTGGGAGACTAATAAAGCTGAACACGATCAATTACAACAGTTAGCAAACTCTACGCAAGTTGGGAAATTTGATCAGAAATGGAAAGACGCTGCTATAGAAGATATAAGATCTAAGTTTGAAAATACTATTAAAACAAATGCTTATGAAAATGCAGGCGCTGTAGTATCTGATGCAGTTAATTCTTTTATTGGTAATGAGCCTTTAAAAGCTGCAGCACAATCATATCAGTGGTGGGAAAAAGGAGAAGATTTAAAATTTGAGTTAAATGCTCAAGGTAAAACAGTTTTGTTTGATAAAGTTACCCTTAAAGAAGATGATGGTGTTACAATTAAAAGAGACGAGTTTGGAAATCCTATATATGTAGATCCTTTTGATCTGCACAGTTCTTATTCAGTAGATGAAGAAACGGGAGAAACTTCTGTTAATATATATAAACCTGGGGCTCAAGCGCAATTGCCTTGGCAGAAAACTATGGAAGATCTTGTTTCAGGAATGAAAGATATGGACCCTATAATGTTACAACGTTATAATCTTACAAATACAGAATTAGATGGATACTTAATGTATGGTACAGAAACAAGTCCAGAGACATTAAAAAAGATGGCTGCATTATTAATGGATAATTATATGACTACAGATGCTGGTATACAGCAAAATAGATTTTTCATGGAGCAAGATATTAATCCTGTTACAGGAGAACATTATACTGCAGAACAAGCTTATGATAAAATACTTAGACAATTAGAAAATACAGCTCTTAAAAACAAATCTATTAATCTTAACTATAGAGAAGATAAGGCTTATTGGGAAATGTTAAAAAGTTTAGCAGATCAAGGAGATCCAGATGCTATAGAAAGAATTACTCCTCCTACTATTAGTCAAGGTATAAAGTTTAATTATGATCCTTATACCCCATTAGATTATATGGGTTACGGTAAGAATAGAAAAAAGAAAAAAGGATTATTAAAAGATAAATATTTTAATGATCAAGGTAATTATGAGTTTGAAACTGGGGATTTAAAAGGATTTACACTATCTTCGATATTTGATAATTATGAAAATATGGAAGATATGCAAATGGCCTTAGAAGAAAATTTAAAAAATTATATTAAAGATTATGATATTGCATTAGGAGATTTAGATACTCAAGACTTAATTAAAGAAGAATGGGTAAAAGGAAATCAGGATTTATGGCTAGCTAATCTAATAATGCAAAATAAAGAAGCTTACTTTAAGACAGATGCAAATGGACAGCGTGTATTTAAAAATGATAAACAATTTTTTGAAGCGGTATCTAAATCTATGGAAGAGATTAAAAATCAACATAGACCTATGAGAGTGCCTAGTAACGCATATGCTAATTATATAACAGAGTCTTTTGCAAACGGTACTTATGATGGTGTAGCATGGATGTTTACAAATCCTGGGACAGGACAAACAAGTGAGTCTAAAGAGCAGTTTATAGAGTATGCTGCAAAACATTATAAAAGAGGAGGAAGATCAGGACAGGGAAGTGGTGTAGGTAAGGGTAATACTATAGAGGCTATTAAAAATGCTTTAGCAGAGCCAGAAAATCTAACTTTATCGGGATTTATGCCAGGAGGTACTACTCCAGGAAGTTATGTTGTAACCTTAAAAGTTCCAGGGGGTAAGGGTACTGTTAATGAAAGTATTGAGAATGCAGGGTTTAATATTCAATTTGAAATTGCTTCTACAGATGATATATCAAGTATCTTTGATGGAGGAAATACTGGATATGATGGTACGCATCAAATAACAGATAATTTAGCCAAGGGTAACTTTGATTGGCAAGGACAGGTTGATATGGGAGCGGAATATGATGAGAATAATCTTGTAACTTCTAGATCTATAGCAGATATAGATTATGTACTCAATACTGATACATTACAATGGGAAGCAAGAGCGACAATAAATATATATGGTAAAGAAGATCTTGATCAGTCGGGGTATCCTAAAAGAGATGCAGATGGAAGTATATCTGTAGCGCCTAAAGATACATTTACAGTTGTAGGAAATCAGCTTATAGATAAAATGTATGCTGCTAATCTGGAAGCTTTTTATAAAACACTACACTACGAAGCATTTATAACAGGACAAACAGAAAAAGGAGTTATTAAACCTGTAACTAAAGTATTTCAATAAAAACTAATTTATGCCAAGAACTAAAGAAGAAGTAGAAAAATTTAATCGGCAGATTGAACAATATACAAAAAATCAAATTGCAAAAGTCTCTCCTAAAGCTGATCCTGTAGTTACTACTAAAGAAGGATATGACATGCTTCAAAGTGAAGCAGATAAAAAAGGTCTAGATATTATTACTCAAGATGATCCTTTTGTAACCTCAGAAAATGAAGCAGCAAAATGGAAAAGTTTTGACATGCTTATGGATAGGTATACTTTGCAAAGTCGTATCAATGAACTTAGCGCTAATACAGACACTCCAAATTACATGCCTTATGAACTTGGTATAGGAGATAGTAAATGGGATTATAAATCTGGATATAGTCCGTATCTTACTGAAGGACAAGCTTTAAATATAAATAATACTAGAGGAGAAAGACAGCGTAACTTTGATAAGTGGGGTAATGGTATAATGAAATTAGTAGGAAAAACTCTTACTCAAGTTGTTGGTGGTACTGTAGGAGCTGTTTATGGTTTAGGAGCAGGATTAATTGGTGGTATAGGAAGTGGAGAATGGGATAAGTTTTATAACAACGGTGTTGCTAATGCTTTAGATAGTGTTGATGAATGGATGGATGGTGCATTACCAAACTATTATACTGATTACGAAAGAGACATGAAGTTCTGGCAAAAATTAGGAACAGCTAATTTTGTTTCAGATCAAGTATTTAATGGATTAAGTTTTCTTGCGGGTGCAGTAATAACAGAAATGATATGGGCTGCGGCTACAGCAGCAACAGCAGGGGCAGCAGCTCCAGGATTAGCTGCTAATACTACAAGATTAGCTGGAAAAGCAACTCGTATATTAAAGGGTGCGGATAGAGCTGCAGATGCTAAAAAAGCTTTAGCAGCTGCTAAAAAATATAAAAGCTCTAGAAAAAAATGGAAAGCTTTAAAAGCAGTAAGACAATTATATACAGGAGCTAGTTACGAGGCGGGTGTAGAAGCTAGACATCACTATAACAGAGTTAAAGAAGATTTAATAAAAAAGTGGACAGCAGATAATGAGTATGAAGGTAAAGGGCCTTTAACTGAAGAAGATTTACATGAAATAGAAAAAATAGCTAGAGGTAGCTCTAATGCTGTATTTGGTATTAACTTACCTTTAGTTGGTGCCAGTAACATGCTTATGCTTCCTAAGTTATATGGTCCAGGTATGGGCTTACAAAAAGGATTGATGAAACAAATCCAAAAAATATCTCCTGGTTTTATGCAACCTGTTACTGTTACTGGAACAGGAGCTGGTAGAACTGCACAAGCAGCTTATAAGGGAAACAGACTTATACAAGCTGTTACAGGATCTCAAAAATGGGCTGAAAGAACTAATAAAATATTAGCTAGAAGTAAAGCATTAGTAGGAGTACCTTTTTATGAAGGTTTTGTAGAAGAGGGTGGTCAAAAAGTAGCAGACAATATGATGTATAATTATAACTTGGCTAAATATGATGCGCCAGGTACTAAGAATACGGGAGATCTTATGCATGCTTTTAGAACAGCTTTTAATCAAACGTATGGTACGGATGATGGTATGACTGAGGTAATGACTGGTTTTATATTAGGTCTTACTGGTATACCTGGATATAAAGGAAATATAGTTGCCACACAAGAAAGAATGAGAGCTGTATCTCGTAAAGAAAATATGCAAAATAATATAGCAGATTTTTATAATAATAATAAAGATATGCTAAGCAGTATAAAAGCTCATACTGGATTCATGTCTGAAACGCACGTATTAAATAATTTAATGGATGCTGCTTTAGCTGATAATAATTTAGCTGCATTTAAAGATTTAGAACATGATCAGCTTTTTTCTTATGTAAAAGCAAAAATAATTACTGGTCAATACGAAGATATAAAAGAAGATGCAGAAGCTATAAGAGAAATGTCTAACCAAGACTTTTTAGATTTCTTTGGGTATGAAAAGAAAAACTTTAAAGATGAGAATGCTATAACTAAGCATAAAAATAAAGTAGCAGATTCTGCTATTAGCCGTGCTCAAAAAATACAAGAGGCTTATGATGTAGTTGATGGATTAGCAGAGTGGCAACAAGATCCTACAACTGACGATCAAGGTAATATTGTTAGAGATAGAATGGCACACTCTTTATCTGTGTTAGATAATATAGATGAAAGAGAAAAGGCTTTAACTTATCATTTAGCAGAAATAACTGGAGGTAGGGTTAAAGAAAGACAGAGGGGCCAAAAAGAAAAACGTGGGGCTGCAAGAACACTTACATACACAGATAAAGACGGTAATAAAAAAACATTTGAAGTTGGAGATTTTACACAGGGTTCTGATAAATATACTTATAAAAAAATTAAAGATGCTTTAGCAGAAGATGCTAAAAATTCTGAAGACAAAAAAAGATTTACAGAAGAGGATAGAATTAGATTGCAGGAGCATGCAGATTTTCTTAAGGCTAAAATTAATAGAGCTTCAGGAGAAGTAGATATAACAGATTTATCTCCTCAAGAGCAGCAAATATTAGAAGCTATAGCACCTCAAATAGAAGAGTGGATAAATTCGGGAGGTAATGAGTATTTACATAAAACACAAGAAGTTATTCAAACTTTAAAAGATTTAAGACATTTAAGAGGTAGAAGACAACAATTTATAAATGACTTTAATCAACTAGCTTATAATAAAAAGGCTAGAAAACAAGCTATACAGGAAATAGAAAATTATGTAGACTATGCTAGCAGAGAAGAAAATGCAGAGGGTATCTTAGATCCTGCAGCTAGAAAGTTATTTGCTAAATATGGTTCAAGAGCAAAGTTTAAAGTTAAGGATAATGATGGTGTTACATTTTACAGATTTACTCCTACTGGAGATTTAGTAGTAGATGGCACAACAGAAATAGTAAATCCTGAAATATTAGAAGGTATAGAATCTGGAGATATATTTACAGATGCACAAGAAGATGCTAAGAAAGCCTTGAAAGCAATTGAAGAGTTAAAGAAAGATAGAGGTAAAAAAATGCAAACCTTAGTAGAAGAGATAGAAAGTGCTAAGAAAAAGTTATCTAGTTTAGCTGATAAGATATCAAAAAAAGAAAAGGCAAAGGTTGGGGAAGTAGTTGAGGTTGTAGAAGAGCTTAAAGAAAGAATTAAAAAAGGTGTAGAGTATATAAATGAAAAAGAAGCTGAGCTAGCTACTATGCAAGATCAGATGAAATATTTAGAGGTTATAATACAACAATTTTATGATCCAGAAACTAAGCAGTTAGTACCTTTAGATTTAATCGATCAGTATATAAAAGATTTAAAAGCAGGTAAAGCAAGTGAGTTAGGAATTTCTTTAGATGAAGGTCCAGTGCAAAGTTCAAGACCAACTGTAGAAGTAACTCCAGAGTCTGAAAGAATAAAAGCATTAGATAAAACATTAAATAAAAAAGATAGAGCTTTTGTAGATTTAATGAGGAAGAAAAATAAAACTCCAAAAGTAATTGATCAAAAAATAAAAGATTCTGCTAGTAATACTGCAGCAGGTAATCAATTATTATCAAGATATAAAGCTGAAGACACATTATCAAATCCAGAAGGAAAAAGAGAAGCTGAATTAATTTCTGCATTTAGTTTACTATATACAAATAAGTTTCAACCAGTACAAACGGTTGCAGGAGTTTTGTCGGGAAATGACCCTGGTGTTGCAAATAAAGCTGCCCAAACTATTCAAGAATATAATGTTTGGAAAGAAAGTCAAACTAGTCCAGAATCAAATATAGAGGCTAAGGTAAGAGAAATTATAGACCCTATTATAGAGTGGACGGCAGATAATAATCAATCTATTAAATCTGTCCAAGAAAAAATAGATGAGCTTAGAGAATATCAAAACAAACTAGAAAAAGTTTTATTTGATAAAATAAAAAATCGTAAAAATAATCCTCTTGCAGGAAGTCAGGCTACTAACTTTGAACAACTTTATAGAGAAGTTAAAATACAATTAGAAGCACTAGTAAAAAGTTTAGATCATAATAAACAAAAAAAATTACCTCTTAATTCAGAGATTAAAATACATAATGATTTATTAGTAAATTTACCTGCGTTAAAAAAAGAACTTGCAACTCTATTAAATGATGACAGGCTGTCTACTTATGAAGGATACAAAAAATTTGTACATCAAAATCCAGAATTTTTTAAATATTTACAAGACAAAGGATTATATAGGTTAGATGCTGTAGAAAGAGCAATGTTAGATAAAAGGTTTAACAAAGAAGAACTAATTGCTACACAAGAAGAAATAAAAGAACTTACAGAAATAGCTAATGCACTTATATCTACAAGATTAGAAGGTGATGTTGATGCTACTTTAAATTTAGCTGAAGGCTTATTAGAGGCCGCCAAACTACAAGAGGCGTACAATATCATGTTGGATAAGATAAAACAGCTAGAAGGGCCTTTAAAAACGCTGTCAGAGAAATCTGACAATAATGAAGATGAGGATCCTCCTAATGATGACGGAGATGGTCTTAATACTCCACAAAATAAAAGAGAGCTTAAATTTTTAAATAATGGAACATCTATTGAGGATCTTGTAAAAGTAGATATAAGTGGTGTAGGTTATATGAAAAGTGCAGGAGATTGGAGGGTAGCTGAAAAAAATCTAAAGAAATATGCAAAGAAAAATAAAAAGGGAGGTATAGATTATGATCAAAATGGTAATGTCCAAATGGCAGATGGGCTAACTAAATCTGAAAAAAGATATTTTGAAAATGCAAAAAGGCATTTAACATTCTTTCACTTCTTTAGTCAACTTAGATTAGATTCGGATTCATATGCTCCAGGAGAAAACTATCCATTTAGAGGATATTATTTTAAACCTGTTACAACTGCAGAAGAATTAATAAGCATGGGTTTTGACCCAGAAGATGCTAATATGAGATTTTATAATCCATCTATAGAAGGAAATTGGGGACCCCAAGGAGATCCATCAAATCAATATGAACAAGATATAAAATTAGTATTACATAATAAAGATGGTATAGTTAGACATTTAAATGAGCCAATTGTAATAAGCATGGTTGCAGGTACAGATCCTAACCAAGATATCGATGCATGGAAAAAAGAGTTAAAAAGAAGGTTTACTAACAAAGAGGAGTTAAATAAAGAAGGGGTAGATGCTGTAATACAAAAATATAATAATCTAAGACAGTCTATAATAAATGGTAATAGGGCACCTTTAAAAATGACAGGTGTAACTATGGGAGAATGGCAAGAAGGAGATGCACCCGCAGCACCTGTAGCAGGAAGAGCATTTCCAGAAACAAAAAATTTAAGTGAAGCTGACATTGTAGTTGCAACTACTAAAGATGGTGGAGATTTTGCAGAGATAGTATTAAACGATGGTAGTGTTATAAAAGTAAATCCAGGTTTTACATTTCTTAATTTAGGAGATTCTGTTGTTCCATTACAACCTAGAAATTTAAGTGAACACGAAACAAATAATGTAATAAGATTATTGCGTAAATTTGAAACTAATTTCCAAACTCTTACACAAGAGCAAGGTGTAAATGCTAAAGCGGCATATAAACAAGCAGATACTGAGGGAATGAATAACCGTAGTATTAAAGAAACTATAGAAAGTTATGTACTATTTGGTAACATAACTAAAAAATACTCAACCGAAGCGACAATTACCTCATCGTCTCCTTCATTTAGTAAAAATGTAGATCCTAATACTAAAGACGAACTTGTGTATTCAAGCCCTTTATTTCACAGAACAAAAGAAAATGGAGGAGGATATTATTTTGGAGTTAAAAAAGTAGTTAAAGGTAAGAGTATTCCATATTTTATAAGTAATGATGTATTAAGAGGTAATATAGAAGATGGTTCTAAAGACTCTGAAGGTATAAGCCAGTTAAGAGAATTCTTAATGTCTAGATTTCATAACATAGAAAATAAAAGACTTAGAAATAAAAAGTCAAAGTATTTTATACCTATACTAAATGATGCATTAGAATTACTAAATGAATTTGAGTATAATAATTATGAAGAGTATTTGTTAGCAGAAAGACCTAAATCTGTAATAACTGGTAAATTTAATCAGCCTCCTCTACTTACAAAAATGCCTCTTATATCTAATAATATACAAGCTCCTAATTTTAGACATGTATATCCTACTTTTTCACCTGTAAGAAAAACACCAGTATCTCCAAAACAAGAGGTGCAAGAGTCTAAAAATCCAAAGCAATCTAAAGTTTCTGATACAACTAAAAAAAGAAATGCTAAAATAGCTGCATTAAAAGAAGATCTAAAAGAGGCAAGAGGTGAAAAGAAAAAAGTTATACAGAGAGCTATTAATGCTATGAAAAACAAAGCTAATTTATTAAGCGAAATGTTTAATAAAAAAGTAAGTGATAGTGAAGTTGATAAATTAATAGATGATAACACACCTACAGAAGACGATAATTCAACTGCAAATATGTTAAGATCTCAGGCGCTTGTTCCTGATTATCAAAATGAAACAAGAACAATAGATACATTAATAGCTGAAATTGAAAAAGCTAAAACAATGCTACCTAAAAATGAAATTAAAGTCGTAGCAGGGTTTATAAAAGGGAATGCTCCTGAAATAGTTGGACAAGTAAGAGGATTTGGTAATACATTGGTATCTTCTTTGGGTCCTTCAGGTGTAGTATACCACGAAACATTTCATCAAGTGTCATTATATATATTATCTTCTGAAGTACAAGAAAGAATGTACGACGAAGTTAGACAGAATGATGGTAAAGTACGTACTTATTCAGGAGAAGTTAAAAAGTTTTCAGATCTTACAGATAAAGAAGCAGAAGAATATTTAGCAGAAGAGTTTAGAGAATGGATATTATCTGATGGTAATTATAAAAGTGACATATACTCTGCTAAAAAAGGATTTTTTGCTAGTATATTCCAAAAGATTAGAACTATTCTTAGATCTATGTTTGGATTAGATACTAAGTTTGAAGTAGATCCTAATATGGCTACTGTACCACAAATATTTCAAGCTATAAGATCTGGTAAATTTGCTGGGCATGAAGCTAATTTAGATAAAGATGTAGATGCAACAGCTAATATGGCATTACTTCCAAACATGGGCGCTAAAGCTTCTATGGACTTAGTAGATGTGGTTACTAATTATTTTTCATACTCATTATTTGAAGAGTCAGAATCTCCTATGTCTATATACGATATAGAGTTATTATCAAATCCTAATAAAAGAAGAGAGTTTACAGATAAAATAAATGATACGTACGATTTTGCTTTTAAAAAGATTAAACAAGATTTAGCTATAAAATTAGCAAAAGCAAAAGCAGATGGAAATGAAGGAGCTATACAAGATTTAGCACAAAATATTATTTATGTAAGAGATAATGAAGAAGATATAAAAAATGTACATAGATTATGGCTCAATACAATAGGATTAGATTTTAATCTAGAGTATGATGCAATGGCTGATGAGGATAGTAGAGGAAAGAAAATGCTTGAAATGTTTAACTCAAATCAATTTTCTGCAGTAACTACAGCAAGACCACTAGTTAAAATTTTAATAGGAACTTTGCCTAATGTAGGGACAATTAACTCCACATCTTTAACACCAGCAGTAGATTATAGATTTGCTATGAACTACTTACATAAACATTTAAAAGGAATTAAAGATCAAAACGCACAGATATCAAAACTTCAAGAGTTGTCTGCAAAACAACCTTGGATAAATACTTTAATTGAAAGAATAGGAGATGTTAATAGTGTAATTGTACCAGCAGCACACAAAAAATTACAAACGTTATTTTGGCAACAATTTTCTCAACCTCAAAATGCTTATCATACACATGTATTAGATGAGAGTGGAAACTATTATCCAGTTGATTCTAATAAACAACAAGTTCATGATATAATAAAATCTAATTGGAGATCTAATTTAATATCTAAACAAATTACAGGCTTAGTTAAAACTGAAGGACCTAATTTTGTAATAGATATAAACCATGATATCCCAATGTCGTCTATAGAAAATACAGCATCTATACAAGATTTTAAAGATGGTAAATTTTCTTTAGATTTAGGAGCTTCTATAGAATTATTAAATGCTATTGGCGTTGAATTTTCAGATATAGAAGCTATGATGGCTTCTGGTATAAAAATACAAGGAGAAACTATTCCTCAAATAATACAACAAACTGCTAGATGGTTTGTAAATAGCGTTGAAAAAGATAACGTAGCTGATATGTTTGATCAGGATAGTTTAGATTTAGGAGGAAGATTATCTAAACTGATAGAAGCAGAATTAGAATTTAATCAAAATGCAACAGAATTAAGACATATAGGTGCAGACGGTAAACCTAGACATGGTATCTCATTACCTACACACATAGATAATATAGTAGACGAAATCAATACTAAAGGTTTACCAGCGCACTTAAATCCTAGTAACAATCCTTATACTGCTAGTTCTATAATAGTTAAAAGAGTATTAGATGGATATCCTGCTAGAATTAAATCTGTTATTTTAGAAGGGTCTAGAAGACAGCGTGAGGGAGTTGAAGGAGATTTAACTTCTAATCTTGGACCATCTGCTAGAATGGGACTATATATTAATTCTATTTTAAGAGGTGTACATCCTATACTTAGAACGGGTGATGCTAAACAAGAAAGAGCTATAGACATAGGTACAACTTATAATTCTTTTGAAGATGCTAGAGATATTTTATTAGGATATGTAGAAGATGAAATAAATGTAACAAGAGCTCGTATTTTAGAAGGTTATGGAAAGGATATAAATAATTTTCAAAATAACGCACAAGACTTAAGAGTCTTTCAAAATATTTTAGCAAAAGGGTCTGAGCAGTTTAAAGGAGATTTAAAAAATGTTTTAGACGGAACTATTACTACAGAGGCGTTTTTAGGAAATAATGAAAAGGCAATCGTTTCTTTATTAAGGGACTATTTTATAGATCAAACTAAACAAAATGTAGAATTAATAGAAGATTATAAAATAGTAGAAAAAAAGAGTAATCTTTATTACAATAATGGTATAAGCCAAGATCTTATTAAAGAATATACAGGCGTACAAGATTATAAAGAAATAACTAAAGATAATGTAGAAAGATTAATGCATGTGTTTACTATAAATGATTTTATAGGCTCTATAGAACAAAGTAAATTAATATTCGGGGACTTTGCTATGTATAATAAAACTGATTTCTTTAAAAGAACTAAGTTAGCTACTGGTACAAAAAGAATGGCTTTAGTTAGCCCAGCAATGAATAATTGGTTAAATAGAGAAAACCGTAGAAGATTAGACGGTAAGATGGCAGATGGTACAGCACGTGTAGCAGTAATGGAAGAGCCTATTTCTACAAGTTTATATTTACAAGAATACATAGATAATGGTGTAGAAAATGCAGAAGAGTATGCAGCTATGAAAGAAGCAGATGGGCATGCTTTTGCTAATATGCATTTTTACAGAGAGTTTTTAACTAGAACAGGAGATTGGACTACTGAGCAAGAAGCTGTTTATCAAGCAATGTATGATCCTAACAGAATACCTGGGGAAAATATTACATTAGAAGATATGAGAGCTGCATTCCCAACTCTTAAACCTCAGTACTTTGGACCACAATTAATAAATGGTAAGCCTAGTTTACCTTTCTCTTTAAAGTTTTCATTAAGCCCTGTGTTCCCTACATTAACTGAAACAGAAGCAGGTCAAAACCAAATGTCTATATTAAAAGAAAGAATGGAACGTAAAAATGATCCTATAGATATGGTTTTATTCCCATCAGCTGCTAAGCTAGGTCATAGAGTAGACGCTTCAGGAAAAGCTCCACAAATGTATGATCCTTCTACAGGTCTTATAAGTAATATTCCACAAGGAGCTTATAATACAATGTATTTAGAGCATTTTGGTATTCAATTAGATATTTCGCAACAACCAAAAGATAAAGTATCTAAAGGAACTCAACCTTTAGTAATAACTATGTCTGATTTATTTGTTAATGGCCAGGCTGTAGATCCAGAAGCTGAGTTTTTAGCAAACGAATATATAGATTTATTAAATGGTTCTACAAGAGTTGCTTTTAACTCTTTATTAAAAAGAATGGGTATAAGAAAAACTAAGGGAGGAAAATATAAAATTTCTGATCGTAGTAAATTAGTACAGGTTATACAAGAAGAGGCTGCTAAAAGAAAGTATCCAGAAAATATAGCAGAAGGTATAAATAGATTATTATCTAAGCAACCTTCAGATCAAAAAATAGATTTATTAGTTAATAGAGGTGATATAGAAAGATTATTATTTTCTTTATTAGAAAATGGAGTTATTAAAAAGAAATTTAAAGGAGATCTTAGAGTACAAACATCTGTATTGGGTCATGAAATGAATCCAAGAATAGTATCACAAAATGATAACGGTGATATTATATTAGGTACAGGAGATATAATAACAGGACAACCTAGGCTAAAGTTTTATTCAAAAAGCAATCCTATGGATCCTACCTCTGAGACTACTGCAATGCAAGTATTAATGCCTCCTTATTTTAAAGAGTATATGTCTCCAGGAGAGCAGCTTCTTGTAAGAGAAGATGGAATATATATCCAAGATAAAAAAATAGCAGACAGAGATTTATTAGATTTAATAGGATTCCGTATTCCTACTGATGGGTTTCATTCTATAGACTTTATAGAAGTTGCAGGATTTTTACCTAATGAAGCAGGACCTATTATAGTCGTACCTGCAGAGCTTACTGTTAAAGTAGGTATGGATTTTGATATTGATAAACATAATTTATATTTCCCTTCTTATAGAAGAAAAGTAGACGGGACTCTTGTTAAGAGAGAATTTATAAATGCAGATACAAATACAGAGTTAGGTTTAAAAACATTTTATGATGCTTTATACAATCCTACTAAAGAGTATTATAAACAAGTAGACAGGCTTTTAGCAGAATCTAGAGATTCTGATCCTACTGCAGATGATGTTAATAGAATGCAAGAAGTTAGCAAACAACTTATTTCTATTTGGGGAGAGTTAGGAGCATTGTTTGATACTACAGATTTTAGTGAAAGAGAATTAAATACTCTTATGAGAACATTCTCCATGTCTGGAGAAGCTAATTATGCAGATCAAAGAAACTATGCACTTCAAAAATATGAAGAGTTAAAAGAAAGAGTAGCTGAAATACCAACATTTTCAGAATTTGTAAAAGAAAATAAAGGAAGACCTGCAGTAGAACTTAATCACCCAGGAGCTATACAAAATCGTATCATGGAGATACAAAAACAAATACTTTCTAGGCCAGAGTCTTATCAAAAATTATTAACACCAACTAGTGTGGGTAAAGCAAAACAAATTGCATCAGAAATAAGAACTCTAAGGAATGAGCAAGAAAATCCAAATATAGGATGGAACGAAATTATTTCTTTTAAACATAAACAAGAAGTTGCATCAAGAATGTGGTCGGGTATGGATAACTTAGGTATTACTGCTGTAAATAATACACATTTAGTAAAATCACAAATGGCAGGATTATTATTACCTGCACATAAAAACTTTGAATTAGCAAATGGTAAAAAGATTAGTACAAATTTAAATGTGCCTGGGTTTAGTGGGGCAACATCATTTTCAAGAATTTTAGATACAGAAGGAGGTAATATAAAAGATACTTTTTCTCAAATTTTAAATGCTTCTGCAGATGTTACTAAAGATCCATTCTTGTTTGATTTAAATGTAACTCCTGAAACAGGAAATGTTTCAATGTTATTATTAAGAGCTGGTGTTCCATTAAGATGGACAGCAGCATTTTTAAATCAACCTATTATAAAAAGATATTTAGAATTAAAATCTATAAATAACAATCCTGCTTTAATAGAATCTGGAAGAGCAAACACAATAAGTCAAATTAAGAGTCAGTTATTAAGAGAATTTGATTTTAATAATCAAGCTTATGTGTCTTTAAATATATTAAACGTAACACCACAGTTAGAAGATTTACATGCAAATATTGGACTTAGCTCAGAGGTAATAAAAACTGACAAAGAAAAATCTAAACTTCAAATACAAGTTCTAGCAGACTTTCTTAGATACGATCTTATAGGACAAGAGTTAAGTAAATTAACAAACTCAATGTCTTTTGATACAAAATCTCCTAAAAGTAGAACTCATGCAAAATTTATGCTTGAAAATTTAGATAATATTATAAGTAAGACACCTTTCTTAGGAGCTAATAATATTATAGATAAAACTCATATTAGTAGTTTACATGACACAGTAAAAGAATCAACTATATTGTTTGATGATTTGTTTGAAGTAGATAAAGTTTTAGATAGTTTAGGAGCTTTTAATCTTATTAGTAAATTAGAGTTACCAGACAAACAAATGCTAAAGGTTCTAGAAAAGATAGAAAATGATATTATAATTGCTTCTTTAACAAAAGTAGAAGGATTAGAGCTTGAAATGACTAGATTATTTTTTGATGAATATTCTTTACCAAAAAGAATAAAAGAAATGCAATTAGATCCTAGATGGCAAGACAATAAATTAGTAATGGATTTATTGCCTATGATAAGTACTAATACTACTGAAACAGATAATTTAAAATATTTCTCTATGATTAAAAGTACATTTGATAAAAATGTAATTAGAGATTCTTTCTTTGATCTTCCTGCAGACATACAAAATGATTTAGTAAACTTTGCTATATTACAATCTGGGTTAACAATGTCAGATACTGCATTATTACATTTATTACCTAATGAATTATATATAGATAAAGCAGTAAAAATACTACCAATACTAAGAGATGCTCAAAAAGGATTACCTACTATATTAGATAATTTTAAACAATTATTTTTTAGAAATAGTTGGAATGATAGAAATGTAGTTCCTAGAGTAACTCAATCTAGGTTTAACTTATTAAAGAGTGGAAAGCTTGGAAAAGAGGATAATTTCAGAAAATATAGCTATATTGCAGTAAATAGAAAAAACCAAGATCCTATTTTATATAGAAAGATGACAAATTCAAAAAATCAGATTGGGTATGAGCAAGTAACTAAATTAGGTAATGGTAAGTTTTTAAAAGAGTATATAGAATCTTCTTTAGATAACAGATCTAAAGATGGATACAGATCTGTATTAAGTAAGAATAATTTAATAAAACTAGTAGACGGAGGAATTCCTGCAAACAGAAATGAGTCAGAGATTAATTTAAAAGAAGAAATTAAATCTAAATATAATACTAGGGAAGAAATGGATCGTATGAAACAACAAGATAGAGATAACAGTAAAGATTGTAATTAATGGCCTGTAGAATAACAAGAGATAAAAATGGAAATGTAGCAGAAGTATATGCTGCAAATGGTAATGTGTCTAAACTATGGAGAGATTTAACTAATTTCACAGAAGATCCTAACATAGCATATGAGCATTATTTAATGACTCGTACTACTGAGTTTAAAGATAAATTTGGTGATTGGGAAAATAATCCTGGATTGATTGAAAACCCATTAGATTCAAATGGAGAACCTTTTATAGAAGATGTTAATCTTGATAACATAGGTAATTACTCTAAAAAAGACGACAATATATATGATAAGATAGAGCCTAGTGAACAGCATAAAATGAACAACAAGCTTAACACTAAGATAAAAAGGTTCTTAGAAGAATTAGGAGTTCCAGTAGAAATGGTTGAAGAATTAAAAGATCGTAATGGAAATCCTATGAGAGGTATTGCAAAAGCAGATATGTTAAATAAGATTGTACAAGTTGTAGAAGATAAAGCTGATATATCTACTCTCCCAGAAGAAGCAGCCCATTTCTTTGTAGAGGTTATAAAAACAGCAAACCCTGATTTATATAATTCTATGTTTAAAATGATAGACAAATTTGCTGTTTATGATAAAGTTATAGAAGACTATGGTTCATTAGAAGATTATCAAGGGAACGAAACTAAACTTAAAGATGAGGCTATTGCTAAATTAATTGCTAATGAAATAGTAAAAGAACATTTAGAAAATGAGAGTGCGCAAAAACTAAAAGGATTTAGAGCATGGTTTAATAAACTAATGAAAAAAATTAAAAATATATTTGGTGGTATATTTGGTAATCCTTATAAAACATCTGCGCTTCAAATACTTAATGCAGAAGCCTTTCAATATAAAGAAACAATTTCAGGATTAAAATCTTCTGAAGAATATTTACAAGCAGATCCCAAAGATAGTACTCCAGAAGATTCTATGTCTTTACAAGATAAAATAGAAAAAAGAATATTAGATGACCACAATAAATTAACTATTGATCCTGATATATTAAAAACAGATATAAAAGGAAAATCATATAAAAAGTTAAGAACATTAATGGAGCAGGATGATGAAGGAACATTTGCAAGATATATTATAGAAGATGGTGAAGGTAATGTTCAAATGATTACAAATCGTATTACAGATAAAGGTACTAGACAATTTATAAATAAGGTAGGACTTCAAAGAGCCCAAGAAATAAACAAAAGTGAAAGAGCTGCGCATGCAAGAAAGCATGGTATTAAATTTCATGGTGCTGCACAATTTTTAGTGGAAAAAATAGCAGACAGTAAAAAAGATATTTATAAGATTGGAAAAACACACGATCATGGTATAAAAACATACAAAGAAATCCAATCTAAATCTGAGCTGAATGATAAGCTGTTTAAAAATTTTAAAAGCGGGGTTAATTCTGTAATGGATAAGATAGAAGAAGCTCAAAATAAGATTAATAAACAAAACTCGACAGAGGGTAAGGCCACGATTTTGACAGAGGCTAGACTTTATGATCGTCTAAATGACACGGCAGGGACGGTGGACTTATTAGTAATCTTTTCAGATGGGACTGTAGGTATATTTGATTGGAAGTTTATGACTCCTCCTTGGCAGTATACAGAAGGATATGGTGAACAAAAAAGTATAGTAGATGATCCATTTACAATTAAAATGGATGGTTGGAATACTCAAATTGGTTCTTACAAACAAGTATTAAAAACTGTTCACAATATTGATAATACTAATGTAAGAATGTCCCGTATTATACCTGCACACGTAGAGTATAAAGTAAAGGACTATAAAAAGAAAGATTTTACTAGAACAGATGTGGCTGAAGTATTTTATATGGGAAGCGATCAAAACACATTTTTAGATCAAATATCAGTTGGTAAAGAGCTTAAAACAGAATATGATGGTATAAACAATATTTTACAAAATTTATACGACAAAAGAAATAAGCTTCAGATACAAATGAAGAATATAAAAGGACAAAAAGAATCTTACAGTGTAATTAAAGGTAGGTATTTAAAAGTTTTAAATAACATTCAAGAATTAACTGTAAAAGAAGATATACTAAGTCTTATTTTTGCTAATGATGAAAGAGTTGAACAAATAAAAGAAAATATACATAAAAATAATCCTAATGAAGAAGGATATTTAGATTATTCAGATTTATTAGATATATTAGAAGATCTAGAAATGTTTAATTCTTTAGGTAAAGATACTGTAGAATATATTGCAGATCTAAAAGCAGACCCCGCTACTACAAAAATAGCAGATGAAATAGAAGATTTATTAGCCAAAGGATTAAAACAAGTACAAGCTAATATTGCTGTTGTAAGATCTAAAATGTATGAACGACTTACAGAAGAAGCGACTACAATAGGTGAAAATATAAAAGAAACACCCTTACAATTAGGCTTTTGGAGTAAAAACTTAAGCCAGATGGATGAAATAAATCATCCTGTATTTAGAGTAGCTTATAATGAAATAGTAAAGTCTTTTAATAAAAGTAAGCAAGTTACAGATGGAATATACGAAGAGATAGAAAAAAATAGAAATGCTGTAGAAAAGTGGGCAAAGAAAAATGGAATGTCTTTAAAAAAGGCCTATGAAAAACTTGTAGACGACAGAACTATTACAGACGCTAAAGGGAAAACAAGAGTAATAAAAAGAGCCCTTATCAATAAATTTAATGAAGATCTTTATAAAAAAATTGATGCAGCTGTTAAAGCAGAGGATGCAGGATTTATAAAAAAACATTTTAAATTAAAAGATAATGCTAGAGAAATTTTTAACAGGTGGAAGAAAAATAAAAAAATAGAACTTGAAGCAATAGATAATAAAAAACAAAGAGAATCTATGTTTGCTCAATGGGAAAGAACAAATAACTATTGGGTACATTCTTCCGCATGGCTATCAAAAGCAAACATGTTTACTTTTTTAGAATTAAAAAATCCATCTGATTGGTATTCTGCTGGATATCAAGAAATGCTTCAACCAGAAAATAAAGCCCTGCTAAATTTTTATGAAATGTATCGTAAACATAATATAAAATTTGGAGAGATCACAGGAAGAAGACAGCTTAAGCCAGGGTTTATTGCTAATAGACAAGATGGTATAATAGATACCGTATTAAATAATGGTATTAATATGAGTCAATTAGCTGATGCAGTATCACGACCATTTTTAATGCATGAAGAAGAAGAAACACATGGTGTAATACATAATGGAGAGTTTATTTCACAGATACCTCTTCCTTATATGAATTCTATTAGGGATTCTAAAGGAGAAATAGATTATAGTTTAAAATCTATGGATCTTGGAAAATCTTTATATGCTATGGCTTTAGGTGTGTATAATTATCAGCACATGGGGGAAATAGAAGCAAAAGTGTTAGCTTTAAAAGACTATTTACAAAATAATGTTAGAGAGGTAGAAACTGATAAAGTAGGAAGAATTAAAAGAGATGAAGCAGGTATGCCTCAATTAGTTGATAAGAATAAAAGAGATGATATAGTTAATACATATATGAGGTTTGTAAAATATTATATATATGGTCAAAAACTACAAGATCCTCCTAAAAAAATAATGGGAATAGATTTAATGAAGGTTATACCCGCATTACAGTCTATTTATTCTTTAAAAGTATTAAGTTTTGCAGTCGTTCCTGGTATAGCAGCAAGAACTGTTGGGGGTATTAATATGTATATAGAAGGGATTGATGGTGTAAATTATACAAAAAAGCAAATGAAAGAAGCTCATGGTGAATTTGCACAAAACTACAAAGCTGTAGTAACATTTTCAGAATTTTTTGATCCTTATCAAGCAGGATTAAGTTGGAAAAAGATGAGGGATTTGTCTATGAAGAAATCAGCTAAATATTTTAATTTAGATAATGCATATTATCCATTAAGAGCAGCTGATGAAAATATGGATACTATGATTACAATAGCTATGGCTAAAAATCATGGTATAGATAAGGATGGAAATTTAAAAAGGATGGAAGATTTATTGATAGTAGATGATAATGCTAAATCTATATGGGATCATTTTTTAGAAAACTATAAAAAGAATAAATCTATAAATATACCTGGATTAACAGATCAGACATTTGTACAATTTAGAAGAAGAATTAAAGAGGTAGCAGGAAAAATAAAAGGGGAAATGAGTGATGAAAATATAGTAGCCGCACAAACTATGTTAGTAGGGAATGTATTACTACAATTTAAAAGTTGGATGCCTGGATTAGTATCAGAAAGGTTTAAAAGCAGACAATATAATAGAATATTGGATTCTATGGAAGAAGGTAGATATGTAGGATTTATAAGGGGATCTAGTTTTGGGAGAGAGATGGTGGAAAATGATAGAAAAATGGCGTCAATAGTAACACACACTTTAAAAAGAGGATTAAATGGAGTAGCACAGCTAGCATTTTTAAAGAAATTTACTACTAATCCTGCAGAGCGTGCAAGATTAATGAAAAAAAATAAGTGGAGTAAAAAACAAGAAGCTGAATACCAAAGGAGAGTAAAATCTTTAACAAGAGAGTTTGAGCAATGGAGAGCAAATAGCACTGATTCAAGAATTCAGGCAATGACAGATCCAAACGAGTTTTTAAAAATGAGACAGAGGTCTGTTAGAAGAACATTAGCAGAAGTTAGAGCTTTACTAATGGTGTATGCAGCGTTATTAGGAATGGGTGTATTTGCAGATGATGAGGAGATAAGAAACAGAAGCTTTTTTAATAGAAAACTACATGCTGTTTTAAATAGAACTGCAATGGAGCTTGGATTTACTTTAAACCCAATGGAATTAGCAACGTTATTAAAGGGAAGTGTACCGCTAGTGGGACTATTTACTGATGCTATTAAGACAGTTAAGAATGGATTCCAAGAAACTACAGAGTTTTTAGGAATTATGAAAGACAATCCTTATGATAAATCACCATTTGGTTATTACGGTAGTAAATGGGTTCCAGGAATGCATCAGTTAGGTAGATTCTTTGAGGTTTGGGAACCTTCAAATATATAATTAATTTTCTTTTTCTTCTAAAGCTATAAGTAACAGCACTAAGTATCCCATAAGATCCTTTACCGTATCTTCAGTTGCATCGTAAATACCCTTATTCTTAATTCGCATAAGTTTGTCATCAATACGGGCACAAAGTGAGTCAGCAGCACTTTGTTTGCTAAAGATATTACATGGGCTCAAAGCACTGTTACCATAAGCTTTATTTTTAGATTTTAATAAGTCAGAGATTTCTTTTATTGTTTTATCTACTTTTTTGTCAAATGTCATAAATAATAGTTTTTATCAAATAATTCTAGATCCAAATCGATTACACTGAATAGTTCTGCATCAGGATCTAAAGTGATACCTAAACTATGCTCTAATCTATTTCTACGTCTTTCGCTCTTATATAAGATCTGAGCTATTTGACTATCTATTTCTGCGTCATTAAATTTTAAGATTTGATTTTTATATTGTGTACTTAATTTTGAGTATTTTCCGTCTATAAATGTTTTATAATCTTTCTTATATTTTGTAGGAACTTTAAATTCAAATAAAATAAAATTGTCAGAGATATCTTTAAATCCTATAAAATTTCTAAACTGTTTTAAAGCAGCTTCAAATTTTAAGAATCTAGGATCTTTAGACCATCTATATAATAAAACTATAGATCCTATTCCATCTTCTTTTGTTCCTACAAAACAATTAATTAAAAAGTTATTATAAAAGAATAACTTTTTATTTGAGCCTAACATAGGCATAATAAGTAGGGTTGATTTAGTTTTTTTAGCTACATAGAATTCATAAAATAATACATCATTACCATACATTTTTTCTATAATATTTATTTTATATGGCTGATTATTTATTGTCATCGTATCACCAATAGAAAATAATTTAGAATTTGGTAATTCTAAAGATACTATCTTATCATTATCTTTGTGAGCTGTTATAGATTTCGTACCACCTGTAACTCTGACAGTACGAGTATCCATAACATTAAAATAAACCTGTTTAGATTTTATCGACATAAGTTATATTTAAGTGTTTGATATCATTCACACTTAGTGATCCTGATAAATTAATACCTATAACATTTTCCACTTGTTCATATGTTTTTAATATATATACAAGCTTAAATGTTTCAGCAAATTTACAAACTCCTTCGTAATATCCAAATTTTTCAACATACTTTTCAATAACTATTTTTTCAAAACCTGATCTAACTTTTTTTAACAAATTATCTGCAGTTTTTGGTCCCAATTTAGGAATTCCTGTGATACCATCTGTAGCATCACCCATTAATGTTTGTTTCCACAAAAATCTATTAGCTTCTAATTTTGAAGTCTTAATAAACTCTGCAGTCCTAAAATTATAATGAGTACCTGCACATTGATATAACACGTCTTTATCTGGGCTACATATAATAGTTCCATTAGGTTTAGAATGAACGGCAACTAAGTCGTCTGCTTCTAACCCTTTTTCATGTTCAAATTTCCATTCTTGTTGAATATATTCTCTTAAAGCATAAAATATAGGAGGTTTAGAACCTCCTTTTCTATTATGTTTATAAGATTTAGTTTCAGCTACATCGTACCTAAAACATTTAGATAAAGTCAGAAAGCCTGCGTATCTGCTGGTTCCACACATTGATAATATGTGAAATAACCTATTATTTAAACCTCGAATAGCCTCTTCTAATGTTGGCTTACCCATTTCGTAATATAATAAACTATCTCCATCTATTAAAGCAATTGGCCCATCATCAGGCAATTGCAATACATCTAGTTCTTCCATATTTTTAAATTTAAAGAATAAGGGGACATACGGGGTTCAAACCCGTATCCATAGCATCAGTGCACGTGTTGACACAGAACCGTTCCAAGAGGTAATCCCCTATTCTTAATTAATATTAAAGCTGAGTTAGCTCAGTAAGAGTCTTACTGCTTTCTTTAGCTGAAGAATCATATTCTTCAACTATTTGTTTACGCATCTCAGCCCATTCTTCATCAGTTTTAGCTGCATAAGTAG
>CEOU01015484.1_pt1 | contig 35943 bp, 53 predicted proteins | sample 530731 | NCBI WGS metagenome assembly CEOU01 (sample SAMEA2620894, study PRJEB7988) | marine metagenome | isolation source: saline water (ENVO:00002010), including
TAAATTGATTGATACCAACCCCATTTTGCTCCAAAGTTTGCTGAAGCTCCGAGTCCACCTTCAGCTGTTTCTCCAAATAACCCATCATATGCTTCGACAACTCGCTGCCTAAACGGTAAAAAAAAACCGTTGCTCCCAGTGCTACATTAACAGGAGCATCTAACATCACGTCTGCATATTTATCTGACCCCTCATATTCTTCTATTAAGTATAAATCCTTTTTCTCAAATACAACTGGTCTATATAATACAGCTAATGCTTTGTGCATCTGCTGCCAGTCTGATATATACTTGTCTAAATCGATAAACTCACCTAAAGATATATCGTCAAGCTTAGGCATAAACCCAAACTTTACTGTTTGTCCATTAGGATCAGTCATCTCAAATGTTCTTTGCAGTGGTGTATCTTCTTTAAACAGCTCTGCAATATGTCCTATAATCCCACTAAATTCTGTTAGAGGTAGATTATAAGCTTCCTTCATTGTAATACCACAAAAACATTCCAATAGTTTTAGATTCGCAAAGTCTATTTCTTCCTTTGTAGGCTCTTTGCCCTGTTCAACCTTTACAGTCTTGATATACTTTTGATACTGCTTAAGAGATATTCCAGATAACTCTTTTGGGATGCTTAGGGTGAATGTTTTACTCATATCTATATAACCATCAATTAGTTTATTGTTATTTGAATATTACAAGCATATTGTCAAATGTACCTGCTTTATTTTTGTCAAACTTAATTCTACCTTTTATAAATCTTATTTCAGGTTTATTAACTAATATATGTTCGTGAAATATCTTAGTAGAGGTAGATACAGGTAAAAGCATAACAACTATTTTTCCCTTTTTGTATTCCTCTATACCTTTTTTAATAAATGCTTCTTTAGTCTTTCTATCATAAGGTGGATTGACAAAATTACTTGTACCCCATTCCACCTGTAAACCATCCCACTCTTCCATATTGTGGTTTAGTGGACAAGGATCAAAGTCAAAATTAAATTCAGCATCTAAAGGTTCGTATATGTATTTTGGTGTCGCATAATCATTATGAAATGCTTTTCCATTCTTTCCTATATTCATACTACAAAAGTACAACAAAATTAAAAAACACAGTTAAATAGATATATGGTTATTTATTAAGACAATATTTTATATCTTTAAGACTATATTTATAAAGACTCACCAGAATTGTATTTAATCGATAAATAATCGTTTTTCATATTTGTTTAGTTTAAGCCCACGTAAACATCCTTACTGGGCTTTTTTTTGATATGTGGTTGAATTTATGGAAGTGGATAACTCACCTACAGCAGAATGCAAAACACGTTAATTTTTCTTAATTCAGCTACTAAAGAATAATTAATCCAATTTTACGTTTACTATCTAAGTTCAGTTATTCAGTTCAATGTAAAGCATATTTTACATTTAAGAAGTAGTAGAAAAAAGAAGAGTTTTTTACCTAACAAAAAAAACTATCTCTATTTATCAGATAGTTGTAAAATAATTGGAATAAAAAAAACCTGCCGTTTAAAGCAGGTTTCTAAACATAATTAACCTAAGTATTAACCTATGAAAAAAGGTATCTTAAATCGTTTAAAAAGATGTTTAAAATGGTAGTTTATAGTATGCCCAAATCTCATCTTTTATCTTTTGAATATCTTCTTTAGTTAATGTGTCATTAAGATCATTAAAGCAATTTAAAGAATAAATTAATTCTTGACCTTTCCAATAAGCATAATGATTAACTAATGTTTCTGGATCGTTGAAGATAGTTTGTATTTCGCCAAAGTTTTCTTCTTCCATTTCTTGACAATATTTAATGCCATCAAATGTGTAAATGTCATTATCCTTAAGCCATCTTTCGGCTGAATAGTATCCTGTAATAAAATAATCAGCGTTAAAAGAATTATGATGTAAATCATCTTTATAAGTATCAATTAAATCATCTAATTGATCGAGTAAATGATTTATAATATCGTTTTCAATTTGTGTTAGTGTTTTCATAATGTTGTTTTGTTTTTAGTTATTATATTAATTGTATAACCATTTATTATAAATATAATTATAATCGGTTTTAAATATTTCAGATAATGCTGAAAATAGTCTCTCTCTAATTAAACTATCTCCATAATCATTAAAGATAAAGTTATAAATATCTTTATTTACATCTTTAGTGTCTAAATGTTTGAATAGATCTAAAAAAGTGATCCCTGATTTTAGGTGAATACCCTCTTCATCTGTGGGGTATTCACTTAAATACCAATTTTTAATTTCTGTTTCTAATTGTAGTTTCATAATTAAGGTAAATAATAGGTTAATGTACCGATAATAATAAGACATATAAAAACTAATATATAAGTTAATATTGCCCATTTAATAAAATCTAATCTTTTCATAATTAATCTATAAAATCGTTTTTATTTTCTTCATACCAATTAATCATAAAGTATGATATTTGGCTTTCAATTGAAGTTGCTAACTGATGCATATCTTCATTTGTAAACCCCTCAATTCTTAAGTCAATAGCATTTTTAATTTCATCGTAAATGCTTTGATACTTATAATTTGCATTAAGCAAATCAGATATATCAGAAATAAGAAATTCAATTTGTTCTCTTATTTCTTCCTGTTGTTGTTCTTTTATTGTATTCATATTAATAATTTTAATTTGTTTATGATACAAATATAAATATAATATTTTAATTAATCAACAAATAATGTTAATTATTTTAATATTTTTTTTATGTTTGTTTTGTGAATTATATCTTTTTCATAGTGGCAAAAAAAAAAGCAAAGCAACCAAAAAACTTACTATGTTTAATGATTGCTTTACTTACTATGTTTAAGAATTAGGGTACTATGTTTAAGAACCTATTATGTTTAATAAGGATCATTAATAATTGATTCCAGGTATTGAATCCTTTTTTGTAATCGTTCAATTCGAAGCTCATAAACTTCCAGGAGTTGTCTTTGAGTTTCTTTTGACATATTAAATTTAGTATCCATATTAATAAGTTAAAGTTTTATCATTAATCTCTAATCTTTCCAAGTAAAATCTAACTATCGGTAAAAGCTCTTGAAAAGTTGTATCGTCAATATCTAATCTTTCCAATATTTCATCTGTATCTATTTCCCAGATATCTATATCTCTTAATTTATCATAAGGGATATAATCTGAAGTTGCCCCATATAATTTATTATTATATTCAAATTCAATGTTTAAGCTAAATCTTGTACAAAATGCTTCTTCCATTGTTAGTTTTATTTTATTTTTATTGTTTGTTTCCATAATTTATTTATTTAGTTATCGTAAAATATTTTTTCCAATTCTTCTTCAGTTTGTTTTTGTGCAAAAAAACATACTATATCTTTTGGAGTTTTTATATCATATTTGTTACAAAATTTAGTAAAACTTTTATTATTCATTTTAGCTAAATTTAATATTATCTGATCTTGCAAATCGTAGTAATCCATAATTATTTATTTAATTGGTGGTAACTTCTTTCGGAAATTCTTTTAGTAAATTTCTCTTGGTCTGTTATAAAATACTGATCGTTTTCTTCGATAGTATAAAGTATCTTATTAATTGTATTTATAAATTTCATATTGTTTATTTTAATTATTAATCTTTTTGTTCTATTCCTAAAAATTCTGCCCAACCTTTAAATTCATCTATATAAGCTCTATGAGGTTTCTTTGGTATAAAACCATCTTTAGTTTCTTTAACTTCTATTTGATCGCCCTCCTTCCAGCAATCAATAATAGGTTCATCTAATGTTTTGTCTATATAAAAGAATACATTATCTACTTTTATATAAGCACACTTTTTATTTATTTGTTTTATTTCCATAATTACCAAATTTGTCTTTCTAATTTTTCTATTTGTTTTAAAAGCTCTCTGCTTTTTTCTTTGTCTTTTTCTAAGGTATATCTTAACCTCATATTTGTAAGTTTAGTGTATAATATATGTTTCATTTTGTTTTGTTTTTAATGTTAGGTAGTTCTATTTGATCGCCATTATATAAGTAAGATTTAAATTCTATATCTAAGTCCAGAGGTATTCCACAATCGTAACCCTCACACCTTATATTATTAATATGGTTTAAATGTCCACAGAAACTACATTGTATTTGATTATTCATCTTTATTTGTTTTAATGTTTATACAAATATATAGAATAATATTTTTAATTAACAAATAATTGACAAACTTTTTTACAAAAAACTTTTTTTATATACAAGCATAAAATAAAAAAAAATATAAAAAGTCATATAAATATTAGCAGTATGAAAACAAAAAATATAATCTTATGCAACAAAAATTTATCTGGTGGACAAGGTGGTTTGTTACAAACCTACTGCGTTTAATGATTAGATCAGGTAAATACCTACTGCGTTTAATGACTAAATATCCTAATAGAATTTATTTTGAATCTATTGGTCTTGGAGTTTTATTTGCAGTAATGAGTATTTTCTTTTCGTATATGTTTACTCTTGTAATAATAGCAATTAGATTCTAAACCTACTGCGTTTAAGAACCTACTATGTTTAAGAATTACCTGATAACATAAACACCTCTGTTAGCATTTGCTAAGAAGTATTGTATGCAATATCGAAGAGCATCCATCTGGTGATTCCATTTATCTACAGGTCTTGTGTTTCTTTCGTGCCATACATAATTGTTAAGCTCCTTTACAAGCTCTGTGCTATCTGGATCTATTATTAAATCAAAGTCCTGGATAAGAGCTATCCCTGTTAGAATAGACCCACTGCGTTTAATGGTTGGTTTTATATTACAATATTCTTGCAGCTCTGATATAAGTCTTGGCTCTGCACTATCACATATAATTAAATCTTCTCCTGCGTATCTTCTGTTGTTTTCTCCTATCTCCTGTGTTGACATACCTGGTTTACAATACATTGTCTTAATCCATATCTTCTTACTTTCTTTGTGTACTCCAGCTTTAATTAAAACTGTTGGGTCAACAGAAAAACCAAAGTCTTGTCCATATATGTATTCAACTCCTTCATTAAACATCCCTACAGTCCAATTAGTAAAGATAACTCCTTCAGCTTTATCCATCCATCCACCAAGTATCTGGTGATTATATCTATCTGGTCTTCTTCTTCTAATATCTTCTAATTGTAATAGAAATGATTCTGATAAGTTTTCTATATTATCTTTAAATGTAGTATGAATGTATGTAACATTTTCTTTCCAATCATTAGTTCCAGGATTAACTCCTTTACCTGCAAAGAATCTTTGATATATCCAATGCTCTTTTGTAGTTGGATTTAGTATCATCATAACTCTATTAGGTTTAGACTTACTTCTAACAGACTGATCTATCTTATCAAAGTCTTCTTCTTTAGTAAGCTCTTCTGCTTCATCAAGCACCCAAGTAGTAATCCCACTAATAGACTTTAGAGCTGCTGTTTGATTTCCTGCTGATGTTCTAATTCCTTTAAACATTATAGAACTACCAGTGCTTATGTTTAAGATTTCATCTTTGGTTATTCTAAAATGCTCCACAATATTGTACAGTTCTAACTTTTCTAAGAACTCTGGAATAATCGAATTGGCAGCAGATATCATTGTATAACGAGTAAAAAGTATCTTGTGTCCCTGTTCAAACGTTAGAAACGCTAAAAATGTGGTTATAGCAAATGATTTACCACTTCCTCTACCTCCTGTTATTACAAAGTATCTGGTATCGTTACCAAGAGCATTGTATTTAGGATTCAGAGCTGGTTTGTTCATCTGTATCTAATTCTATTGTATTATCTTCTTCTTGTGTACCTGTAAATAGGTTTTTTATATTGATATTAACCTTTTGTTGTTTCTCTTCTGGTTTGTCAAGTGGCTTACCATATTTATATTCAAAGAGTAATTTAAGATGAGGAAAAGAACTTTTAGCTTGTTCTGCTAATGATTCCCAAGCTTCTTCTTCTGATCCAAATACTTTTGCCATTGCATTAAGTGCGTAGATTCCGACTCGTTTTCGCTTGGCATCGTTAAGAGCAGCAGAAGATGTGGGTCGTACAGTAGGCACGTTTCTAACGCCTTGCTTTCGTCCATTGTTTCTTCTTCCGTCAGTCTCCTTGACATATTTATACTGCTTTGGTTTTCTTCCCATTTTTTTCGTATAAGAACTTATATATTTTCCATATAGCATCAGACCATTCTTTGTCTGTATATACTTTAGTTCCTTTCTTTTTTACACCCTTATAATCTACTTCTAAATTAAACTTAACACATCTTCCTATACATCCTGGAAGAGGTACTGGATATATCTTATATCCATTCTCTAAACACCACCTGGCTGCTGCCTGATTATATAAACCTCCGTAAGGAGGTAATCCCCATTTCTTTTTATACTGTTCAATCTGTAGTGGTGTTCTGCGTTTCATAAGTTAAATCATATCTTTTTTGTAACTCTTGATGTTCTTCAAGAAGTTGTTCATACTTTATTTTATAATAATTTTCTCTATTATATTTTCTTAAATCATCCTCAGTCTCTTCAAATATTTCATTCCTGATTTTAGTGTATGAGTTTAATATGCTATCCTTATGTAATGCAATAACATCAAATACATATAGTCCGTGTATAACTGATGCGTGATCTCTTCCTACAAACTCTCCTATCTTTGATAGTGTTTGATGTGAGAACTCTTTACACAATTTAAAGAATATAGCTCGTGCATAAACATATTCTCTTTTTCTTGTGTTTCTTGAGATATTTATCTTTAGCTCATTCTCAACAAAATGCTTTATGTCGGCTAAGCTAATACTCAATGGATTGGTTTCTTGATTCATAATTTTCTACTTCTATTTTTATTTCTTTATAAGTCTTTTCTTCTGCATATAACAATGCTTTTTTTATTCCCTCACAAAGCTCATACATTTCTTTCTTCTCAAACTCAAACATATCTTGTATAAGCTCCTCATATGTAACGCCTAAAAGCAAATCATTTAATGTTAAATAATAACTCTTATCAATCTTCTTTTTATATGTATCCTTTTCTAACGTATTCATTTACATTTTCAGTCTTATCATAGAAATATTTTCTATAATTATTACAAGCAACCTCTACCTTCTGTCTTCCTTTTTCCATCGACTCCTCACTACATTCATATATCCCAATCTCACCAGTGCTTTTATCTATAACTAAAAATACAAACTTTTGTACATTAAACAGTTGCATATAAATATATGCTTGTACGTCATAATGCCACTTATATCTTGCAGAATAAACCCAAGATGATAGATCACTTGTTGTCTTTACATCTACAATCATATCTGTTCTTAAGTAATCTGCCTTACCTCTAAACGGTAAACCACTAATCTCTCCTATACCTGCTACCTCTTCTAAACCTCCTCTTAATAATTCACTTGCTTCATAGTTAGCTTCTATCTTTGATACTAAATAACTCATTGATCTAAGCTCCTTGTGAAGCATTACTTCTACACCTGGATTGTCAAGCTTCGCTTCCTTAAACATCTTTGTATTACGAGAACTTGCATCTACAAAAATATATCTGTCAGGTATCTTACCGTATTCTAAAAGAAGCATATGAAATAATCTACCTTCTCTAAGTGCAGGAACATCACCATTGTCCTTTGCAAGGTATGCTTTATATTTAACAGGAGATTCGTATAAACTTTTTATACTACTTGAAGATAAAGCTGCTTCACCAAGATAACCATAGTAAAAACTATCGTCATCCATTCTGTCTAACAGGTCTTTCTCCTCCCATTCCTTACCGTCTAATAATCTAATCATAGTGTAAATATAATGAACAAATAGTTAACAAGCAACTATTTATTAAAGTTATGTTTATAGTTCTCTCTTTCTACTTGCATTTTATAGAAGCTAAAATTAGCCATACCAAGTATATGACTATCAGTAGGAACGAAGTATTTCCATCCTTTACTTCTGCCCATATTTATATAATAGAAAAAGAAGGCAGCTTTCTTGCCTGTATCTTTTTTAAATATGACTGTAGCTGTATGATCTGACATAGGAATTATTTCTTCCATCTCAAATGTTTCATTGTTAAAGTTACCTGCTCTCTGTTTATTAGAATATCTATCTCTTATGACAAGTGCAAACTCTTCTAATTCTTTTGCTATATCTTTTTTCATTAGTCTAAATTTTCTATATGATCCTCAAGTGCAGCTAAAGCTCTCCAAGCTACTTTACCTAAATGCAACAAACCATCATCATCTATCTTATCAGCATCAATTAGATGTCTTGTAAGTGCGTCTAAATGATCTGTACTTTTACTTTTATCCCAGTGAAGAGGTTTGTCAGGATGATGTTGAGTATTACCTTGTAAACTTACCTTACTAACATACTTAAGTGCATTAGGAAAATACTTTATCACCCCTGTATAAACAGGTGTATTCTTTCTTTCTTTATGCTTATCGTTACTCATATTTATCAAATAAAGATTTTAACTTATTGAGTTTACCAGCAAAACAACTACCACAACTTGTCATCTTATCATTGTAATTAAATACTCTGTTGTATATAGTTAAAAGTTGTCTTTGCTCTTCTACTGATATTCTATTTCTTTCCTGTGAATAAAAGTCAGTTAAATAACTATGTTCATCTTGCGTTAAGCAATTAGGTTTATTATATGGAAACATTCTATTTAATGTCTCTTTTCTTTTATCACATCCACAGTCTTTTCCAAGTGCATCAAATACACCATCAACTGCTGCTTTAATTCCTGTAGCTTTAGTTATCTTTTCTACAGTATCACCAACTCCATCAGATTGCTTCTCATATTTAGCAACCCATTCTTTATATCGTTTGGTTCTCTTGTCGTTAGGTTTCGGAGGAATCTTTGTCATTTTTATTAATTTTAATTAAGTGAAAATCCCCATTGATGTAATCTTGGAAATCTTCTGCAAACTTTGTATTTAGTATTTCTTTATAATTCTTACAACTATTAAATATAGATGTAACACTTATATTAGTATCCGCAGATAGTTTACGCATACTTATATCTGTTTCGTAATATATTTTAAATAGCTTTTGGTCATACCATCTATCCCAGCTACCTACTTCTTGTTGTATTAGATCTACTAATTTTTCCTCTGCTTTTTGCTTTTGTACTTCTTGTTTTAACTGTGCTTCTGATGTTGTTTCTACAATTTCATAAGTAACTTCTATATCATCAAGACGAACCATATGATGTTTACTTCTTTCTTTTAGATAATCATTATATAAGTTCTTTATTGTTATATATACATAAAATTTATTTACATCTGTTTCATTATACATAATCTTCTCTGGATTCTTTACATACTTATTTAGTCTAAGATACATCTCCTGAACAAAGTCCTCAACTAAATGTTTAGGTATGCCCATAGATATTCCCATAGAAATCCAAAGTTTATGATATTTAGATAACAGTTCCATCATTTGAAAAAGAAGAAATGTATGAATACAAAACCAGCACAAACTCTTAATAGATCTGCAGTAGTATCGTATTCAGGTATCTCAATGTCCTCAACATAATCTATGCCAAGTAAAAATCCTTTAATAAATTCAAATTGTACATTCATAATTAATATTCAAATTCTACTCTTATCTTATCAGCTTCTCCATAGAACTTACTCATTCTGTTTATTTCTACTATATTTTGATCTTGTTCATACAACAAACCCTCTAATGAATCAAAGAAAGCTTTATTAAGGTTATCCTGTAAATCAGGCTTAGTAACTTTAAATGTCTTTACTCTTTTCTTCTTAGAAAAACTTTTAGGATAAGCATATATATATTCTATATAATTAACTTTAATTTCTGATCCTGCTTCAATTATATAAAAGTCTTTTGGTAACTGTTCACTAACCAACCTTCTTAAATATTCCTGATAGTCTTTAACCTTTTTAGGTTTATACTTTATGCCACCTCTACCAATCTTAAATGATTGATGAGCAAGGGGTCTTATGTTTAATTCTAATGTCAACTTCACGAATGTATAAAATCGTTAACTCCATCAGGCATTTCACATATTTGAGGTAGTCCTGATTTAACCTCGAAAGAGAATGTTTTAAATGAATATCCTCTACTTCTTTTACAATCAACTACTACTACATCAGGATTATCTTCAGTAGGTGTTACAGTAATTTGTGTCTCTGTCTTTTTCTCTAAAAACGAACCTAAATGTCCAGTTGCTTTAGAGTTATAGAAATTAGAATGTATAACAGTAATGATATGTATATTGTAATCCTGTGTCCACTTCATTAAGTAATGTATTACTTTGTTTGACTTCTCTAAATCATTTATGTCGTTTAGTAGATCAGCTACTCCGTCTATGATAACAAGTCCTACTTTATCTGTTTCTTTTAAATGCCAATCTATAAACTCTAATCTTTCCTCTGGTGAGAATTGTCTAAGTGCATATGTATAATAATCACTTGCATCTTTAGACATTCTATGTACTCTTTTAAATGTTTTTTGTGCGTGGTAACGACTTTGTTCTGTATCATAATGTATAACCTTCTTATCTCCTTTAAAACCTTTTAAGTCTCCAACAAACACATCGTGTGATCCTAAGTATGCACTTGCAAGAAGTGATACTAAAAATGTCTTTTTGCTCTTTGGTCCTGCCGATATAAAACTAAAATTACCATATGTACCCATAGGAATATATTCTCCGTTAGATAATCTTCCTTTAGATATAGCAACAGGTGGTTCAGGTATATCTTCTTTTGCATCTACAAAACTTTGCTTTAGTATTTGCGTAAATTTTTGATGCTGCTGTAAATTTTCTTGTGTCATTAATGTACCCATATTAAATAAAAAAGGGAGCCGAAGCTCCCTGTAACCTTTAGAAAGGTAAGTCTGCTGTGTCGTCTGCAGAGCCAACTTGCTCTGCTTGTCTTTCAGCTACACTGACCTGTCCATTAGTCCATACAACTCTACCGTTTCCTACATACACTCTTGGCTTCTTAGCCATTCTCTCTTCTTTAGTTTGCTCTTCCCATATTGCTATGTTCTGACCATACTGATTGGTTTCGTCATTGATGCTTATAGTAAAGTTTTTGTACTTACCCTTTGCATCTTTTAATCCTATTGTACCTATTGTTGCCATAATTATTCTATTTCTAATAAAGCTTTTTCTACTTGTTTAGTTACACGATATTTCTTTTGAATATCTTCTATCTTCCCACCATCTTTTACAAACTTTGCAGCTTTAACAAAAGCCTTAGAGTTATTTTCTAAAAGTGGTTTACTATTATCTACGGTATTACCGTGAGTATTTGTTGCATCAGCATCTTTAGTATCATCTATTAATAATAAATTACCGATAGCATACTTTTTAGCATAAGAAGATGCAGCTCCTGTTCTTTGTGGATCTTGCATACCTTTTGCGTTGAAGTCTATGATTGCTTGTGCTGTTGATTGTATTTCTAAACTCGGATCAGTACAGTCAATCATTTTAGCTGTAGATTCTATATAAGGTCTTCCAGCTATTTCTTTTAACTTGTCGCTTATCTTAAATACGACTTTATGTTTCTTAGCAAGTGGCTTTACAGCTTCCAGAATATCTTCTGCACTTCTATAGTTATAATTACCAAAGTTATTCCTTTGATTTTTAGGAGCCTTTAACTCCGATTGTATAATTAAAAGTTTATCTGTTAAATTCATAATTGTTTAATTTATGTTAAAGTTAACACAATTAAATTAATAAACAATAAATATTAATAAAAAAAGGAGATTAATTAAAACCTCCTTTTAGAAAAACAAAAAAACAATTTATACGAAAAACTTAGTAGAGCCAGATAGCATTAGGTTTCTGTGTATCATTATCAACATATATTTCTGTATTTGAAATACCGAAACGTTGAAAGCCAACCATAGATAAAGCTTCTATGATCTTTAACCTTTTGCCTGTGTGGGAACATTTAATGATTGCAGCTCTGCCAATTAAGTGTGAACTTGCTGTACCTCCGTTTAATTCATTATTAACCTTTGGTGTTCTATATCCTGATAGAATTTCAAACTGTATTCCTGCAATATCTCTCGCTTCATCTAAGCAATCTACAAATTCTCTGTCCATATATTTATATCCACTACCTGGATAATCAGGAGAATCAAACTCATCAAATGTAAAATATCTTAACTCCACGTTGTAAAATTATAAAATATTTTTACTTTTGCAAAACGTAGCTGTAAATCTACGCTAAAAATTACTAAACTTCAATAGGAATATTGTTGGATCAGATAGGTTATTTATTTTCTTTTTCTATAGGGACTTTTTCTTTTCTTTCTTTTTAGCATTTTTCTTTCTTTTCTTTTAGTTATTTTCTTTTACCCTGTCCTCTATACTTTTTCTTATAACCACTTTGTCCTCGTGAAGCATTCTTAGAATGTACACCAGGTCTTTTCTTTTTAGGTTTAAATACATAAGTAGATATTGCTTTTCTTGGCATTATCTACAAATACAAATATCACAGTTACACATAATTATTTACTTATTGATTTAAATTTCTCTGCTCCTCTTGAGCCAAAGTATGCTACATATACAGTAATTAATAAAGATTTCAGTAGATCAACCCAACCTCCATCTACACTAAAGTCTAAACCTGTTGAGTCTATAAATATAAGAAGCATCATTGATACAGTTAAAAATATTAAAGCAAGTGGTCTTGTATTTTTAGACAGCCAAGAATCACTTTGCATATCACTTGCCCAACGTTTAGATACCTCTTGCATTTCTACAGTATCTTGATTTAACAATGCTAAAGCTTTTTCTTTATCTTCTGGTGGAAGTACTGGGTCTTTATCTATTAAATTTTTTACTATACCAAATACTCCTTTATCAGGAAGTACATCACCTAATGAGTCTATTATACTTGATCCAGCTCCAGATAAAAACTTACCTACTTTAGTATCTTTTAATTTCTTCTTACTCATATCTGCATATAATGTGTTTTACCATCTCTTTTAAATGCTCTTAAACATTTCTTTCTGTTATCTCTCTCGTTTTTATAACTAACGTGAACCCAATCAGGATTATCGTCATCACCAAATTCCCATATCATTTGATCATACTCTAAGTTATCTCTTATATATTGAAACATTTCTGCGTTAGTTTTATGACCATAAACATCATCTATGTCCATAGCTCTACCTTGACAATGTTGAGAGTTAGAGCTGCCACCTATAGCAGTATTTAATTCAGGACATCTAAACATACTATTAATCTTAATTGGACCACCTACCCATTCTCTTAATGGTTCAAATACTTCATTAGCTAAAGTTCTCATATTGCTAATTTCGTATTCTGCAGGAGTATTTTCTATGTTTAAACGTAATGCTGTATTCGATTTGATGGCTTCTCTATAAGTTATATGTGTACTTATATTATTCATCTAATTACATTTTAATTTTACTTAACCACTTGTTCCAAGCAGTTGCTACTTTGTTGTTAAAGTTTTCGAGTTTATCTGCCAACCATCTTAATATTCTTACCATAATTTAATTGTTTTTTAATAGTTGATATATTTTTATTATTGTATAAACGAGCGTTGCTATTATTAGAAGTCCTTGTAGTACTGCGTTTATTTCTGCTATTGTTATTATATAAACTGCTACTCCTAATAGTGTCGGCTCAAATCCTTGCATTATTTTTTATATTTATTTATAATAGCCTGTATGCTGTCTAACCTTACTTTTATTTGCATTGTTAATCCTGCTTCAAATTTAGCTACTGGCTTTGAATCACGATATATTACGATTGTCGGAACACTTTTAATTGACCTTTTAATATTATCGCTTTGATCTTCTACAAAAGCATATTGTACCTTTGTGTTTCTTAAACGATCCAATCCTCTAAAAGTATTATTTTCATTCCATTTATAATTAAAATGAACTGTAGTTATATCTTGACCATAACTAAAACAACTAATTAATAATGCTAATACTATAAATCTCATTTTTTAATTATTTCAAAAAGTTTATCATCAATCTTCTTAACTGTTTCATCTATTTCCTCTACTTTCTTTTGAGTAGAAATAATAGTTTCTCTGACAAGCTGATCTTTTAGATCGTATTCTGTTCTTGACACTTCTGGTTCAGGCAACAATTTAGCTTCTTCAATTTCTCCCTGTAATGCATACCACATACCTACAAGCGAAAATATACCTGCACCTAACATTATTAAGTTTTCTATTGAAATATTTACTTTCTTCTTTTTAATATCTTCTATATCTAAATCTGCCATAATTAATTTATTTTAAATGCTGCGTATATATACGAATTACCATTTCCATTAGTTTGACCTAAACCAGGACCACTACCAATTAGCTTAAATCCTGTAGATATAAATTCTACATTTGTTCCTGATTCAGTAGCTTCTACTACACTACTGTTAGGTTTTATGTTTTTACTACCACCACGAACACTGTCTAATATTACCCAATTATCAGCTTGGTCTGTTATTTTAATTAATACAAAGTCAGGTTGGAATCCTGTTGTTATAGTTTTAGTTGTCGTACCATCTCCACTATAACTTCCAATCTTGCTATACCCAGATACTGAATGCCAACAATACATTATATGTTCACTTCCTGATTCATTACTCCAAACACTACCATCTAAATTAACTACTGTTGATGTTGGAGCTCCATTACTAAATCCTGATGTGCCTGTAGTTGTTTTTAATTCTGCAGTTAAATTTAAAGAAATATAATTAGATGTTCCTGATACTGGTGTCCATCCATTCCAGTTTGTTGCACTATCTAAATTTTTAATTAATATAAGCTCTGGTGTAGCTGAAAGTCCGTGAGGAACAGATGTATTTCCACCAGTCCCAGTATATTTAACAATACTAAATCCTGCATTAGCATTTGCACTAATTATAGTTTCAGGCGGACCACCTAAAGTTAAATCATCATTATCATTTACAGTTTCTGCATACAATGCTGCAACACCTATATCAGATACCGCACCGTTATAAATTCTTACTTGGTCCATCATACCATCTAATCTTCCTGAATCACTTGCAGGTAAATGTCCTGAACCACCTATTTCTAAAAATCCAGTTGCTGATGAATTAGAACTTATTGAACCTGTTTCTGATTTCGATAATTGTCCATCTATATATAATGATTTTTTTGTACCATCTACAACTGCTACAATATGATACCAAGTATCAATAGATAAAGTATCAGTTGTTGTAATACTTTCACCAGTACCACTTGAATTATATACATTTAATGTAATAGTACCACCATTATTCACTCTTAATATGAACTGCTTGTCTGATGTTGTATAACTAAATCTACCTAATAATATATTTTCAACTCCAGTTATATTATCAATCTTTACCCAACAACTCAAACTAAAAGAACCACCATTCGTACCTGTAAAACTACTTCCTGTTTTAAAATTAGATGTTGTACCGTTAAATATTGCACCTTTGTTAAATTTACCTGTGCCATAAGTTATTGATGTTGCAGTAGCATTATTATTGCCAGTAACATCATTACCATTATCCTCAAATTTATATACTGCTTTTGCAGGTCCTCCAAAAAGTGTAGGCTCATTATCATTGGCTTTCCACGCCCAAGCAATAAAATCTCTTGTGTTTGCACCACCTACACAGTCTGCAGTACCAATAGTAAACCCATTTGAATCAAAAGATGTTATATTAGTTGCATTTGTTGATGCAGCATTAGTTGCATTTGAAAAAATAATTTGGTCTAAACCTTTTACATCATCTATTAATCTATGATAACAACCTGCCGTATCTCTATCTTTTATCCAAACTAAATTCGGTCTAAAACCTAAACCATCAATAGATTGGGCGGCATTTATACCAGTATATGCTTGAACTCCAAAACTTTTTGCTACTGTTGGTGCTTCTGTATCAGGATCTGCTGCAAATGCTATATAAACATACGTAACACCTGAACCATTATTTCTGCCAGATGTTGCAGCCCCAATTTGAAAACCATTAGAAAGAAAATCTATATAAGTTGTAGAAGCAGTTAAATCAATATCACTTGTATCAGCTTCCAGAATTAAATTTCTTGGGTTAGTTTTATTTCTTTTGTTATCATATATATTCCAATTATATGGGTCTGAACCTCCAGTAGAAACAGATTTTATCATTACAAACGCAGGTTCAAAACCTGTTTCTATAATAGGTCTATCATCAGCATCTCCTGTACCTGTATATGTGCCAATCTTTGAAAAAGAATCGACTGAATGGAAAGCATAAGCTATATAATTATTGCCATTTCCACTTGACCTCGCTGACGGTCCATTTTGTAAATGAACAACTGTTGATGTAGGTACCCCACCCCAAGTAGCACCTGTTTGGGAACCACTATTGCTATTTAACTCTAACCACTTATCAGTACCTGCGCCTGGATACCAAACTATCCAACCATCAGTTGTTGAAAGACTTTTAATAAAAACAATTTCTGGGGCAGATGATAAATTATGCCCTACAGATTGACTGCTCGCAGATGTCCCTGTATATTTTATTATTGAAAATCCTGCATCTGTGTTTGCTTGTACTGTACTTGTAACACTTCCATCAGTATTGCTGCTTGTAGTTCCTCCGTTTGCTTTCCAACACCAAGCTACGAAATCGTGTCCATCACTATTTATGTTATTCCAATTTGGATTAGCTAAAGTAAAACCGCCTGTATCAAATGAAGCAAGACCTAAATTATTTTCAGCAGAATTTGTATTTGAAACAATAACTTTACCTGTACCTCTTGTTGAATCTGCAAGTGCGTGATTATCTGCAAAACTTCTTGGCTTAATCCAAACTAAATCAGGCTTAAATCCTAATCCGTATTCGTATGTAACATTTGTTGCAGTGCCATCATAATTTCTTGTGTCATCATTACTATTGCCCTCGAACCTATAAGAAGCTACAAGCGAGTTTTCATTATATAATGTAGTTACTTCACTTGCTGATAATGTTTTATTAAATACTCTTAATTGGTCTATTTTACCATCAAAAAAACTATTAGTAGATGTACTTTTACCTGCTCCAATATTAAATGTATTATATGTTTTATTGTAGTAATTATTAGCAGATTCTAAAAAAGCACCATTAACATATATTTTTAAATCACTTGATGATCGATTAACAACAATATGATACCATTGATTTAAAGATGTTATAGGCGAGGCTGTTGTAGTATAAACATACCAAGTATTACTGCTTTTAGCTGCAATTTTAAGTTTTTCATTAGTAGAATCAGATAAACCAATTTGAAATAAATCTGATGAACTTTCCCATAAATTAAAAAAATTATGTTCTCCATAAGATGCAGGATATATCCAAGCTGAAACACTAAAGCTGCTCCCTACATTTTGAGCAGTTCCAGTTACAACACTATCTGTTCCATTAAAACTTGCTGCTTGTCCATATCTTCCTGCTGCATATTGAACAGTTGTACCAGTTCCATTGTAGTTACCACTTTCATCATCTTCGTTATTTTCAAACTTATACAAAGCGATACAAGAAGTATCTCCAAGTACTTGAAGTGTATCTGTTGTATCTTCTGATAATGGGTCTAATGAAGTAACTGTAGAAGTTGTTTCTGCATATAAAGTAGAAACTTCTGATGATGATAAATATTTTTGAAATATTCTTGTCTGGTCTATTTTACCATTAAAATAATAACTTGGTCCACTCTTTGAACCAATTCTACAACCTGCGTTTGAATGATAATATGTTCCATTCCAAGTACTGCCTGTTGCAACTGATGAACCATTAACATATAAAATTAAATTATTTGTTTCACCTGTCCATACAACGTGATACCAAGTGTTAGCAGAAATTACACTATTAGCTGATGTTACAATTCTATCTGTACCTGTTGTTTCTTCCGCTACTTTACCTTGTATTACACCATTTGCTTTAATTCTAATATCTAAATAACCCTCTTGATATAATGAAATTAAAAAATCCTCATCACTACCTGTTGGCAAAGAAGCTAAATTAAACCACATAGAAACACCAAATTCTTTTGCAAATATTAAAGGTTGTTCTATACTATTAGGTATTACTATTGTACTGCTTGAACCATTAAAATTAGCAGCTGCACCATACTTACCTCCATTAATAGAATGAGAAGATGAACCATCTCCCTCATATAACATTACTCCAAAATGTTCACTTGGTGTAAGTCCTCCTGCTGCGGCAGCAGCTCCTTGTAGTAATTTATCGTTTAAACTCATTTAGTCAATGTTTGGGAAATCATAGCTCATAACTGCTTTCTTTGTAGTTTTAGCATTGATTTCAATTTCTACAGCGTCTGATTGGTCTCTTAATGCTTGTCTTGCATCTGTAATATCGCTTGGTACTTCAGTGCCATTGTCTGCATTTCTAATTATATACCAGTCAGTCTCTGCAAGTTTTCTACCAATTTGACCTTTAAAATTATTTATTTGTCTTTCTTTTAACTCGGATAATGATTGTTCCCAAGTTTTGTTTATTTTATCTTTTCTAAATACTGTAGCAGCACTATCAAAATATATCTCACCTAAATCGTGTATTCTGCTATCATATCCTTCCTCTATTATTACATCAAATAAACCTGCATTTCTTAACTCTGCATCAGACATAGCTGGTGCGTTTAAGTATGTACCTGTTGAGGTTACAAGTGTACTTGGTACTGATGCGTGTATTGTTATTTTACCATTTATATTTACTGCTTTCATATTAACTTGCTATTTTAGATATTGTGTACCAAGCTTCACTCGTAGAGATAAACTTGAATTGAATTATATTTTTTGTAGAACTTGTGTCATCATAAGTTCCTGATATTTTATTAAATGTACCAGAACTACCATTTATATTTTGTAGTGTTAACGTATAAGAACCTCCACCACCTGTTACAACAAGTGTTTTTACCATTCCTAAAGTAACATTTGTAAAATCTATTGTAGCACTGTGACCAGCAGTCCAAGTAAATACGTCATAAGCTGCTGCGTCTAAAGTTAACGAAGCTGCACTTGATACTGCTTGTGCTGCTGTAAATTCATCAGCTAACTTATCCACTGTTACTTGGTCATTTCCAATGTGTACTGTATCTATTGCACCATCTGCTATCTGGTCAGAATCTACAGCGTCATTAGCAATCATAGCATTTTCTACAGCGTCATTTGCTATCGTTACTGCACCTGCAGATACAGATACATCTCCACTTAATGCAAGTGTTGACCCATCTCCAAATAAAGCATACACTTCATTGAAGTTGTCATTTGTTTTATCCATAGCGGTTCTTAACGGATCACCTGTTCCGTCATTCGCTGAAGTTCCTATTCCTATTGCTTGTTTTGCCATTTTAATTTATTTTAATATACTGTTGCATCTACTGTTAATGTCGAACTGTCGGCTGTAAATAAAGTTGTATCAACTGTTAAATGTGAACCGTCTGCATCAAAAGGGTAAATATAACCCCATCCATTACCTTCATTCGTATTTCCAAACCAACTTTCGCTATATATTTCTCCAAATCCCATTTTCTTATACTGGATAAATTATACCCCAACCATTAGACTCATCATCATTACCCCACCAACTATCATCATATATTGAACCGAACGACATTTTTAATCTTTTCTATATAACTCTTTAATTTTATTTCGTTTTCTTTCTTAGGCTTATATGTTTTTTTATCCTTTATAAAACCCATCCTGTCATATTTTGATCTCTCTCTGGATACATACCACCATCTTGATTCGCTGTATATTCTGGATATAGTTCACTATTCTGATCCATATAATCTAAAAACCTCTGTGTATAGAAATCTGCAGTAGTCTTAGCTTGATGTACTAAATTGTTAATTTCTTCAAGTGATGCAGAATCACTATTCTCTGATCTGTGTTTAAATACACCACCATTTGATATTTGAAATGCTGCATATTTCATATACTCTGATTGACTAAACCAAATTAGCATTGGTTTTAAATATGTATTGACAAGTGTAGAATAATTCCCTGTTAAACTATCACTTGTTATATCTGTCTGTAATTTATCATACAAAACTGTACCAAGTTGCGTTTGTATATAAGTATCTTGTGCTACTTCTACAAACTGTATCAGTTTATCAGTATCTACATTCCCATCTATAATAGATTTTCTTTTTAACTCTTCTAATGTTATAAATAATGCTTTCATTTGTTATAATTTGGATGATGTCCTCTATTTGGCATATCTTTAGGTGCAATTTCGACTTCAGGAGCGTTTTTAGGCTCTTTTAAGCCATCTTTTATTGCTTCTTGTTCACTGACCAGGTTATTATCGCTAACTCTTCTCTTATACACCTTTAATTCCCAATAGTGATGACAATTTACACCGCCTTTATACTTAAATAATGAATAGTTCTGTCCTTTATGTCCTAATTCCTTATTTACACCTCTAAAAGACATCATATTTATATCTTCTTTTCTAAATACAAGGTTTTGACTTGTTAATAGCTCCATTCTTTGACAAAAACGTCTGCTATTAGCTGAATTTCTTACAGGACCATAAGAATATCTAACCTTATATGTTGAATTATCCTGTGAAGAAACGCTATTAGGTTTAGCATCATCTTTTGACACTTCTGCAAGTTTAGTAAAGTCAAATTCTGCTTCTGTATCCTCTACTTTTTCTGTATGTATAAGTTCCCAGTCATTTTCATCTATTTTTTCACCTAAACTTTCAAGTTGAGATAGTAAATCATCACCTTCTTCATCGTTAAAGTCATTTTTTTCTTGTGATGATAGTTTTTCACCTGTTTCTTCTTCTCTTTTAATCTTAGTCTCAATATTATCAAGCTCTGTAAACTCAATTGGTTGTAGAGTAACAAAGTAAAGGTTTAAGCTTATGCCATTAAATGCTAATAACTCGTTAAATGAGTTGATTAGGAGTGTCTGAAATGGTCTTATTACAATATTATCCATAAGTACAGATGCTGTTCTTAGCTCTTCTGCATTATTTCCAAAACCAGTATTATCTTTTATACCAAGAAGTATAGGAGAAACAACACCGTGACCAATCATTATTTTTTCTCTTGATTCTTTAGCTAAAAAGTCATATTGTGCGTGAGCATCTGGTAAATGAATAGGTTCTACTGTAGATTGATTCTCTGCATTATCATTAAATGCTAATATAAATCTACCTGCGTTTGATGATCCACTAAACTTCTCATATATCTTGCGTTCAATCATCTCCTGTGCTTCATCACCTGGAATACCATTGTTAAAGTTTAATAACAGTGATGGCTGTAAACCATTCTGTATATTATTAATGTGATAGTTTGATACTTCTTCTTCTAAATTACAGTATTGTAAACATCCTTGATAATCAACAGGTGAGTAATAATAAAAACCAGCTCTATATGGCTTTATCATATAGATTTCTACAGTTTCACTTTTTCTACCGTGTTTAAATGCTGGTATTCTTTTAGGTTTATCTGCAGGTTTTAATTCTTTCCATTTTGGATGATAATAATATCCAGTTATTTTACCATCTTTTGCTTTTTCAGCTCTAAGTGTTTCAGTAGGAAAGTGCTTAAGCTGCATAATTTTTGTTTTTCTTTTATTATATACAACTTGTATAGATGCTTGTCCAAGTAATTTTAAATCTCCTACAATTCTTCTTACATCAACATCTTTTAATATTTGTTGCATTTGTCCAAACTGAACAGCATTGTCTTCTGAATCAGTTGCACTTAATCCTCTACCATAAATCAGATCAGTAATACCATTAATACATCTTGAGTTTGTTGGACTACCTGTATATCTTTCTATAATGTCACCAAAATAGTTATTGTCGTCTCCGTATTCTACCCAATCATATCTGGTAGATTCTTTTATGCTTGGTACTTCGTACCCTGCTAAATTTATTACTTTTACTTTGTTCATATTACAATATATTTTTGGTCATCCGTATCAGTTCCAACATACTCATTATATTTATTACTATTTAGTGTATGATCTGTTGTATTATCTGTTTGTGAAGTACAATATGCTTTACCTCTGTATAGTAATGTACTTCCTTGTTTTAATTCAAACGAATAACTATTTTCTGCAGTTAAAATACTAAATGCAATAGACATCTCCAAGTAATTACCATTTGATGATAATGCTGATGTGATACTTGTTATTGTTTGTGTTTTTCTTGTTCCGTCTTCTACGATAACCATAGATAAGTCACTGGCAACTGTATATGCTCGTGGAATTATGCTTACTGTTTGAGAATCTGTTGTAGGTGATAATCTTATCATATGTATATAACCTAATATGCCTGATTATGTTCAAAAAAAAAGAGGACCAATTGTCCTCTCTTTCTTTTTAAAACCCTATATGTTTAAGAGTTAGTACCTACTGTTACAGTTACAGTTGCACTTGACATACCATCGTATGGGTCTGTTGATGTAGGTGAAGCTACAAAGTTAGCTGGTTTTGTTTCCATACCAGTCAACGTTAATGTATATCCACTTAAGTCTCCCATTGCAGCACCAGTTACAATTGTACCTCCTGATACATCTGCACCGTGTTCAAGTCCTACAACCATAACGTTACCGTTATAATCTTCAACAGCAACGTGAGGTCTTCCATAAGCTAATAACTTTAATTCTTTGTTATCTTCTTTAGATAATTTCTTAAGAGTTAAGTTAAGTGTTTGCTCATAGAATACAGTTCCGTTTTCTCTTGAAGCGTTTACTGTTTGCTCTAATGATGAGTTTCCTTTTACTTCATATTTAAATGCTGTAAAAGTACCTGTCATATTGGTAATCTCATCATCTGTTAATGTTACAGTACCAAAGTCTCCAAAATCAGTGAAATAAACGTTTTTTATTCCACCAACGACATCTTTACAAGGTTCTTTTCTTCCTAATGTTAAGTCACAAGCCATAATTTTTATATTTTATAAAAAAAGGCAGGTAGTAAAACTCCACCTACCTTTTTTATGTTAAACAATTTGTTTTATTATGATGTAGCGTATAATACTACTTCAGTTCCAATTCCGTGCTGAATACCAGCAGTAAATCTCATTACGACTCTTACATTTTGAGAACCGTCTAAGTCAGCCATATCAATTACTTTTACTTCGTTTTGGTCAGAAAGTAATCCTGTACCGAAGAATAAGTTTGATTTTTGAGCTGCTACAGCGTCATTGTCAGATAAACCAGGAGCGTGAACTACTTGGATACCATCAAATGATAGACCTGATCCCATATTGTACCATTGAGTACCTTGATCGTTAGTACCTGCAGCACCAAGACCAGAAGCACCAAATCCACCTAATGCTCTAATATAGTTTCTGTACATATTACCTGGAAGGTAGATAGTCATATCTTCTGAACCATATACAGCAGATGGAATTGCATCAGCAATTTTACCAAGCTCTGTGATAATGTTAGATGCAGTAGATGCAGTACCTGTTACGTCAACTACGTCTGAATCAGCACCTAAAGTAGTGATAAATCCGTCAAACTGACCTGCAGTTGCGTTAGTACCTGTCCAGATGTTAGTCTCAATTCTTTGAGCTACTTTATCTGCTACGTGAGCGATTAAGAAGTCAGAGAAAGATGGAGGTAAGTTGTCAAATGCAGAGAATCCCATTTGAGCAGCTTCCCAGTCGCTTCTAAAGTCCTTTTTACATAACTCTAAGTTCACTTGGAACTCTTCTGGAGTTAAGATTCTTTCAGTAAGAGTAAGTGTTGATGTATCAGAGAAGTCACAAGTTGCGTCTTTTACGATGTCATCAGTTGCCACTTTTTTCATTACTTGCTTATATTTAACGTTAGGTACTGTTGTAATATTCCCCTCCGCTAAAGTTTTACCTGATAATAAAGCAGCAGAAATATACTTCCCTGCAAATTCACCAGCGTAAGTAGTAGTTATTGAAGTTGTTGTTGCCATTATTTAAAAATTAATTAATTATTGTTTACTTATTGCGTTTAATACTCTATTGTAAGTAGTGTTTCTATTTGAATTAGGAGCAAACCTAACACCAATATTGTTACTTACTTCGTTTTCTGGTGAATGATTTATTGCTTCAGCAGGTTCGTCAGCAGATAGTTCTTGTGGAACTTCTTCTTTAGCTTCTTCTTTAGCTTCAATCATCCCTCTTAGTTTCTCTACCATAGCTTTGATCTCAACGACCTCATCTTTAGTAGCATACTCTACAGCAGGAGCATCTTCTACGATGTCTTCTTCGTAGTTATCCTCTTGTAGTTCTTCAGCACCTTCTTCTGCAGAGTAAGACACTTCTTTTACATCTGCCGCAGGAGCTTCTTCCTTAATCTCCTCTTTAGCTTCTTCTTTTTTAGCTTTAGGAGCTTCTTCTTTTAACTCAACGTCAGGAGTTGTTTCCTCTTCCTTTTCAGATGAAGATAAAAGAACATCTTTGATTTTAGTTACAATTTCACTTGCTTTCATAAGATTCTTATTTATAGTAATTACCGATTAAAATTATTCTGTTGTATTTTTATACTTTTCCAACACCTTGTGCTTCAAGTGTACCATCGCAACATTTTGTAGAATATGTTTTTCCGTCAGGACACAAACATCCTCTTCTTCCTGATTTAGGAGACGAATAACTTACTGTTGCATTTTTTCTTCTTCTCATCTTTTTATTGGAACACAATTAGGTACTTTTCTACCGTCTTTATCTTTCATACCTATCTGCTCATATCCATCTTGGCAAGGAGCTTTTAGATTGTGTTCCTCACAGGGCATATACCAAGTATCACCTTCGTAATCGTGAGTATGGTAACCTGAACATCCAATATCCTCTGCAGCTCTTTCTGCTTCTTCAATAGTTGTATAAGCAGCTCTACCATCAATAATAGTTGATGCTGCTTCTATTGCATCAAGTCCTTTAAGTTTAGATGTTACCCAAGTTAACATTGATTTACCACCCCATAATAAATACGATATGGTTCCACAGGCTTCATTGTTACCCTCTTGATAATATGCAGAAGCTCTTGATAAATATGAGTATATGCGTTTAAGAGTAGGTAGAGTAAAGTTTTCTCCTGCTTCCAGTTGTCTTGCTCTAACTTTACCAACTTGAGTTGCACATTTATTATTTACAGCTTCGTTATATTTAATTCCTCTTTTAGCATTGTTTCTTGCAGATTGTGGATATCCTCCATAAGATTCAAGTTCTACCTCTTCAGATAAACTTGCTAATACTTCTGCTAATTCAAACTCTGCGTTTAATTCACTTAGACATTCGCTACAAGCATTTTCTTCTATACTTTCTTTTGGTCTTTCCAGTCCATCAGCAAAGTAACCTTCTATAGAAAATCCTTTTACTTCTCCTTCTTTAACTGCTCTCCATACATCATCATTTAATACTTTCATTGATACCATCCAAGTTCCTTTTGGTAGATCAAATCCATAAGCAGATGCTTTGTCATTCTTTGGGTCTTCTATAAGCCAAGATTCTACAACAGACATATCTGATAATTCAAATGAATGTTCAAATGTAGAGTTTTGGTGTTTGCTTTTTATAAAGAATAATTCAGATGCTTTCTTAACTGTCTCTTCAGAGAAATATATGTAGTAATCATTATCATCATCATCAGCACCTTTTCTAAATATCTTCTTGTTAGGAATAAGTGCAGGACCCATAAGTATTCTTTGTTCTGCATCTACTTCAGCAAGTTTAATATCTTTGTGTTCTTTTAGTGCAATAAAGTCTTCTTCTATTGCAGGATTTTCAACGACAGAGATAGCTTCGATACCACTAATCTCACTTTGCTCGTCTATAATAAGTTCTATTATCTTTTCCATATCTAAATAACTATATTAAGTTTATTCTGTTTTATTATCCAATAGATGCTCCTTCAATCGTACTACGTTCAAGTTCCTGTGCAGTAGAAACATCAGACGCTACGACAAATGCTTTTATAGGCTGTTGCTCGGCTTGTGATATTGTTTGAGCAAGTTGACTTGTCTGTGTTGCACCTACTACGTTAAATGCAGGAGCTTGTGCTTGTGGTGAAGAACCTCCACCACTTGCATTAACTCCTTTTAATGGACCAGATAGAGCTCTTATTTGTTGTTCAGCTGCTTTTCTTGCAGATGTTATTTGAGCTATAACACCACCTATCATTGCTGCAAATGCAACAGGACCTGCAATAGGACCTAATTGTTGTAAAAACTTACCTATAGAAGAAGTAGCGTCAAGTGTTCCTTGAGTTGCAGATGCTCCTATGTTAAATAAAACACCATTAGCTGCCATTGTTAATTTTGCAAGTTCCATAGCAGCTTGTATCTGAAACATATCTCTTTCAAACTTTATTTGTCTTATTCTTATTTCTCTTGTTTGTTTATCGTTTTCTTTTAACAATCTATCTTTTTCTTTTGCAGTAAGATTATCATTATTTAAAATAATGTCTCTTTCAGTATTCAACCTTGTTATCTGTCCTTGAAAAGCTTTGTTTTGTATTGTTGCTAATTTTCCTATTTGTGAAACAAGCATTTGAGTTAGTCTTTCATTTGCTTGTTTTCTTTCTTCTATTCTTTGTAAGTCTTTTTGATGCTCTTCTTCTTTTAAATCTATTCTTTCTCTTTCACTACTTAAAAATTTACTTAATTCTTCTTTCTGTTCCTCATCTGTAGGCAAACCTAACAACCTTCTTAATCTTGCTCTTTTTTTAGATTTAGCTTCTTTATCTCTTTCCTCTAATTCATCTTCGATATCCTGAAATAATCTACCTAAAAGCTCACCTGCATCACCAAAATCAAATACTTTTACTTTTGGTTTTCTCACACCTTTATCATCTGTAGTTTTTAAACCTAAAAGTGATGCTAAAAATGGGTTTCCTTTTATTTCTTCTGAATTTAATATTTCTTTAGAAGCGTTTATAAATCCTGTTTGAGCTGCAGTAATATTTAAATCAATTAAATCAAGTTCTTCTTCTAAAGCATCTATTGCTGGTTGAGTTGAAGTTCTTTGATAATAAGCATCTGCGTCTGCGTGTCTAACTTTTGCATCTGCTAAATCAGCTTCTTTTTGTCTTCTTTTTTCTAATTGAGCTTCTATTGATTCATTTCTTTTTATTTCTTCGAGTTCAAGTTCTTGCACTTTTAACAAGGCAGCTTCAAATTCTTCTAATGAACCTACAGTTGGATCATAACCTTCCTTTTTAAGTTTAGCCATTGCTAAAGTTTGCATTTCTACTGTAGAGTTTCCATCTTTGAGTATTTCTACAAACACTCTCATATTTTCATTTAAGCCTTGCTGTTTTGATAATTCTTCATTAAGTTTTTCTACTTCTTCTGTAGCTTTTTTTGCATTTAAGGTAAAATATTCTATTACAGCAATAGCAACTTGAAAAGCAACTATAAATCCTAACGGACCTCTAAATGCTTTTGTTAACTGACCAACAGCATCTCTTAACCCCCCTGTTGTTGCTATAAGTGTAATAAATAGTGTAGATAATTGAGAAAGGTTGTTAGCCATTGCTCTAAAACCATAGTTAAAATCAGAAACAGTTCTTGATAATTCAACAAGAGTAGCTCCAGCTAATCCTGTTTTATCAATCATATTTTGATTCTTTTTGGAGTTATCCTCCATTATATTACCCTGCGTAATTAAATCTTGATTTAATGTTTTTACTGCAGTTGAAGCACTCTCAAATGAATTAGTAAGGTCTTCTATTTTAACCCTACCTTTATCATCTATTATAATTGTATATACTATTCTTTTGTTATCTGCCATACCATCTACGTTTAATTACTTCTTTTGCTTCTGTTATTGTTAAAGGAGCTTTATACTTTCCTTTAGCAATGTCTATATAAGGATTAACTCCATAAAAATTATCTGTCTTTAATAGTTCTATTATTAGTTTAATCATTATTCGTCTGTTTGATCTGCTGTTATTAATGCACTATCTACTGATATGTCTGTTGCATCTACTGTTAAGTTACCTGTTTCAGGTGTTGGTGTAGGTGCTACTGAACAAGTTGCATTGTATGTTAAGTTGTTTTCACCGCCCATATATCCGTGATTATAACACTCATAACTAATAGTTCCAAAGTCACCATTTACTGTTACTGTTACATCACCAGAATAATATGTATATGTATTTCCATCAAGACCTGTTTTAGATCCTGCATTAACTGCACCTGTATAACTAATTAATGATTCTTTTCCGTTATTGTGGAAGGCTATTGGATGACCTGAAGGAACATTACTAAATGTGTAAGTACCTGCAGCTAATTGATAAACACCATATCTATTGCTAAATATATATATATATCCTCCTGTTATAGCTTCTACTCTTACCTCAAATAAAGAAGGTAAACATAGATAACTAACAGCTGCATATGTTGAAATAAGTTCTAAGTCAGCCTTACCTGTTACTATATCTAAGTTTATTTTATTTATATTGTATTTTTCTCCTCGTACAACAACTGTGTCAGCAAGAGAAAAGTTACTTATAAAAGCATTAGTAAGAATTGCTTTTAATTTAGTTAACCTATTAAATTGATTAAATACTGATGATATGTAATTTTTATAGTATTGTGAAAATAAATTATCAGTATAACTTTCAGAGCCGTCTACATTTGCATTATATTCATTCTTTTCTGCTCCAAAGTGATTTGTTTGTGATGTTTGTGTACTAACAGCATTACTTGGTATAAAATACGAAGTAGTTGTTGTGTTTGCAGCTCTATCATTATACACATACGGTATTTCTGTTGCAGAAGTTAGAAGTATTGGATAAAACAATACTGGTTTTCCAATATATGGATTGTATTTTTCTTGTGTTCCTGCAGCAGCATCTTCATTAGATTTGGTTACACTAAAACCAACCTGTACATCTGAAAAAGTTCCTGTATTGTCATCTTTGAGTCTTTCAAACTTCATATGACCAAAAGGAGGTTTAATAGTATATTCTTTTTCATATCTACTATCTCCTTTTACATCTGCAAATTCACCACCCCAAGTTATATTATTTGCTTCTTTGTGTTGTTTAGCAAGTAGAGATCCAGTGTCTTCATATTCAAATGTAACTTTTGTGTATGGTAAAGTCTTGTTAACGCTGCTTGATTGTATGTCAATATTGTTTGTTAAATCTGTTTCTACAAGTGAAGATGTATAAAAATCATCTAAAGTTTTTACTACAATTGTTTTTTGCGTAGGAGAATCATTTCTAACTTCTGCGACAAGATTAAATAGTTTAAATATTCCTGACAGAAAATCAAGAACAGTTATATCTGGTAAATTCTCTCTTGTATAAAAAACGCCTGTAGCATTAGTAGATAAATTTGATGCAGTTCTTACAATATCAGGCACATTTACACTTCCATCAAAATAATCTCTATCTATCCTTGCAATTAATCTTAATTCAAAACCTGAATCAAAATTTATACTTGCACCAGATTCAGTTATAACTGTAAAAGTATAAGTACCTTCATCTAATTCTGTTTCTAAATAATCTGTAGTACCTGTTTGTACTTCTTGTGTAAATTCTTTATAAGTAACACCATTTCTTTCTATTCTTACATCATACTTAGTTGTAGTGTCTGAACTAACAAGACTTAGTCTCGCAAGAACACTTTCTACTTTAGGGCTATTAATTGTTATTTTTACTTTATCTGCAGCAGCTCCACTTCCTATTCCTGATGAATTTATAAATTGAGCAGTAAATCCTACTGCACTTGTTCCTGATACATAACTTGGTATTGTTCCTATATTAAACTTATCAATTAACGTTGTTATTTTACCCTGCTCATCTTCACTATCTATCTTACCTTCTTTTTGATGAAGCCACATATAAAGATTATAATAATCTAAATTTGTTGAGTTAAAGAAATCAGTAGAGAAAGAAACCGTCTGATCTTCTTCAGACAGTAATTTTTCAATTGCCTTTATTATTATATCTATTCTAATACCAGGTTTTAATTGATCCCAGCTAACTCCGTTTCTAAATCCATTTTTAGGATATGTAGTAGGAAGATTGCTGCCGTCATAATATAAATTACCATCTGCTAAAACTCCATAATAAGTCGTGTCACTATTATAATATAATCTATCTGTATGTGTTATAAGAGGGACAACTAATGGCTGTGTGTGAGTAGTTCCATTTTCATCTGTAATATTTTTTGATGATGTTAGAAACTCATAAACACTATCAGTTCCTGTTGGCTGGTAATTTAAATAAAAGTTTTTTAGGAATGTCAAATCAGATAATTTTGTATTATCTAACTTTTCTCTTAAGAATCTTAAATTACCATAAAATGTAACCCTATATGTTGAAGGCTTATTATATTTAAGATCTACTCCTTCAAGCATTATATAACCTTCCCTAAATACTCTGTTATTTATTTCTATTCTTGCTTCTTGTGCAACAGCTGCATCAAAACCGCCACTATCTACTATGTCAATTGCATAGTTATAATAATGTTTAAATATTTTATTATTATTAGCTGAAGCAGGTAAAGTAAAGTTTTTACTGAAGTCAGTAAATATTTTACCAGGATCTTTTACATCTTTTATAGATGATTGTATTGTAATAGATCCATCTTGAAAAACATCTACTTCTTCATTATTTATAAAAAGCTGTACTTTTTGTTTCATTATCTAATTGCATTAATACTGTCAAAAGCATATTGGAATTGTACAGTATAATTTACAAGTTTGTCGTTTAGATGTGTTTTATATGTAAAATCTGAATCTTTTACTTTTACTGGTAATGTTTTATTGTTTTCTCTAATCCACACATCTTCGGATTGGAACAACTCTCTTATAACTTCATTATATTCTTCTTTAACAAAACCAGTACTTAATGTTAATGATTTTTTAGATGTAACATCTTGAACAATTGAACTTGGATTGTATGTATTATAACTAACGGCTGATGTGGAAGATGCTATTGTATTTGTGTCAAAGCTATCTCTTTTAACACTTAAATCATCTGTTCTTTTCTTATTAAAATATAAATCTTGTATTACACCAAATTTATTTATAAATGATACTTTATAATTAGTGTATTTTGGCTCACAAGTATAAATAGGATAAACTGTTTCTATAGCACTCGATGTCGCAACCGAGTATGTTGAAGCAGAAGTATTAACTGATTCTATTTCTATTTTACTTGCCTGTACACTGGATGTTACATATTGTATATAATCATTTGAGTCTTCTGATGTTGGTATGTTTAAGAGTAATGTAAAACTCTTTGTTTCTGCTATTGACTCATTACCTGCTGAATCTTTAGTGAAGAATCTAACAAACTTAACTCCACCTGGTCCGATATATATAGGTATGTTTATAGATTGATTTTCTGGTAAATAAATATATGTATTTGTAAATAGTTTAGATGTACTTAATGCTGAATTAATTCCATCTTCAAAATATGTGTATCCTTTTGTTCCTATTCCATAACCAATAATTTCTTGTGGATCTCTATCTGTATATGTATTTCTTTTTATATAATAAAACCAACAAGTAGTTTTTACATTACCTGTTGTATAATTATTATTAAACACAACATTTATATAATCTTGTACAAGTTCAGATATTTCAAATCTAATTGTATTGTTAGAATCTGGATTTGTTTTAGATATACTATATTGAGGAGCAGACGGTATATCTGTATAGCTTCCTGTCCAACAATATAAATCTAATTTAGAAGTAGATAATACAGCCATATTAATTATTTATATGTATAACTAAAAAAAGCAATATAGTATTACAGCTTATATTATGTTCTCACATTGACCAAACGAATATATCTCACCTCTTGGTAAATTATTTCCTGTAGGTCCTGTACCCATTTTAAAATAATACCCATCTTCTGATAAATAGAAATCAGTAGATGCAGGTGCATAAACTCTTGTTAAGTCAGAACTTGAATATAATTGTGTTCCATCACCAAGTGTTCCTGTGTAATATAAAGTTGTAGGGAAATTACTTGTTGATCCTGAACAAGCACTTGTCGTTGTAGAAAATGCTGTACTTGTTATTCTTATTACATTTGTTGTTATTACATCTGGCTCATCAGGCGTAGGAGCTACGTATCCACAAGCTGTACAATCAGAATAAGTTACTAAATCTGTTATATTTATAATAGAAGTAGTAGATGTGTTTCCTCCATCACTGTAACAAACTCCACTATATTTAATTACAGAAGCCCAGTGTCCTGTAGCATCTAAATCAGTTACACTTCCTACAATAACATAACCACCACCACCATCACAGTTATTATATTGTCTAAAATAAGCAAGTGTGTCTGGTGTTACTGTATCTCCTTCTAAACAATCAGTACAATTATTAAAAGGAGCATAACCTGGATAGTTTTCTATTTTACCATCATCTTCGTTTGCTGTTGAAGAATAATCATCATTTACCTTACTTCTACAAGTTAAAGTGTTTGCACTTGTTCTAAATACATTTGGAAGCGGTGATGTAGATGAATAGTATATAATAGGAGCTCCGTCATTGTTACACTGTCTATAACCACCATAATATCTATTAGGATCTTGTCCTGTTTCTACAATAACCTCTATATCTCCAACACATTCAGTACAAGAACCATATGGTTGCAGTCTAACAAATTCATCAGTTGTTAATGTGTTATCCCAACTTGAAAGCGTTGTATATGTATTAGTAACAGTCCAACAACCATCAGTAGTTCCATTACCACCAAAATCAGTTAGCTGTATAACTTCTCCTGTTGTACGAGTGAACCCATCAAAAGCTACATCTCTAACAATTCCTGCATTTGTTTGATTAGGACATTTTTGTATAGTTGCATATCCTACTGTAGGGGCAACTGGAGTAGGGTCTTCTTGACCTGCACATCCACCAGTAACACATCCTTGAGGGTTACCACTTGCGTCTATATATCTTATATTGTGATTTGTTCCGTCATTAAAAGCATACCATCCTGCAGTTAATGCTGGTGATGAAGAACCTGCTGCATTAGAATAAAATTTACTTGCAACACAATAAGCTGTTTCACCATCTCTGTTTGTATATAATGTTACAGATGAACCAGTACAAGCACCATAATTAGGATTGGTAGTGTCTGCTGATGTAATAAATGTAGTTGCATACGATGGTCTGTTTTGCCACTGTATTGATTTATTTGTGTCTGCGTCAGTTGTTGAACTTACTAAACAGTTGTAATATAAAGTTCCTGTTGCTGTTTGAGTCTGTGTACCACTTCCATTTATTACTAATGTTTGCTGCGTTTCACCAGAAATTAAGTTTGCTGAATCTGCTGTTATATCATTGTTCGTTGTGCTTTTGTACCACTGATAAGTTGGGTTAGTAATATTTTGAGTTAAAGCTGTTAGAGTTACTTGTTGGTCAACATAAGCAAATCCCTGATTGTTTCCATCTGCAGTTGCCATATCAATCGTTACACTTGGAGCTGCTGTAATAGATGTTGTTGGAACTATATCACTCCCACAAACAAATATACTATTTACACGACCAGCAGGATAGCTGTTTATAAAAACATAATGTTCTTGAGGTGATCCGTCTGCACAAGTTAATATTAATTTATACCAGTTATCTGTTCCTCCAAAAGGATTTGATAGATTATTATTAGAGTCTTTTACTGTAAATAATGTTGCTCCTGCAGTTATAGAACCATTGTAATATACATCTTGGTCTGCAGTTAAAGCACAAGCATTAGCACCGTTTGGTCCTGCTACAGTAGAAAAGCTTGAAGATACAATAGCGTTGTTAGGCGATGTGCTTGATTCAGGAATAGTACAAGATGTAACTGTTGTTGGACACTGTACATATCCAGTTATCTCACCATTATTATTCTCACCAATTCTACCATTGTGATTTGAGCCTATTTTAAAATACTTACCACCACCAGAGTAAGGTGTTTGTAGTGCATCACTTATATATAGTGTAGTACCTGTTCCAAATGTTTCTCCAGAGAATAATCCATAATAAACTGTTTCTGTTGCAGTAGCAGCACAAGCACCATTAGCACTATCAAAATTGTTAGATGATATTAATACTTCTTGTGGATCTGCAGTTTCTGTCTGGTCAAAAATAGTTAAAGTTATGTTTACAGAACTAAAGTTGTCTAATGTTAATATAAATGTTTCTCCACTTGCACTTTCTGATGTGTTGTCTGATAACACCTCAAAGGTTTGTTCAGCTACATTATCTATCATAACAAAAGCTCCTGTAAGAGTTCCTCTTTGTAAATCAGCAGCACTAACACCTCCTGTAATTTCAAAAGGAATAGAAGTGTTGTTTGGAGTTGCACTATTTGCATCAATTAATCTAATTGTAAAAGTTTGTCCTTCTATTACTTGTGACTTACCATTTATTTCAGATAATCTGTAATCAGAATTTCTTGATACAGTTCCTGTCAAAGTAGTTGTTTCTGTTACATCTACAGATCCAAATGTTCCTGTAATTGGTTGAGATGGACTAATAGCTAATGCAACATCTGCAGTATATCCGCTGTTTAATGATAATGTTGTTGTAAAACTATATCCATCACCTGTTTCACCTGTCTTTTTCGTACCATTCAAATCTCCACCTATTGTATATCCTTGAGATGGTCCTGATATTTGATTATCTACAGTTAAAGTAGCTTCAAATTGTGGATTGGCTGACCAAGAAACAGTTTGAGAAGCAGTATAAGTATTTCCTGCTGAATCTGTTGCTGTAACTCCATACGTAACTTCACCACCTGATGTTTCAGTAAATGTTAATTCTGCACTTGAACTTCCTGCAATAGCTCCTCCTGTCCAAGCATAACTTACAGGTGTAAAGTTAATTGGTTGTGCAGTTAATGTAATATCAGTATTTATTGTTCCTTTTACAGGTCCATCTATAGTTAACAGAGCATTTTCTACCGAACTTCCTTCTGCTCCTGATGACACTACATAATACGGACTTCTTGAGTTTACTTTAATTGTTCCCATTTATATTTATTTCTGATTCTAAGTCTTTTAAATAACCTTGTTTTATCTCTTCTGTTATTTCATCTTTATATTTTCTGTTTATGTGGTCAATTATCTTTGCACCACCATATGAAAATCTTTTTATTGTACCTTTTTGTAGAATAGCTTCTTGAATAGATTTAATCATTCTAACTTTACTTCCTTGCTTGTTAAAAGGTTGTAATCCTTTTTTATATGCCCATTCTGCTATTTTGCTATAAGGAGGTTTTGTTCCTGGATCTGTACCTTTATCAATTGAATCAAAATATTCAGCTGCATAGATGTTTAGTGAGATAGATTTAGACGAAGCAAATACAGTTCCTCTAATGCTATTTCTTAATCTTCCTGTCGCTTTTAACTTCTTTGAGTCAATTTCATTTTTTATCTCATCAGTAATTTTTACTCTTAATCTATTTAAAGCTTCAGCTGTAAAAGTATATACCATTAGCAAAGAGATAATTCATTTGTTGGTACTTGTATATCTACAGTCATTCCCCATCCTGCTAATTGATTCTCATATTTATCAAGCATAGGTTCTGCAGTTACAGTTGTTATTACTTGAAAGTTATCAGAGAAAGCATCTCCTCTTCTTAAGTTTTGTTGTAAGTCGTTTATGACTTGTAGTTGAGTATTTAATACATCTTGCAAATTGTCATTGCCATAGAAATTATCTTCAGTCTGCTTTTCTTTGTTTACATCTACTATGTCTAAACATAATACTTGCAGAGTAGCAGTCATCATTCTATCTGTAAATACTACATTGCCAAATACGATATGAGCAAGTGGATATATAGTTGTCTTGTTTAGATCAACTTCAAGTATGTCACCGAAGGTGACGGTTTTTGTCGTGCCGTTAGCTCTTAATATTGTTTTTAATTTATCTAATACTGTATAAACTTGTCTCATCTTATATTTTGTTTTAACATTTTTCTTTCCAGTTCATTCTTTTCCTTTTCAAACTCTAACCAGGTTAAGCATTGAAATAAGGAAAGTTTTGTAACGTCTTTAAATTTTGT
>CEOU01011408.1_pt1 | contig 35707 bp, 48 predicted proteins | sample 530731 | NCBI WGS metagenome assembly CEOU01 (sample SAMEA2620894, study PRJEB7988) | marine metagenome | isolation source: saline water (ENVO:00002010), including
AATGGGAGGTTTTTGTGATGACACCGTACGTATGGAGACCACTACCCGGCCTCGATGAGGAGACTCTGAGGGATTTGTATGAGCGTCGAGGTATGTCCGTGAGAGAGATGTCTGAGCATCTTGGTCGTACTCGGAACACCATCAAGAAGCACTTCCAGATGTTCGGGATTCAGATAATGCCACAGGAGTACATCGACCGTCCTGACATTGCAACAGAGGAGATTCACGATTGGTTCCAAGCCGTATTGGAGGCTAGCGGTGTGGAGAGGATAGACAGCGAGTCTGGCTACCCATTGGAGATGCTACCAACCACGTTCGACCAGATTATCATGCACCCATCGCAGAAGGAGATGTTCAATATCTCCAAGCCGGTGTCGAACAGCAAGAACGTCTTCGAGATGAGGATACTCGTCACTCTCTTCCGTCCCGAGTTGGTTAGAGGAGAGATTACGATGAAGGGTCTGAGGCACACTACGTCCTTCGTTCAAGCATTCACTAGATTCTACCCAGAGGAGGCTCTGCCATACTTGGCAGACAATCTGTGGAGATTCAAGCGTCCTACAAGGGAGAAACTCATGCCTGTCGGTATCACATCAGACTTCCAACTATCGAATGGGAGGCCCAACTACCACTTGGTCTACCCCATCCTGAAACTCATCCATGAGAGGTGGACTCAGCACTTGGGGAGACCGCTGACTTGTGAGGACTTGTACGAGTCTCCTCGCATCTCAGTGCAGGATGGTGAGTACGAGGGTCAGTTGGGGCTATTGGACATGGAGTGGTTCCCAAAGGAGGCTTGGTATCCTCTCTTCGACCAGTTGAAGCGTCACATTGGTGCTTACTACACTCCTGTGGAGGATGCTATCGGCATTGCCAACGAGAAGTACTATCGATTCTATCGTGACATGGAGAGGTTCTTCGTGAGGAGAGGCGAACAAGGGAGATTCGAGGCTAGTGAGTGGAACACCTACGACTACCTCATCGCTCACAATCACAAGTTTGCAGCAAGGGAGAACTTCCTGTGGCGGAGAGTAGATGTGCTACGAGATTGGTTCATACGTGGTTTGGGTGGGCATCATGGTGAACTCATGCATGAGAGTTGGGAGAACTTCCCATACTCAGCATCACGCCGCCTTCTCAACAAGGTGGAGAACATGAGGATAGCCATGCTCAGACACATCCCCTTCTATCAGCAAGCGGCGGCAGGAGTGAGTTACAACACACCGAACATGACTTCGCTCAACCCCTCGATACTGCACTTCGTCACTCTGCTGTGGCCTAACTTCGATTGGGACTACATCAAGTTGGAGAGGAACATCGGTAGCGAGGACTTCCTCAAGGAGCATCTCATTCACTTCACGGACGATGACACTGTGGTGCTCACCAAGACGATTGATTGCAGACTGTGGAAGCCTAATGGCTCACGACTCCACTATCCTCCCAACGAGCACACTGAGAGGCCCGGCCCGATGTCCTTTGACATCATGCTACCGAAGTATGGTATCATATTCGAGTTGCAAGGTGGACAGCACTACGATGAGGGTGCATTCGAGGGTGGTCGTTTCTCAGCGGAGGAACGAGACGACTTCATAGTCTACTCACAAGACCTAGCAACTAGGCAGTTCCATGACAGAACCAAGAAGGCGTATGCATATCGGAGAGGATGGCTCACCATCTATGTCCCTTGTGCACCGAACGCTCGCCCTGTCAAGGGAGTGCATGGCCCTCTGTCATGCTGGAACTTCAACATGACCAACGAGAAGACGATACACTCAGACAGGAGGAACACCTACGGCTACCCCTACGAGGGTTTGCTCGAACTCATCGAGACTCAGGTCTCCAATTGGAGGAAGCCTGACCATGTGCAGAGAGGCACAGCACTGCTTGCAGAACTGCGAGCCAATTACGAACAACACTCGCCATCATATGGAGAGGAGGCATGAAACAATGAAGAAAACGTACTACAAGAGAGAGTATTATGACAACAAGAAGGGACGCTTTGTGACCAAAGTGAGTACCGACATTGGCAAACTAGTTGCCAAGAACGAGGTATTCGGAATAGCGAGGGCAGACGGCACAGTCCGTGACCCTCCGGTCACCAGAATCAGCAAGAGGGAGTACGAGATACTCAAGAGAGGTTGGGGTGATGACTCCATCGCTCGGCCTGTGTACTGGTTCGACGTAGTCAAAGGGATAGGAGACAACAACGACGGCTACATCTACGGCATAGAGTACATGGATGGAGAGGAAATTGCCGATTGCGAGTGGTTCGAGACGGAGGCACAGAGAGATAGCGTACTCAAGGAGTATTTCGAGAATGTATCGGTATTAATGGGGGAGGAAGAATGACAGACGAGACACAGGAGACAATTGACGACATAATGAAGGCTATCACCAGCGGAGACTACGGCTCCAAAGGGCAGATGGAGAAGGTGCAGGAGATGGTGAACAACCTGTACAGCCCCGCTGTCGTTCTGGAAGACCAGAGATACGCCGCCTTGGGTGAGAGTCTCTATGTCACCACCCATCTAGGTGCGAAGAGGTCCATACTAGGGGATGAGAGGAGGCAGTCTCTGCCTATATTGAGAGCCGATGTCGATAGTCTCGCTTCGCTTCTCACAGTCCTCCAGAGATTGGGAATACTAGAGTCAGTGTTGAAGGAGGACTATGTGATACGCAGATACCTCCCCAATCAGCAGACCATCATCTTCCGCATGGTGAAGGACATCGAGGAATCTTCCGCTGCAAAGAGAGTCATAGTCATACAGGCTCTCAGTGGCTATCTAGCCCACCTGCTATCGGACTTGATGGCAGAGGAGAAGAACCAACTCAATGCCGTACAGAGGAGCATCTCCCTCCCTGAGACGACCATCGCTTGGATTAGGCAGAACACCGACTCGGAAGGGAACGTGGACTATCGTGCTATGGGCAAATACTTCTACGACATGAGGAAGGAGGGGGATGCCAACGGTACGAGTGCAGCCCTCAGCATCATGTCCGGCTTGTTCCGCTGGTCTACCGAACCCTCACTACCGAGGAAGTCGCAGAAGGCCAGAGGCATACAGGCCATGAGCGGTGACGACTACCCGAGGACTCATTGGCTATGGCAGGTCAAGCCGTCCATGTTCCTCTCATTGGAGGATTCTACACAGGCGACTGCTTCCGAGTTGATGGCTAGCATGAGAGTCGCATTCGGTGCTATCAAGGACGTTTTCAAGACTGGTATCTTCATCAGGACTTGCCCAGCCTCTCCTAGACCGGGCGCTCTGGAGAACGTGAAGGCACACACCCCTGCTGAGTTGCTCAAGGGCATCAGATACCTCGGTAGGGGGATGCTGGATGAGGACTGTGCGGATTACGACCCTGAGGGCTGTCTGTGCGTCATGCCATTCATCCCACCATCCTGCTCTGCTGTTGCTGTCGTTGGTCACAATGAGATAGTGATGGGGCCGAGTTTCGATGGTGTCACAGCAGGTGGGGGTAGCAACGTCATCATCCCAATCGCCCAAGAGTTGGCCATCAAGATGAGGCATGAGGTAGAGAATATGGGACTAGGTGATGGCATGGACAACCACGAGATTGAACTCGTATGGAACAACGACAGATATCCCGGCGGTACAATCCCCATCAAATTCAAACGAGCAGTCCAGAACTCGGGGTACGACAAGGAGACTCTGCCTATAATCACGCAAGTCAGGGGCTTGCATGAGGCGAAGGTCAGCCTTACTCCACCACCTGTCGTAGATGGGGAGACATTGACTGTGCGAGGTAACATTCCTGACGGTGTGGTGGAGCAACAGACTCACATCAACGTCGGTAGTGGTGATTTGTCCGAGTGCATCAACCTCGAGCAACTGGCGGAGAAGGGAGAACTACCTGATGGGCTCGTGGTGTATGCACCTAGTGGTTCTTCCAATGCTCACGTTGCCGGTGTTGGCATTCAGTGGGATATTCCAGTCATCTATGGCATCCTACCAAGGGAGAACGGTACTGTCTGGACTGAGATATCAGGTTGGGTGACAGACATCGAGGGAGCCGAGCCCACTACGTACAAGCCATCTGCACTCAAGGAGTTCTTCTTCATGGGTTGCAATGATGGTGACAAGCATTGGGACTACGGCTACCACGTCCTCTCTCAATTCTTCCACACATACCTCACCGGGCCTCGCAACGACCCGAGATTCGAGGCTTACTTGGGTGGCTTCTACTCAGCATGGATTCTCAAGGCTACTCTCGCAGTAGCGATGGGCGAAGTGAGACACGCTTACGGTGGTAACAAGGCAAAGATGCACCCAGTGCATGGTGCCATCCACTCTTATGTGATATCTGCCCTAGCAGGTGAGAGCGACCTTTCACTAGGTGGTAGAGGCACCTACTACAATCTACTCAAGAACAAGCCAGTGGGAATGCACAACCTAATGTTGATGCTTTCTTGCTACGAGAGGCTGTTCAACGAGCCGAATTGGCCATCCTCATACGGTGGCAATAACTACTACGAGTCCGTCAACAAGGCCACTAAGGTGGCTAGTACTCTAGACACGCTCATGAACACCTACTACCATCCCAACACAGAGGAAGAGTTGTTCAAGAGGTTGCTAGGTGAAATTAACACCTTGGAGAATGCGGTGCACAACTGCGCATTCTTCTTCAACAAGTTCGTTGCAAACAAGAAGTGGTTCGACATTGGCACTAGCCATCACAGCAACACATCGAAGTTGGAGCATCAGTATCACGTAGTCTCTGCTTTGCAGTATCACTTCTACACCGAGATAGACGAGCCGCATCACCTCTCGAGTCAGTTGGTCGAATATCATCACCATTGGACGACGGCACAGTACAATGAGGGGCTGTCTTCAAAATACCAACTCGAACTACCCGATGTCTTGGATTACTTGTCTCTGTGTGACATAGATGACAACTTGGAGGCGGTGGCTTGCGACACCATGGTCGAGGCTGTGGATAGATTCAGAATGCAAGGCAATGTCATCCACCATCTCGGTACTTGCACTCTCCACGGCTGTGACTTAGTCAAGTGTCAGGAGTTGAAAAGTGCCTCCGAGTGGGGTCTAACTGGCACTGAACTCGCTGCTCTGACTCAATTGCTTGGGAAGGCTCCCAAGCCCTTCGGCTTCATGACTCCCATATTCACGCCGGTTTCGAGTTCCTGCATGGAGTCTGTATTCAATATCGAGATAGACAAAGAGGCAGGACTTGTGTACGACTCTAACGCAACTATCTTCACCGATACTGAGAGACATGCTGAGACTAGTGGCCAAACTTGGACAATTGACGCCGAGAAGATGAGATTCGTACCACACTGGTCGTTGAGGGGCAAGCACTCTCTACTCGATTGGGGAGAGGTGCCTGTCTTCATTGGTAAGAAGTGCAGTGCCATGTATCCTCAAAAGCAAGTCAATCTCTTTATCGAGATACTAAATGACGCATTGTCGAGGTTCGATGCACGGACTCTTATCACTCACTTCTTCGCTATCTTGAGGATGGAAGTCCTAGACGGAGGAAAGGAGCAGGAGGTAATGGACTACTGCGGGAAGCACGACTTCTCCGATGTGGCTAGGACTGCCAGCAGTTTCCTCCGCACTATCAACGTCATATCCCAAGGCCTGTTCAAGTTCGCTAAGACTCACCCGGTGATAGTAGCAGGTGACATGTCACGGACTGACGTGTACACAGATTGGCGCAAGTGGACAACTAGAGACGCATTGCTTTGGGCTCTCATGATGCGGATAAGCAACGCAACAGGGCAGACTCTCCACCTGTGGATGCTGCCCACTACTGACATACTGAAAACATTCCAGATTGGATTCGGCAACGAGTTCGTGAAGGAGGTGCTACAACAATGAAAAATATAGTACAAGAGAACATGATGAAACACGAAATAGTGCAGGCGAAAGACCCAACCTCGGAGGTTTGGACTTGGCCTGAGGGGTCACTGAAGTCGGGCCCTTACGCTCAGTTGAGCGTAAAAGTATCACATATGCACGGTGGGAAGTTGCACTTCCAATTCACCTGTGCTGATGTGGAGGGGCTCCACAGCGACATGCAGGAGGAACTAGGGACACCGTTCATTTTCCTCGCAGACACTGCGCTGAGGAACTACGGCGCATCGTTCAATCTATCAGTGCAGTACGGGTCGATAGATGCGAACAACCTACAAGGCTTGGCGAAAGCCATCGAGAGTGAGGAGGACTGCTTCGTGCAATCCTGTGCTAGCGATGCCAAGGACTACGCTGTGGCACAGTTCCGTGGTGTGGTGGATGGCGTGGACAACAAGGGAGTGGCAGTCAAGATGCTGGATTTCAGAGTCGGGGCTGAGTCGAACAGGATGCTGATAGCGTTCAGTCACGTGCCCTCGATAGTCAGCAAGGAATCGATGAACTACCCCGAGTTGAGGGGGGAGTGGTTCCTCGCTTGGCTGTGCTCCCGATACTTCGTCAACGATACACAGGAGGAGGAGTGAATGGATTTGGATATAGTCACTATCGCTCTCAATCTCATGATGTCCGATTACAAGGACAATGGGAATATCGATGATACAGCCAATCAGTTCCCGGCTAGTATGTTGCTGGAGGCTCTTGTGAGAGGCAAGAGCAGTCTCGCAAGCGTCAAGCCTGCTCACAAAAACCTGCTACTACGGGTGATTGGTGCATTGGAGATGGCTTTGCACATCGACGAGACTGTTGTGCGTTGTCAGATAGACGGTTTGGATGAGAGTATCATGAAGGAGTTGGTATGATGGGTTACGGACAATATTCTTGGAGTGGTCACTCGTACCAGAGCAAGTCCTACCACAGCGAATGCCACAGCGGTAACCCTCTGGTTTTCACTACTCACGATGGCATTGAGGTATATGCCGGTGGTAGCAGTCGCAGTGGTGGTTGGTGGAAGATGAATCCGCTACCGCAGTTCGCCATGGGCCCAGACAGTGAAGTTAGGAAGGGCTACAGCCAACTCAGAGTAGACACCAAGGGCAAGAACATGGAAGGATGGTCCTGCATGAAGGTGATAGAGGAAAAGACCCCTCCAGCAGTGTTGGAGATGGACTTCCCTGACTACGGGGTACCGAGAGACTGCACTGTGGAGTTCTGGGTAGCCCTAGCGGCAGACCTCAGAGAGAGGGGCATCAAGACCGTCCATGCCATGTGCATGGGTGGTCACGGCAGGACTGGCATTCAACTAGCCTGTCTGCGATGGCATCTAGCAACCGAGGAAGAGAGGAAGGCTTGGCCTGACGCTCACACTCTAATCACCCACATCCGGGACAACTACTGCCAGAAGGCCGTCGAGGCTGACAAGCAGCAGGACTACGTAGCCAAGATGTGCGGCATACCCGCAGGTAAGGAATTGGGGTTTCACAAGTATCAAAGTACCACGAAGACGACCACCAGTACTGGTACGGTTTCTAAGCCAACGAAGGCCTCACTGACTCCTCACAACAGGTCACTGCTAGAATGTGACACATGCGACCTGCACCTTTGGGAGGACGACAAGGTGTATGATGCAGCGGAGGAGGAACTGTGCTACGACCACAAGTGCAACGGCCACTTCATGGATGTCACGGAATTGACTGTCAAGAGAAGCCTACTGCAAGATGTCGACATGTACCAAATCTGCCTTGCTACACTCGATGTATGCTCTGACGTGAGTGGCTACGAGTTCGGTGTTCTCAATGAGGAGATAATGGAGAAGATGCACGGCAAGGAGTGGGCCAAGATACTGGACAGGTTGATGTCACTAAATGGCAAGATGACAGTTCGTGGCAGATTACTGAGAGCATTGCATCAGGAGTTGAAGAAGCCCACAGCAGATAATGTGCTAGTGTGCTACTACGACAGCATCACCTCCCCGAAAGTCGAAGACCACATCACTGAGTCGTACACAGGCAAGAGGAGGAGCATCAGGACTTGGAAGGAATGTGGCTTCTGCGCCACTACCATATCACCAGACAGGTTGTCTGTCGCCTACCTAGTAGAAAACGGTAAGGAATTGGCTAAGACCTGCTGCCCTGAGTGCATGGTGCACAGCCAACTAGAACTGCGACCTGCCCTGAAGACAGGAAAGGCGGGTGTCGTGGAGTACAAGGGCAAGGAGTACACCATGGTGAACGGTGTCAGTCCCCAGCAGATTCTAGTCGCCAAGACCCTGCGAGACGATAACAAGAGCCATTGGGACGTAGAGGACGACGATGAGTTCGATGACCTCATACTCAACTTCGATGACAAGGAAGGCACAGTCACTCAAACGGGCGGGACGAGGACTCTGGAGGACTACGCTGACCTCAGCCCTGCCGAGAAGCAGGAATGGGCAGCAGACTTGCTCGACGAGTATGGGTTGGAGGAACTCCCAGATGACGAGATAGACCGGGGGCTCCTCGAACTTGGCCTCAACAGCGCAGAGTTGAAGAAGGCACAAGCCGAATACCTATCGAAGAAGAATGACAGCATCGATGTCGATACCCTGATGGCTATTGACAACCAGAGCGTCGAAGATTACTTCGACTATGACAATGTCGACCCCAAGTACGGGGGCAACAACAAGGAGGAAGAAGAATGAACAGAGATTTTGGAAATGAAAGAACGAATAACGAATACAAGAGGTTCATGGCAATGTCCCATGAGCAACTTGCGGTGTATCTGATTAGGTACAAGACCCACAAGGGTGACTTGGAGGTGACAGTATGAGCAATGACGTCTCAATTGACGAGGAGTTCGAGCAGATAATGAAGGCTCATCTCCCCACTGTGGACTTGGAGTCTCTCAAGCCCGAAGCAGGTAGTTTGGAGGATATGCAACTACGCCTAGATGCCACAGAGCAGAGCATCAAGGAGTTGACCGGGGCTTTGAAGGAAACTGTATCCTTGTACAAGATGGCTAAGGAGGAAGCAGCGATGCTAAAGGCCGCTCACGTAAGTGCTAAGGCGTCTGCAGCGGATACAACCAAGAAACTGGCAATAGACTTGATGTCGATGTTTGCCATCAATTACAGTGCATTGGTCGACAACATGCTAGAATCTGGAGTGATTGACTCGAAGCAAATCATAGAGTCGATAAAGACTCGAATGGAGAGCGAGAGCGAGACTAAGAGGTTCCGACAGAAAGTGATTGAGTCAATCAAGGAGTCACTGAATATAGACTACGAAGACATGGAGATTGAGTACAGTGAACTTGTAGACCACCTATCCTACGATGACCTAGCGTACAACATCTGCTACTCGTCATTGGCGGACTACGTATCCTTCGACCCAACGGACCACTGGGACTCGAGTGACTTGGCGCAGTGGTTCGGTGCGGATGACATCGCTGAATACATAGACAATGAGGACGTGGCTGGACACCTAGACGCTGATGACATCGCTTCGGAACTAGACCTTGATGAAATAGCAGGGAAGATTAGCGTTGAGAGTCTCGCTACGGAGATTGACTTGGATGAATTGGCTCTGTTCATGTCTCAGAACATCGACTTGGATGATTTGGCCCAGAGATTAAGAGGTGATGAGTGATGAGAATTCACGTCTACGAAACACAGTCTGGGGAAGCGAACATAGACCTTGACAGGGTGGTGGCAATAGTACGCCACCCCCAGAACATACCTAATGCGAGTGTGGACTTGCATATGGAGAGTGGTACGATATTCACAGTGTATAACTGTGATGAGATAGAGTACATTGAGATGCTATATGAGTGGCAAGACATTCGCAAAACAAGCGAAAAAGGAAGTGAAAAGAATGAGTGACAGAAGAAGAATGATGGACATAGAAAGAGACGGCTTAGGTTGGCGCAAGGACAAGTATGACTTTGCCATGCAGTACCTACAGGAGAACCCCGACGAGATATATGATGCTTGGGGCGACCCCGGAGAGTTTGAGGGTAGAGGTGGCGAACTATTTGGCTTCGTTGGCCCAGATTGGACGAGCAGTTCCAACGAGGGTAGGTACGAGGGAACTGTTGGCGGAACCTGTGGTTGCTTGCAACAGATAAGGAAAGCGAAGGAAGACGGCCATGACGGGAGTTCGGGGGATATGTGCATGTCGCATTGGCCTAGACTATGGGAGCAAATTGCCTCCGATAGGAGGCTTCCGTTCGACAGTTGCGACATTGGGTTAGAAGACCTGCCTGTATTCGCTGAGTGGCAGAGGAAAGTAGACCTCATGAGGATTGCTGACGGCATTGAGGTTGACCCACTGGGGGCTTACGCCTGAGACAGCCTACGGCGGGGAGTGTGGGGGCTCCCTGCCCAAAGGCTAGAAGGAGGAATAATCATGCCACAGTACGAAGTAGTAGCAACAGTCGACATAACATACTCCATAGAGGCAGAGAGTGAGGAAGATGCCATCCAAGCATATTGGGATGGTAGGATTCACGCATCGAAGGACTACGGCGATTGGGACACCCAAGAAGTGGAGGCACACGAATCATGAAGGAATATCTAGTGATGAAGACAGTCACCTTCACCATCAAGGTGGAGGCGGAGGACGAAGAGGAAGCCTATGTGATGGGTCTGAACTACGATGAGCAGAAGGAGAGACTCGGCAATGGTGACTATTGCAGCGCCTTCAACTACGAGGTTGAGGATGTTGAGGTGGATGAGGTGATAGAATGACCAAGAAGATGAAATGCCCCAAGTGCGAAACAGAGGACGAGGGCGACTTCACAGTATGGAAGAGGGGTTCCGCCGGTTTTACAGTCTACTTCGATGGGACTAATATAAACGCTGACGATGAGAGGTGGACTGACCTGTGTTTCGATGCTATCTCATGTCAATGCGGATACGAGTCCCAGCGTGAAGCGGACTTCCTAGTGGAGGTAAGAGAATGAGAGTCGGAGATGTGAAGAAGTATCTCCCTAAGGACGATGATGAGCAGATAGTCATCGCTTGGTGGGAGTATGGTGACGGAGAGTCATGGCCTGAGTGGTTGACTAAGAAAATGTGGGACTACTACGTCGATAGAATAGACAGCGGTCATGACTGGTCATACGAGCATGAGGCCATCTGCGACCACTTCGACTCGCTCAGACAGTACGAGCCAATGAAGGAGGAAGAGGAATGAAGACGCAAGAGGCAGTGCTTGACAACCTGCGCAACCTAGCGGCTCTCTGTCGTGACTTCATTGATATCGGAGAAGACGAGGAGGTCTGGAGAAGGCACCTGCTGACTGTCGAACACGCAATCACACTGATTACTGCCTACAACGTATTGTATGAGGGTTTGATTAACACAGTCGATTCATGGAAGGAGGAAGAGGAATGAGATGTATATACTGTGATGAGAAAAGCGAAGAGACATACTGCTCAGACTACTGCTACAACATGAGTGAGTATGGAAACGAGGAAGGAGTACTAGACAAGGAGGGAGAGGAATGACTACTACATTGTGTTGTCCTAAATGTGACTACGTGACACCCGCTGAGTATGAGATAGGTGATGCGTGGTGCAACACTTGCGAATGCAGAATCCCTTCACATCAGGTGGAGGATTGCCAGCGTGATGGATGCGACTTGGATATTATGGACGAGACAGGCCTACTAAGAGAGGCGGAGTTCTGGCTGTACGAGAACCATCCAGACTTCTGCCCCAATGGATTCACAGGTGAAGAGGAATGAACATATTCGTATTGCACACAGAACCAGACAAAGCAGCACGGCAAATGTGCGACAAGCACGTACCTAAGATGATTGTCGAGTCAGCGCAAATGATGGCATCAGCCGTGCGTAGGTATGGTGCTACTGATGAGGTCATGCCACTGACCAAGGCCGGAAAGCCGTACAGGGGAGGTTACAAAAATCACCCATGTACCCTCTGGGCGGGAGATACCTTCGGCAACTTCGCATGGCTGACTGACCATGCTTTGGCATTATGTGTAGAATACACATCGCGCTTCGGTAAGAAGCACGCGTGCTATGATGCTATCGTCACTCTGTATGGTCTGGGTAGAAACTGGATAGGTGCAGGTAAAAGGACACCGTTCGCTCTGGCTATGCCAGATGAATTTAGGCCAATTACTACGGACGGAGAAATGGCATACCATGCAGAGGACATCGATGCAGTTCAGGCATACCGAGCCTACTACCACAGCAAGACGTTTGCCAAGTGGGAGAAAGGGAGAGATGCACCATGGTGGTGGCAAGGGGCAATTGAGACATGCTCTGCATAATTTGCAAAACAACGGGGTCATCAAACCCCCACACGATAAGTCTGCAATCCACCCCGTCAGGTTTGGTTTGTAGCACGTGTGTTGGTCATTTGGTCGCTGATGTAGTTAGAATGAGACTGCCTTGGACTGAGGAGGATTTGATAGAATGGGGCTATATGAGCCTTCTAGACGGAAAAACGGAAACAGAAGAGGAGTAAATCTCCTTTGCTGCAACAATGTTTATAGGGTGTTGCTGTGCCCTCTAAATTACAGCAAACCAGAAATGGAGGAAGAAAAAAATGGAAAAAAGTAGAAAAAATGAAGCAAACAAAAGAATGCCAGTCATATCGACTGGATTTACACCGTTGGGCTCTCATGTGGCTGAAATTACATACGAGTCAGCAGGTGGATACGAGAAGACTGTGAAAGTCCCGCTGAAATCAGTGGAGTTAGCCCTGTTACCTAATGAGAGGCAACTCTGTATCGTCTCGGAGTACGAAGTAGGAGGCGGAGTTTTCCGGCCTAGTTTCGTATTTCAGGGTGTCAATGAGCCACAGCAGCCAAGCGATGCTCTGGAGATAGACCTCGTAGATATGGTAGAGAGTGGAGCAGCAATGGAGAACATCAAGGCGTTCATCGCAGACTCTCAGACGGTGGACCTTGCTGCTATTGCAGCGGAGGCGACAGTGGAGGATAATCTGGAGATAACCCTAGAGCCTGCGAACATGATAGTGTTAGATGACTCAGAACCTGTAGCAGAGTGGAATGAAGACCCTGCTTGGGGTGGTTCTCTCCTAGCAGGTGGTAGAGAGAAGAAGACCGCACCTTGGGACTTCTCCCCCACGTTCCTACCCAACCACGTAGTGATGGACGGCAAGGCTGTCAGAGTGAACAAGAAGGACGGGAGTGCGAATTCTTGGTCAGTCTTCAACCCCTTGCTAGCAGACAGCAAGAGAGAAGCAGGCGCCCTACTAGGGAGCGTTAGTGACAGATACTACACTCTAGGGCACCCCGTGTGGGTCAAGCCACTGCTCAAGTATGCAGAGATGTCTGGAATCAAGGCAGCAGTTACCGCTTGGAATGAAGGAGCGAAGTGTCGTGTGGACCTAGATGTCACAGATGCCACTCAACTACGAGGCAAGGCTGCTGACAGAATCAAGGAAAAGGGTGGAAGCCAGTTCTTGGACTTAGACAGCATGAGCGAAGCAGCACAGAGGCTTGATGGTCTCTACAAGTTCGGTTTCGCTGTGAACAACTCGTTGGATGGGAGAGGCTCTTTCAATTCCTATGGAGCAGCATTGAGGACGTACTGCCAGAACCTAGCAGTTGCTGGTGGAATCAAGTGTGCCATTAACATGAGGCACACCAAGGGAGTAATGCAAGACGTAGACTGGGACGAGTTTGGTCTCAACCTAGTCAATGCGACAGCAGAACTCAACGAGTGGCTAGTGAACACCGAACTGATGTCTTGGATACCCATGGACTTGCAATTGATGGACCAGTTGCTGTTCGTAATGGAGCAGAATGGCGTGATGACCATACCCAGAGTGATAAAAGACAAGGATAGCGGTGAAGTCACTCAGGTCAACAGGAGCCATATGGACTTGGCTGTGACAGATGGATGGAAAAACCCAACTCTGTCCTACGTAGGCGTGAAAGGTGAGCAGAAGAACACGCTCTATCACGCTTTGCAGTGCTTCACAGGAGCCATAACTCACAAACCAACAGTAGTGGATGACAAGAGGGAACTCAAGGGTTCTGTGCTAGGCTTTGACAGCCTCGACACAAGACTCAGGAAAGTGAACCAAGTCTTCACTGGCATAGCAGCCCATGCTTTGAATGAGGCCAAAAATGTCTTAGAAGTTGAAAAATTAACATTGGAACATGAAGATGAAGTCAAGAATATTCTTGAAATTTATCCTAACATGATGGGTGACATTTATGAAGCCCCCAAGTACACCGAGACGCATGAAATTGCAGTTCTCTGATTCTCGCACCCTCGGGGCGGGAGAAGTAAATAGGGTGCGAGACAGCGTTTGTTCGCGTGTTTCATCTCCGTCTTCTCTCGTCCCACCTAGGGTCGATACAAAAAAAGGAAGTGAAAAAAATGAGTGAAAAAAGCAAAAGAAAAATGAACAGAGCACAACTGATGGCGAAGAAAGGCTATCAAAAGTTAAATTTTGATACGAACATCAAAAGGCAAGACTTGCCCGCAGTTGTGGTGAACAACCTACCAGCCTATCTAGAGAAGGGACTACTACAGCAGACTAGGAGAGGTTACTACCGGAAACCCCAGAACTTTGGACTGGAGGATAGGGGCGTGGAAACACATCCCGCCCAAGACGAAGAAGTAGAGCCATCGTGGGTTACTGCCGCTAAGGACGCAGTCACTGAGGAAACAGAAGAGGAATCTAACAAGTCTGTCTGGGACGAGGCAAAACTCACCACAGGTCAGAGAGCGGTCAATATCGTACAATTAGTAGACGGCTTACTTACTGGGGAATTGGGGTTGAGTGCCTTGACTCAAATCAAACAAGAAGCCATACTAATTCTTGATGACTTCGGCTTGATTCAAAGAGCCGAGGAATCGTCATGAAGATGGCGGTCGAAGAGCCTCAAGGACCTTGCCCCTGTGGAGGTACAATCTGCAACAGAGGGTTTGGCTGGGTGATGGGCAAAATGCAAGACCTTGCTGGTGGTTTTCACAGCAGTCGGCATAATGTCGAAGTCTGTGAAATGTTTCCCGATGAACTCAAGGAATGGGATGCTGAGGATGCGATATTTCTCCCACCCCCACCGCCCGGAATAAACAACATTGAAACTTTGAAGGGTTTCATGAAAGATTTCCGAGGCACTGACAAAGATTTGCAGAAAGGGAACCAAGGAATAAAAAGTTCTGAGAGGGCTCTCGAAAGAATGGAACGGAAAAATTATGATGACGCTTTCAGGGAAGAATTTGCATGACTAAATTCAAAACAAACGATGTAATCGTAAATAGGCATACTTTGAAAAAAGCAATGATAGTCAATGTAGAACATGACTGGTTTCGTCCAGTTTATGTCGCAGAATATCAAGACGAAATAGGTGGTTCTTTCAGATTTAATACCACTTACGAAAAACACTGGGAATTGGTAAAATGAGATGGTTGAGAAAATTTTGGAATTGGTTGACTCAGCATGAAGGTATGTCGTGGGACACATATGAACGGAACATGGAAGCACGCAAGAAGGGACCCAAATGACTTGGGAGAGATACAAGGACAGTTACGGGGCTAGAGTCGCTCTCAAATTTCCCTACGATGAGAAAGCCAAGAATGCTCTCAAAAGCAGTATAGGCTTTCCGGGAGTCAAATGGGACAGTCAGAAAAAGGCTTGGTCGATACGTGACAAGCCCGCTGACCTGAACACCGCGCTAGAGATACTTGCGGATTACGGCTACCATTTTCATGGTTTGGAGGCACAGGAGTACGTCGATGAGGATACTGAGGTCGAAGTGCTCTGTACAGGCAATAAACTCCGCATGAGATGGGGCTACAAGCCTAATTACGCTGACATCAACGATGGGGTGAAATCCTGCGGACAAGCCAAGTTCAACAAAGGTAGCAAGGAATGGGTCATACCCATCATTGCTGGGTTGGAAGTAGCCAAAGCAGTAGAGCCTCATTACAAGGCACTCCATGATGCTATCATGGCAGTGCCAGAGGTAGGTGAAGCGCACAGTAACATGGCTGAGAGAGTTCTACTCAGCAGCGCTGTAGATGCAGAGCAACTCTGGCTGGCTGGTTTGAAGAACATGGAGGACGTCCGACCATATCAATGGGTAGCACCGAACATGTTTGCCACTGGTGGACAGAAGCGACTACTGCTAGCAGATGAGATGGGGTTGGGGAAGTCTCTCCAAGCGTTACTGTGTGTTCTCTCAGGGCAGTTCGAGAGGACTCTGATAGTATGCCCCTCAGTCGTCAAGGTTAATTGGGCTAACGAGGTAGAGAAGTGGACGGATTTGCAGTCTACCATAATATACGGACAGAAGCCTACATCGGAGATAGACGAGACTGATTTCACGATTGTGAACTATGACTTGCTACAACACAGAGTGGATGAGTTACTGGATATGGACTTCCAGTGCATTATCTTCGATGAGTGTCACAACCTGAAGAACCCCAAATCGAATAGGACGAAGGCAGCGAAGATGCTAGCGAGATGGCCTACAGTAGATGGTATCATCTCCATGTCAGGCACACCTATCCTGAACAGACCAGAGGAGATATTCACTACGCTGAATATGCTGAAACCCGAGTCATTCGGTGATTACTTCATCTTCGGGAAGAAGTATTGTGCTGCTATCCATAATGGGTATGGTTGGGACTTTGGGGGTGCTAGCAACATAGAAGTCAGCGAAGACGGCAAGACAATACCATTGAATCACCTGTTGAAGGATGTCATGCTACGAAGGTCGATGGATGACCCACGCCTCAGCGAGCAGATGCCTGATTTACTGGAGACTATATTGGAAGTAGAGGTATATAGAGAGCGATATGAGGAAGCCTACAATACTTGCATGGACCATTTGGAGCATTACAGAACCACAGGGTCCGGCTCGATACCGCCCGGTCTGTTACTGAACATCCTGACGGAGTTGAGACACGCTGCTGGACTAGCCAAGATAGATACCGCAGTGAACTGGGCAGTCGATTACTACAAACAGACAGGCAAGCCGTTGGTCATCTTCGCTCATCATAAAGACGTAGTGGACTCTATCGAGAAGAAGTTGAACAAATATGCCCAGTGTGGTCTTATTACAGGGTCCACAGTAGACAAGGATAGGCAGAGAATCATCTCAGGGTTCCAAGAAGGTAAGGTCCAGTTCCTGATTTGCAGCACATTGGCAATGAAGGAAGGTGTGAACCTAGATGCGGCTGATACCGCGCTGTTCGTAGAAAGGCAGTGGGTACCAGCACACGAAAAGCAGGCGGCGGCTCGAGTCAGGAGACTGACACAGGAGAGTGCCGTCTGTCATAAGGTGGTCCTAAGTGCCAAGGACACCGTAGACACCCACTTCGACAAGGTAGTGAGTGAGAAAGCAGCCATTGTAGAGGCTGCGTTAGATGGCACAGAAGAGGACAAGACGGCAATCGCTAGAGCCGTTGCAGAAGCCCTCCTAGAAGGGAGGAGGAAAATATGAGCGGAAGAATAAGAGAAGAATATGTAGAAAGAATAACGAAAGCGAAGAGCGTGAAGCACGCTGAGTACGAGATACTCAAGATACTGCTCTATGATGGCTGGAGGCCAATAGACCACATCCATCTAGACAGGCTGTATTGCAAGTTAGTACCTGAATTAGATAAGGACCATAGAGATGCGGGCAAGACTTCACACTTCGGGTACCGTGACAGACATGCAGCAAAGCGCTTCGATACAGCGTGTAAGAACATAGGCACTGTCATGCGTACCATGCTCTCCAAAAGAGTAAAGCACCTCCCCGACAACCATCAAGACGCGGTGTCGGAAGAAGAATGGTGGGAACTCGATAAGATGAGGTCAGTGAGATGAAAGAAATAACAGATAAAATGAACGCAATTGAATTGCAAACAAGAGAATTACTAGAGAAAGCCCAGATTCTGGAAAACCAGAAAGTCCTGATGACTACACTCATGGAATGTAGTCAATTTGACCATACGTGGGAGATAGGCAATATAACGAGCACACTAACTGAGATTCATCAGATAGATGTGTATTGTACGAGATGCGGTTCTACCGCTAACTTTCCTGCGCAGGAGTACCACCGAGAAAGGGGCCATCTAGTGGAGTCTCGACCAATACCAATCTTTTCTCGCACTGAGCAGCGATTGGACAAACTTGTGGGGGAAGAGGAATGAACCCTAACATAGCGGACTTAGGTAAGGAAAGACCTAGTGTGTTGCATGATGACCAAGGTGGGATATACCCTGTCATACTTAGCACACGGCAGATAGACATAGACCCCAACGAGCGTTATCTCTACGACTGCCCAAACTGCTACGCACATATTGACCCGGACAGTTGGTTGTTCTATGTAGAGCGACCTTTCGTTGACGGGTCAAGAGATGCAAGTGAGCCACCCATGTGGTGTCTAGCATGTCCAGAATGTGAGCATTACTGTTTTGCTAACGAGGAGGAAGAATAATGGAAGCATGGGAACCTACAGAGGGTGACGTGGCTTGGACCCAAGGCGTCTTGGACACTCTAGAGGATGGACAAGATTGGATGGAAGGCGAAATGGCCTTTAGGAAGACCGGGGACAAGGAGTTGAAGTTGCTGACGAGGACGGAGCGGGCTTCGTTCGCAATAGAGCGTGTGAAAATCGTAGTTGAGGGTCTCGGTTGGACTCTGGATGAGTCAGAGGCGAAGATAATCCCAGATGACCCCATGCTGGCTGCACAGATGATGCAAGCAGAGGCTGAATCATGGTGTTGCCCGAAGTGTGAGGAACACAAGGTGGTCAACATGGATTTAGAGGCTGCTACATGGCATTTGATGGGGCAGAGCGTGTATGTGGACGAGGATGGCAATTCCGTCCAGACACCTCGATGGGTCGTGGAGATTATCTGCCCCTGTGAGGAGAAGGTCTACGTCAGTCCTGATGACTACCTCCTAGTCGCAGGAGAGATAAATTTCTACACGTGGAACGTCGACAATGAGACGTTGCGAGTGATGACTCCAGAGCAGATAACGGAGTGCGCGGATAATGAAACTCTTAGTAAAATTAACGCTCGGCACTTGGGAACCACTTATGAGGGGAACACCGTACCGCCTCATCTACGAGGGACCTTCTGCTTAATTGTAGAGAAATCCCCGCCCGAGGAAGAAGAATGAGTCGAACTTTCAGAATAAGACAGCGCGTAAAGAAGTTTATGATGGACGGAGTGGACATACCAACGAACATCATATTTGACCACATCAATGAGACTCTCTCATGGGGTGTGACCATGCAGCAGTTGGGTAATATCCTCTCTAAGGACAAGGACATCATATGCACCGGCACCGTAAGAAAAAGGGGGAACATGACAGGTACATACACCATCAACACGTGGTCTCTTACTGACAAGTACAAGGAAGACAACAAGGACATTAGTGCAGAGACTCTGGTCGCAAATATCCACAAGTGGTTGAGTGAACAAGAACCGGGGGAGTATGTAGCAAAGGACATCCGAAAAGGCGTGGGTGGAGTAAATCTCAGCACTGAAATCTTCCGACTCGTATGTGCGCAGGCACCTGAGTGGTTAGAGATACAGAACAGGTACAAGAAGAACAGAGGGTGTGTGACGTATGTCGTCCTACCACGAAGTTCATAGACTAGTCCATTCTGGTCAGGCTATGAGGTTGGATGAAGCAGCAAATGCCATTGCCGCTGTCAATACTGACAAAGGCAACCCGCGTGCGCAAGAGCGCACCCTGTACGATTTGCTGAGTGCACGTGAAGGAGACTTGGTCGAATTCTGCTCTTTGCTCTATGGTCCGGCTCTAGTGACGCCGGAACAGGTAATGAGTGCTCTTCATCGCTCCTACGCCATATTCCCAGAGGAATTCGAGTTGATAGAAGGTGCTCCATTGGTACCTAGCCTAGTCTCAGAATCACCAGATGAGTGTGACGTGCAACTAACCATCCCGGAAGCACTCAACCTCATGAAGTCGATAGGGAGTGGAGTAGACATTCAGACTGTCATATCCAGCATGGATAAAATCTCTGCTAATGTCCTATGGAGACGAGCACTGGGGGAAACTCCTGCAATACCTAGAAAGAGACTGCTAAGAGCAGTAGCACACGGTGGAGGAAAATACAACCCTGAGAGATTGACTAGTGCTCTTGCGGTGGAGCCGTTAGAGGAAGTTTTGCTCAAAGCATTCAAGGGAGAACTCTCCCAGAACTTCGCAATCGAACCCGGTCACCCGTTCAAAGCCCCTTCGTTCAGTGCTTGGCGCTATTGGTCTCCCCCCTTCAAAAACACACACTATGAGAAGGTAAGTGGGCCTAGATACTACGCGCACAAGGTCCAAGGGGAAGTTTTCCTTTACAACAGCCAAGGGGAGATGGTGGAAAGAGACCCGCCTCAAATCACGTATGATGGTGATTGCGTAGCCCTCGTGAGTGAGCAGGGTGACGTTCTCGAGTGGCTCTATACCGATGAAGAGCCTGAACTATGGAAGAATGAGCACGCAGATAGGGCTGTCGCACCCAAGAGGGTCAAGGACGGGCAGCACCTTCGCCAACTCTGTGAGTCCTTACAGGAGGGAGAAGTGCTGAGACTGATAGATGCAGATAGACCTCATATCCACAACCAGCACAAAGGTGGTTTCATATTACCAAGGAGAGTCTATGAATTACCTCTTCTCATCACGGAGGGGAAAGTGAAGAGTGATGGTGTCTGGGTATCCCTGAAGATAGAAGCGATGGACGGTTTCGACCCCATCCCTGTCGGATATGCCAACATAAAGAGAAATTACATCCCAGACAACCCCATATTGAAAGAAGCGACTGGTAAATTTGTCTGGAGCAAACTAGAACCCCCTCTTGTTGGCTCTTTCCATGCTTTGAGAGTGAGAAAGGGTAAATTAGAGGGTGCCAACCTAGTTGCCTTGGAAACGAGCAAAGGAATGAACGACGTTATGCAATATGGGGACTTATGGAGTATTGATGGTGATGGACAGGCACGATGACTTCTTCCTAGGATGGTTAGCGCGTGACGCGCGTTTCCAAGCCAGCGTTCACTTCGCACCTAAGACCAAACTAGGATATACCATCCACAGGAAGGTCTACACCAGCATGAACGACGAGCCGGAATTGAACCTCTGGATGGCCTCACAAGGAGTGCATGGCAGGGTGTTGAGAGACATCAAGCAGATACATAGGGTAATTGACCTCCTAGAGCCCGTCTGGAGCGCGGTAAAGGACCGAGATAACCTCGAGAGGCTCTTGACCACTATGGAGGCTTCAACAGCGCGTAAAATGGGCCATACGGAGATGGAGCAAATAATCTCAAGACTTGATTATCTATAAAAGAAAGATAACAAGAAAGCAAGAATATTGCGAATGTTTATAGTCTTGTTTCGCCCGAGGGCAGGTTCCATGCGATTAGAAGAGATGGTTCACGATGAAGAACACCCCCTCAGAGCAATCAAAGACATGCTTGCGTGGGGAAAGTGCCCTGACTTACTACTCTACGGCCCTCCCGGCACAGGAAAGACGACTACTGCACACGCCATCTCTTACGAGATAGGTGCTGACATCTATGAATTCAATGCCTCTGATGAGCGTGGTATAGACTTCATACGCACGCGAGTGAAGCAAGTAGCCACACAGAGGGGTTACGGCGAGCACACCATCATTCTCCTCGATGAGGCTGACGGGCTCACCAAGCAAGCACAAGACGCTCTCAGGCGCATCATAGAGACAGGGCATGGGCTCTTCATACTGACAGCGAATGAGCCTGCGAATATCATACCTGCATTAAAGTCACGTTGCGTCTCATACGCATTTAGGCCATACAACGCGAAAGAGGTCGAGATGTTCCTGCCTGATTGGGCTAAACCTCTAGCAGTAGAGACATGTAACGCCTACAATGGAGATTTGAGAAGAATATCTCTAGCCGTGGAGTCTGTGAATGAGGACTTTGATGGTTTGAAAGCGATGGCCGGAGCAGCGGCCAAGGCCTATTCTGACCCCGCCTTGTCGCTAATCGGCGGAGATTGGGAGGGACTCAGGAAGGAGTTGCAGGCTTTAGAGGCCCATCACCCCTCCTCGAATACCGCATTATTGAACAGGTTGCACCAAAAAGTGCGACAACTTGATATGGAGCCTACTAGGTTCCATCACTATTCCCGCATCTGGGGAGATGCAGTGTTAGCCGCCCATCAATGGCCCCTCTCACAAGAGGGATTCATTGACTGGTTCGTGGGTAGCCTCGCTTCCCTGTGGGACGGAAAAGAAGAGTGAAAAAATGAGTGAAGAAAGTTTGCCGGAAGAAGTAAAAGAAAGACTGCGATGGTATGCAGAACAGCATAGCATTGAGGAAAAAGAAGCGACAAAGCATTATCTTGAGTACATAGAAGAGCATTTAGGTATAGTCAATCCGAACGAAGAAGATGAAGACTTCCTAGTGGATGCTGCTGAGACCTTCGTCGTCGAGCGAAGGGTCATGCAAAGCCCCGGTGGGGCTAGTATCGACCTAGTGGGTTGTTTCGTTGCAGTAGAGCCGAAAATGCGAGACAAGAGAGCCAATGTGAGGGAGAAGGCCCTCTCAGCGGCTCGAAGGGACCTAAGTGCCGCCATTGAAGATGGAGTGGTAGCACGTGCGTTCGTTGAGAATGGGGTATGGATGCTTGAGAAGGCTAATGGTATAGTAGCCTCCACGCAAGAGAGGTTCGTAGAGGGTGAAGACCCATGGTTCCTAGTAAGGGACAGTGGGATGACCCTATGTCTGCTCCAGACTAATCCAGACTGGGCTAGGCATGGTGAGCCTATTGCACCCTCTCTATTCAGTAGGACTTACAGGTTCTTCGGGAACACCGAAGAGCGATTCACCGAGGACATTGCTCTATTGAGAATAGATGTCAGTGGGAATGATGAAGACTCTGTCTCGCAGCCAGTAAAGACAGGTGCCCCTTGCCGTATCAAGGTGAGACCACAGCCTGACACCGTGAACGAAGGTTGGGAAGACGTCTATAGAGGCATCAACAATTTCTTCAAGAATGTCACCTACACAGATGATTTCGTAGACGAAGAAGACAGAGGGGCCTTGAGAGGTGATGTCATGATGTCAGGTATGCCATGTTACGTAGCAGACCTGTCTGACCTCATGGAAGTGTACCAAAACGGCTCTGAGAAGATAGCAGGCATAGACAACCTAGTAGGCCCCTTGGTCTGCATCAAGGGAAAAGTCACTGATATCAACAGAACTGGCTTTGACTCAGAATACGACCCTTGGGGTAAAGACTACACCATGAGGGTGTCTTCCTTCCAACTACAGAGGGAATTCGCTAATGATATGTGGCGTAAGGAAATCAACGTCAGAGTCCACGGATTCTTGAGCGACAGGAATCACGGATTCGATTACGAGGGACGTGAGGGTTGGAAGCCATACGCGGTCAAGTCGACTGTCTACATCTTTGGAAGATTGGGGATGAGGAAGACAGAAGATGGTGAAGCGCCTGCAATCAAGGCTACAGGAATATTCGCTGTGCCTAGATTGGCAATACCAGCCGGTGAAGGTGGGGACACAAGCCTAGACCAGTTTGGCGGTGGTGCTCAATGAGTGGTTTCAAGGCTCTCAAAGAAAAGGCCCAGCAGGAGGAATCCAGCGTCGAGAAGGCTTCCAAGGACTGGAAGAAGTCTCTGGAAAACGACCTAGGTCCCGCCCCAAAGCAACCCACTCCTATGATGCCAGAACCTAAGGAAACTGAGTGGTTCGCTGAGGAAGTCGCACCCATCACGGGTGATTTCGCTGGTATAGTCGGTGATGACGGCACCTGTAAGACTGCAGTGGTCTTCGATAGCATTCCTAAAGGGCATTCTTGCCTAGTGATTGATTTCGACGGTGGTGGTGCTAAACTCCGAGATGCATTCTACGCAGATAGGCGCTCTGAGTTCAAGTGCCAGAATCCTTGGGTAATGCAAGATGAGGCTAGAACGGCCTACAACTACCCTGCTACACACGATAAGGTGATGGCAATAGGCAGAAGGGCTCTGGAGTGGGCACAGGCTCAGAACAAATCTGGCTATACTGGTGAGAGCCTACACACGGTTCTAGTGACCGCAGTAGACCTCTGGGACTCAGTGGCTAGCGCTTGTATGTTCATCGAGGACCTAGGGACAGCCCCAGACGGCATAGGGGCTAAAATCAGCCCTCACGAGAAAGTGGGCATGAGGTTCAACTGGCAGATACGCAGCACGCGATTCCACCAATTGACGTCCCTATGCAGAGAATTGACCCGGCACGGTGTCAATGTCTACTACGAGACGCACTGGAACTACGAGCAGACCAAGGAAGGCACCATGACAGGCAATAAGAAGCCTCGATGGGAGAAGCAGACGGCTAATTACCTACACACCATCATCGAGATGGGCTCAAAAGCAGTCAGAGACGATGAGGGGCGCTTGACAGGCGAAACACGCTATGAGGCCACTTTCACCAAATCACGCAGTCAGCCCAATATGCTGAATAAGACCAGACTCGTCATGACCACATTTGACGATGCAGACCACAAATGGCACGGTCTCCCTGAGTTGACGAGGGAGTGAGATGGCTTGCAAGCGCTGCAATAGCCTAGGCGTCCTGATGAGGGTTGTAGACACCCTGCACGGTAAAGACTTCCACGCAGAACAGTGCGATTGTGAGTTGGAAGCCCAATATGAGGAGGACCGAAAAGTTCTTATACACGACGTATGCGAGGCGCCGCCAAAATCGGGGTACTGCTCTAAGGAGGGAGTGGAATCACCCGAGTGAACATAGGCAAGGCCTCGCTGACCTCCTTCCTCACTGGATTCGGGCCGGGTGTAGGTGACCTACGCTTGACAGCAGGGCAGATGTCACTGAGGGGGACAGTGGCTCTGCCTACCCACCTACTGCACACCACCATCAGCGCTACGGTGGAGGACAGCGGAGAGATAGTGATAGCCGACCTCGCAAAGGTCTTGGCTTTCATCAAATCCCTCCCTCAAGATGCCATGGTCACGCTATGGCAACCCAAGAAGGGACAACTACGTCTCATATCTGGCAACACGCAACTAAAACTACCTACTACGGATTACGTTCGCTCTTACAAGAGCGTCGAGAAGGCCTCCATCCTCATGAGTGAGGCCAAAGCCTCCCATTGGAAGTCATGGGCAGGCAGGGCTCTTACATGCTACGGCAAGATTGACGTGAAGCAATTGCATCAAGTCAAAACAATAGACAAGGTGCTCGGTAAGGACCAACCAGTAGAAGCGGTGTTCCAGAGCGATGAGAAACTCTGGACTCTGAACGTAGGGCTCAAAGGCTCAGCGAGCATGAGCATTGGCATCGACATGGAGGATTGCGATGGTCCGCCTGAGAGATGCGTGACTCACTTCGGTACATGGCTATCAGAGGCCCTGAACACCATCCCTCTCGGTACCGTAGAACTTTACACTGCCGATGATTACGTCGCTATATTCCGACACACCGAGAAGGACCACCTTCTACTGGTGATGGACAAGAGGGGTGAGTGAATGATTGTAGATGAATACTATGCAGGTGATGAGAAACCCATTCTCTACACACGCTACCGTGATGCAGAGGGTAATCTCATCGAAGAGAATGTCAAAGGGTACCAGCCATACTTCTGGATACCTGCTAACGTAGGTGAGTACCGCAAGAGGCGACTCATGACTAGGTATCCCACAGCACGCATCACTGAGGAGACTGCCGTAGGATTGGACGATGTCCCCCTCATCAAGGTGGAGGCCGAATCACCGTTCGATATCATCAGCATGAGACAGGAGTTCGACAGGACTTACGAGGCTGACCTAAGATTCACAGACAGGTGGCTGATAGACAACGTACCTGTCATGCCAGAGTGGAAGCCACGCAAATGGTGGTTCGACATAGAAGCAGACCCTGAAGAGGGCTTCACTACCATCATCGCTGTGATAGACAGCGACCTACACCAACCAGTGGTATTCGCGTGGGCGGACGAGCGAACCAACTGCTCTTACGATGACAGGATTGAGAAACGGATGAAGGGCCGCTTCAAGGCAGGATTTGCTTTGTACACTCGTCAAGTGCGTGACATAGGCTACCAACTAAGGTTGTACGCCTCAGAGTCTGACCTTCATGAGGGATTCGTTGAGTTCCTACAGGAGCGTGACCCTGACATGCTGATAGCACACGCAGGTTCCTTCTTCGACATCCCTCACTTGCTACAAAGGATACCTAACCCACAGAGGCTTAGCCCAGTAGGGCAGATACGTAGGATGAAGAGGGGACAGGACAGGTATGACCCCACCGACCAGCCTATCGTAGGCAGGTGGCAATTCGATACAGCAGCGCAGGCTGCTAGTGGCACAGGCTTCGAGCGTGTGTGGAAGGACAGTGGTGGTGGGCAACTACCATCCCTCAAACTGAATGACATTGCTGAGACTGTAGGACTGGGTTCCAAACTCACTGAGGAAATTGAAGGCATGGACGTCTTCAATGGCTGGTACGAGCATTGGGATGACTTCGTAGACTACTGTCTGCTTGACACTCATTTACTACGAGGCATAGACGAGGCGCGGAACGTGACTGATTTCTATGTGCAGATGGTCAGACTCTGTGGTGTCTCACTTCCATCCGCGTGCAACGTCACTAACTTCGCCCGAGGATTGCTGTCTCGGAGGACCGAGAAGAAAGCACCTAGTAGATACAAGGCGGGTGACATAGAGAAACTCAAGGGGGCTGAAGTAGGTCTCAATTGTGTCACTGGTCTCCATGAAGGAGTGGGGGTCATAGATTACAAAGGGCTGTACCCCTCGATAATTCTAGGGGGCAATCTCTCCTACGAGACACAGCGAGATGGGCCGGGTGAAAACATTCTCCAGTTGGAGAACGGTACTTATTGGGACCAGTCTAAACAAGGTCTGCTCCCTTCAGTTGTAGAATACCTATTCGATTACCGTGACACATGCAAGCAACGCATGAGAGATGCCACAACTCCAGAGGAGAGAGCCGCGTGGAACACCACGCAAATGGCAGTCAAGCGTGTCATGGCCTCACTTTATGGGATGTGTGCTCACATAGGATACGGCTGGGCTAACGGTGACATCGCACACACAATCACACAGGAAGGAAGGCGTTGCATACGTCTCCTTGATAGCGTAGCCACGAAGTATGGCTACGAGTGTCTCTACGGTCACACAGACTCAGCGTTCGTCAAAGTACCGAACGTAGATGAAGCGCACAAACTAGCCGAGAAGATAACAACGGCTGTGCAGAGAGAGACAGGCAACAACATGCTCTTCGCAGAACTCGAAGCGTGGATGCCTTATTGGTTGCTGACTAAGAAGAACAGATACGTCGGCAAGGTGGCTTGGCCTGAGGAGGACCAAGGCAAACTCAAGGTGGCTGGCTTTGGCATGAAAGCATCCAACACAGCCCCTCTGTCCAAGAAGATACAGAAAGGGGTCTTCGAGTTGATATGTGACGGAGCCAATGAAAGTGCAGTAGAGGAATTCGTCTTACCCATAGCCATGCAAGTCAGGAATGGCGACATACCGCTCGAAGAAGTATCTATGAAGACGCGGTTGGGTATGCATTTGAAAGACTACAAAGTCTTGAGTGGAGCCTCGAAGGCAGCAGCGGCCTATAACAAAACCAACCGCGAGAAGTTTGGTAAAGGTGACTCAGTGCCTTGGACTTACATCAAGGAAGAGCCGGGCATCATAGCCTACCGCGAACCAGAAGACTTGGCAGGATTTACCTTGGATTCAGATACAATTTTGAAGAAAATGCTAAAGACCAAGTTAGACAGTATCTATTCTACCCTATCTTGGGACCTCGAAAGAGCACTAGGTGCTCCTAGTCCCAAAGCCTATGGGTGGTGGTGATAAAATGGAAGAAGAAAGACAACACAGACAGACGAAGTTATGGGAATGGATTCCCAACAGAACGCGACAAACCACCTTGGAGGAGTTCGGTGTCAGAAGAACGACAAATACCAACTGACACTGTTCTTTGGCGGGTGGCTCGCCTACTTCGTGAGAAGAACGAGAAGTATGGTGATAGCGCACTCGACCCGATGAGATTATTCTACAAGGGTGGAAACGACGCTGCTGATATGATTAGGATACGGATAGATGACAAGTTGTCCCGACTGGCACGTGGTAGTGAGGGTATCGAGACAGACCTCGACATCTATCATGACCTCATCGGTTACCTCGCGCTTCTCATAGTAGCATTAGAGAGTGGTGAGAAGTAATGGGTTTGACTCTGGTCTACGATGACCAATCCTCCTATGCTTGGACACCTGAGATGGGTAAAGAAGACATCGTAATCAGAGTAAGCAAGTCCACTCTCACTGCAAGTAAGTGGTGCCCTCAACAACTATGGCTGTCCAAGACCCACGAAGTTCCCCAATTGCAGCACGACTACCTAGTGATAGGTGACGACGTGCATCAAAGCATGGAAGCATTCTATCACAATGCTGATGTTGAATCTCTGTCAATGCTAAAGGACGCCGCTAGTGAGGGTAAAGACAGGTTAGTCATGGAACAACTGAAGACTTGGCTCCCCTCTAGGGAAGAGGTCATCGGCATGAGAAGAGACTCCTCTAAAGACGAGCCATTCTACGAGGCAGAGTACGACCACAACATCACATGGCTTCTTCGGAATGAGATACTCAGGCTGGCTCACACTGACCCTGAGGATTTCTTACCTGTCGCAAACGAAGTGAAACTATCTCCTCTTACTACCTTCCGTGTAGATGACAAGGAAGTCAAGGTGAGGCTGGTCGGTATCATTGACCGGGTATTCAGAGAAGGGCAAGGAGGTCTAGCCCTCATGGAGTTGAAGACTGGCAAGTGGCACCCGAGAAAAATGTCTGCCATGAGAATGGAGATGGCATACTACAAGATGCTCATCGAACTCTCCACTGAGGAGGAATTGATAGAAGCAGGATTGAATGACAGCATCGTCACCCACTGGGGTTGGAGATACAGTGCAGCAGACCGATTGGATTACGAGCCAACCAAGAGAGTGAGTGAGCGTGCCATGGAGACAGCACTGAACAAACTACTACGCATGTATGTAGAGCAAGAATTCCCTATGACGAAGGACGACTTCAAATGCTCCTACTGTGATTACATGGACCTATGCCCAAAGTACAAGGTGGAAGCATGAGTGACGAGTTAGAGCACTGGAGTCAGAAACACTTCGCAGAGTTAGCATTCTGGCGCACCATAGCAGCGGGTGTGAACATCATCCTATCATCAATGATAGCATTGAAAATCTTCGAGGTGATATAATGGAAGAGGAGTACTACTTAGAGACGGTGAGACTACTGCTTTTAGAAAGCCTGAGGGACACCCACGAAAGTGATGACATCTATGTGCATTACGGTAGTGTGCCAGAGGATATGGTTGTAGACCCTATCCCCATTGATAAGTACATAGACATCTGCATACCAAGAGAATATGTGAGTCCCGAAACTATCCTTCTAGTTTATACAGAATGCAACAAAGCACTATCGGAATTCAAATGGGGGGTAGAGCATGAACATAATTGAATTCGATTTCCCTCGTGAGGCTGGTTTGTTTCGCAAAGTGGTGCATACTCCAAAGGAGTTGGAAACATACTGGGGCTCGCTGCGCAACAGCCAGTGTGCATACACCAGCGTGTACGGGTTCCGTGCAGTGAAGCCTAGTGGCAAGCGCGGTGAGTACAACACGGCCATAGTCAGGCATTTCGTCTTGGACTTTGACAAGAAAGCCAGAAAGGGAAGCATCGTATTCGATGTGGATGGTGACCAAGTTCTCAATCAGGTTCGCAGAGCCCATCAAATGCTCATGGATAAAGACATACACCATGCCGTGTGGTTCAGTGGCAACGGGTTCCACATCTGGGTGAAACTATCCAAGACACATCGTCCTTCTACTGGGAGCGAAGTCTCCCTCATCAAGGCAGCAGGGAAGAAGGTCATCAACAGATGGAAAGATGCGTTGGACCTTACTTGCATGGACCCTACTGTGCCCTTTGACATGGCTAGACTCATACGCATTCCCAATTCCTACAATGCCAAGCAACACGTAGGGCGGTGGAGCATCCCATTGAAGAGCGAAGAACTTCTCGAATGGAGTTGGGATGATATTTGTGAGAGAGCAGAGCGTCACCGACGAGGGCAGTACATGTACGGTAGCAATGGGGTTGACTTGCCCATAGAAGAAGTGAAGAGCACTCGCTTTACTAACACGGGACCAGCCATAGAGTTTGACACAGTTGAGATGAACGGTATCAAGATACTACCATGTCTGGTGGAGGCTGCTTGTCAAGTGGGTAGTAACCCACCTCACGACGCACGCAAATCTCTCGTAATATATCTAGCATCCAGACTCAGAAACTTCTTGCCTGTAGAGAGGACGACTCAAGACTCTCGTGATGAGCATGCAGAACTAATCTCTCAATACATACACACACTACAGTGGGCTGATTACGATGAGAACGTGACTAGGTATCATGTAAGCACGATAGTCAATGGTGGTTACCATCAACACTGCTCCTCTCTAGAGTCAGGGGGGCTGTGCCTAGGCCGCTGCCAATTATGGGATGGGACGGGGTCAGTATGAAGCCGTTAATTATAGACAGCAATGAGCGAGGTCCTCTCCCCGAGGCAGTGTTGCGTAGAGCCATGAAGAAGAAGCCAGCAGTGGGTGTCTCTCGTGAAGCCCTTGTCATTGGTGATTACCTATGCGGTCAGTGGCACTTAGAAGCAAAGACCGTTTCCGATTTCTTGGAGTCGTTGCGAAGTGGCCATCTCATGCGCCAATTGGACAACCTTGACGCCAACGCTCCGCAGTTTGGCGTGGTCGTGTGGGGTGAGGTGGGAGATTATGTTAAACAAGTGCAACTTCGCGGCGGCTCCACCAATTTTAGTGCTGCTACAAAGCAAATAGCAGGTGGCTTGGCTCGAATAGCCGCAGACTTTGGTTGTCTAGTCTATCGTGCTCCGAACTTGATGGAAGCATCCCACTTCATTGTCGGACTACATGAGAAAACATACAAGCAGGCAAGCAGACACGGTGCACAGGCTGTGCGTCGCGTCTCCAGCAACGACGTGCGAGTCGACATGCTCCGAACCATACCCGGCATCGGTGATGAGATGGTGGATAATATTCTAGAGGCTTGTGGTAGTATCGAAGAAGCAGCCTGTGGTGAGTGTCTGAGAGATGTCAAGAGGATGGGTAAAGTTCTCCGAGGACGTGTGGTTGAAGCCTTGACAAGTGAGGATGAAGTGCTCATTGAACGTAGAACTTCTTGATATTATTGGGTTCTTCTCTTACAATATAGACGATTTGTTTATAGACTGGTCAAGAGTCGAGGTGGTATGGCAAGAACTTGGGAAGATTATACAGCCGTGAAGCGATACCCTATACTGAAAGATTACGTAGAGAGATTCAGGAAAACCTCATTCTTCAATGAGGTACCAGCCCTGCTATCATTCTTCTTTCTACAAGGACAGAAGGTGGCAGACCTGATACGCATTCCAGTGTGGGCCAGTTATTTAGACGGAAGATTCCACGTGTTCTGGGTCCAGCCTACTAGGTCAGGGAAGTCCATCGCTTGGGAATTCATAGGAGAAGTGGCACGCCACGCAGATATAGATGCTGACATTTTCACATCAGGGACAGACGCTGGACTGATTGGGTCCTTCAAGACACACAAGGACGAGAACGGGGACTACTACACTGAGGAAGTGCCCGGTCTGTTGAATGGAAACAAACTCTTGAACTTCGATGAGGGTAGTATTCTACTACAACCTAGCCCCAAGCAGTTCTTCCAAGAGGTCATACTCTATCTACAACAGGCTATGAACCCCATTGGTAGCCACAGCAATACACTGACCAAGCACATGAAGGACGGTAAGATTGAGACTGAGTCTCGCGTGTCCTTCTGGATTACCACCTTCCCTCCTGCAGGTGTGAAAGAGTACGTATTGACAAAGGGATTGTTCCAAAGAGTGCTACTCTATTATGCTCCTTGGGACAATGACATGAGAATGGAGGTCTCCAAGCGGAGGATGCGAGGAGTATGGGCTAATGAGATGGAGGAAGTCAAGACCACTGAGGACTTAGCACAGCACTTCATCCAAGTGGAGACTCTTGTGTTGGAACACCTTTTCGCTTGCTCAGATATCGATGGGAAGATGTGGGCTGACCTAGACCCCACAGTCAAGGAAGAGAGAGAAGAACGTGAGAGCATAGTTCGAGGAGCATCATTGCAGATGTTCGCCAAGTCAAGAGACTTTGACCCTGCACTAGACGCTGCAGTAGAGGAGTTCTACAACCTCGTCACGGGCATGGATGCTAAACTAGGTGACGTCGTGCTCTCTTTCATGCCTAACATCGAGAATTATCTCAACGTCCTAGCCACTCATTTAGTTCTCATTGAGAAGAACGAGCAACGGAATAGTGGAGACTACGACCCTGCAGAAACATGGTACGTTACAGGTGACCATCTCGACATGGCCATGGAGATATTATACGACGTGTATGAGAAACTAATCATCTGGCTGGAGAGTGACCTAGAACTAGGTGCTACCAAGGCTGCGAAACTAGCCAAGGCTGAGGCATGGCAGAAGGCTTTGGGTGCCTGCAAGGTCTACGACTTAGGCGACCATCGTGGGGATGGTTGGAGTCTCAAGAAGGATGTTCTCAAGACATACGGTAGGCAGATGGACAGGAGCCTGCCTGTCGTGTACAAACACTACGATGAAATAAAAGCCTCCTTCAAGGAGACTAAGGTGTCCGGGGTACCGTACGTAAGATGGAGTGAGGAAAATTGACAGAGATAATGGCATTGGATATTGAAACTGGAAACTATTCGTGGGAGATAGGAGGTTGGGGTAACACTCACCTCTTCGAGCCCACAGTAGTCTGCACTTGGGATGGTGAGGAAGGACATCTCTTCTCCAAGGAGGAGATAGACATCGATGACGCTATCTGGCACCCTCTACACCCCAAGGAACTAGGTGAGCATTTAGAGAAACATGTAGAGAAAGGTGGCAAGATACTAGGTCACAACTTGATGGGCTTTGACCTACCAGTGTTGAGAGACGCATTGGATTGCTACTATGCTGGGCAATTGATGAAGAGTGAGCACGTGTTGGACACCTCTGCTCTTCTCCGAGGTGCGACTGGGAAGAGTCACCATCTGGATGACATCTGCAAGCACACTCTAGGGAAGCAGAAGACTCACCAGAGTGAAGAGGCCCCTAAAATGTGGCAATTAGGAGAATACCAGAGTGTTGCAGACTACTGCTTGAAGGACTGCCAGTTGGTCTATGATGTCTGGCAGTACGGAAAGTCAGAAGGCTTCGTAAAGAATCGAAATCCAGAAACAGGAATCGTAGATAGTATTGAGGTGATTTGGTGAACCTATTAGAAGACGCTCCTGAAAATTTCTATCAAATATTTTACGTGACAATCTGTGAATACTTCAACATAGACCCCGACGCCCTACTCATCCAATTAATGGAGGAAGAAAACAATGAGTGAACAAGAAAAACAAACAGGTAGAGAAGCACAAATGAGTAACATAAAGGCAGCCATGAATGTGGCTGAGACCGTCAGGTCTACCTTGGGTCCAGCAGGTATGGACAAGTTACTGACGAACGGTAGTCACCACATCGTGACCAATGATGGCATATCAGTTCTCCGAGAACTAGACACTGCACATCCGGGTGCGCAGATGATGGTGGAAGCGAGCCAAACACAGGAAGCAGTGTGCAAAGACGGGACAACGAGTGTCGTTGTCGTGGCGGGTCAGATGCTAGCCTTGAGTCAAGGGCTGTTGATGAGAGGGATACATCCTAGAGTTGTCATCCGCTCATTCCAAGCAGGTAAGAACCTCGCACTAGAGCATCTGCAATCGCAGGACATTGACATTCTGGACGCTGCGAAGACAGCACTGAGAGGGAAAGCCACAGAGAGTGACCTAGATTACGCTGCAGAATTGTGTTTGAAAGCATGCGAGAAGGCTGATGGTAATCTAGACCACATCAGAGTAATCACACAAGCAGGAGGCTCACTGAGTGATTCCTACGTACAGGACGGTCTCGTCATCAACAAGGAGTTCGCCAATGAAGTAGAAGACAAGAGCATGGAGGGAGACCTGAACGTCCTCCTACTGAATGGTGGTCTCGAGGGATATGATTTCAATGAAGTCCAGATGCAAGTAGAGAACATGCAGCAATTGCATGAACTCAAACAACAGGAACTCAAGATGCTCAGCGAGTTAGCATCTATGGTGGCTGGAGCAGTGGGCCCTCAAGGCGTAGTCTTCGTGAGAGACAGCGTGCACGAAGCAGTAGCACACTACCTATCACAGCACGGCATTCCACTCGTGACTCGTTTGCAACAAAGCGACATGGAAGGTTTGTCTAGACTACTAGGTGTACCAATCTACCATCGCATCGTGGATGTCGATGAGCCCATCATGGCAATCAATGCCTCCATCAAACAGGAACGCATAGGAGACTTGGACTTCGTCACAGTCGCAGGTGAGGGTGAGGCTACCTGCCTCGTCGTCAGAGGAGCAACCCGACAGACCATCGAAGAGTACGAGAGAGCATTCGACGATGCCATCGGTGTCACCTGTCTAGCCATGAAGGATGACGGGAGAGGTTTCCCCGGTGGAGGTGCTTCGTTCTCAGCAGCATCTGTGACAGTGAGAGAGCACGCAGCCAACCAGCCTAACATGACAGCGAGGGAGAGAATGTGCTTAGAAGCCTACGCGGATGCACTAGAGATAATCCCTGCAGCCATAGCAAATAACGCAGGCATGGACCCGTTAGATGTAGTGATGGAACTAAGGTCTGCAGAGGACGGCATTGGATTGTACATAGATGACCGTGGAGTCGGTGAGATTTGCAACACTCTAGAGAAGGGAGTAGTAGAGCCAGAGTCTCTGGTCAAGCAGGTCATCAGCAGCGCCACTGAAGTCGCTACTGCCATACTCAGAATAGATGACATCATGGCTATGAGGGAACAGAATGGAATGGCTGGCTAATCTATGTTTTGGTTGCTGGGCACTCGTCGGTCTAGGTTTGTTCTACGCAGTGCTTGACAGAGCAGTCTACTCTTTATTAAACGCTAAGAAAATAGGTGAGAAACCCGAGAATCTTGAGGAAGAGTAATAAGTCTCGGCATCCCCCATAACTTTGAAGAGCGAGCGCGGCATCGTGAGGGAGGAGTAGTTTTTACAGTTCATTTTGTTTGCTTCTGTGGTCCTAACACTCTTCTTCCCTTATCCTCCCTCACGGCCCATCCACATCTTGAGCAGAAACTCTCATATTTGACACCCTTCGTGCGTCACATATGGATGACTACGAGCCATGTTCTTGCTGCACTCCCATGCAACAGGCATCCATGGCTTTGCTAGAAACTCACTTTGAGAAGGGCAAGAAGAAATCAAAACCTTTCCACGGGTACAACCCGAATCGGCACAGCAGGAAAGGCGGACTGAACGCCAAGGGTCGTGCTAAGTTCAAGAGGGAAGAGGGTGCGAACCTCAAGCCACCTGTCACTACCAAGCCATCGAAACTCAAGGCGGGTAGCAAGAAAGCCAAGAGGAGAAAATCATTCTGTGCTCGCATGGGTGGTGTGAAAGGACCGACGAGCAAAGGAGGGAAACTCACACCTAAAGGTGCTGCTCTCAAAAGGTGGAATTGCTAATGACTTGTGATTGTCCTGAGTGTACAGGTTTGGAAGTAGCGTGGGACATGCTTGAGAAGAAACTCTGCCCTGAAGGCAAAGCGGCAGCCAAGAGGAAGTTCAAGGTCTACCCCTCTGCATACGCCAATGGTTGGGCAGTGCA
>CEOU01083603.1_pt1 | contig 35054 bp, 30 predicted proteins | sample 530731 | NCBI WGS metagenome assembly CEOU01 (sample SAMEA2620894, study PRJEB7988) | marine metagenome | isolation source: saline water (ENVO:00002010), including
AAAGAAAAACTAAACAACCTGTTTAAGATGATGGAGTCCAAAGGACCAGAGATTCTTAAGCAAGATCCATACTATGAATACTATAAAGTTGCACAACGAGCAAAGGAACAAGGACTAATCAGAAAGAAAACTCAAGAAGAGATAGATGAAGAATTGAAAAAGAAACCTTGGTTAAAAGTAAATAAGATAATAAGAAAGAACGAAGCAATACAAGATGCAGATACCACTCTTTGAACCCAAGTCTACTTGGCGTCCGCCTGCCATCCTGCCTGAGTTAAGTGGCACGATATCCCTTGACTTAGAAACTTATGACCCAGACATCAAGCGAGCTGGTCCAGGTTACAAGACAGGTAATGGTAAGGTGGTTGGTGTTGCACTAGCTGATGAGCATCAGACAGTGTACCTACCCTTTGACCACTTCGGTGGTGACAATCTTTGTAAGGATATAGTCCTGCAATATGTGTGTAGTGTTGTCACTTCATGTGATGAAATCATAATGGCTAATGCTACTTATGATCTCGGATGGCTTGCTCGTACAGGGGTTACTACGAGTAAGCCTATCCGTGACATACAGGTAGCTGAAGCACTGATAGATGAAGAGAAGTATTCGTACTCGTTAGATTCAATAGCAAAAAAATATTTAAAGAAAGGAAAGAAAGAAGATGGACTACAACAAGCCGCAGATTCCTACGGAGTCGATGCTAAGGGCGATATGTGGAAGCTCCCTGCCAGACACGTCGGCAAGTATGCTGAAGCTGATGCACGACTTACATATGATGCCTACCAAAAACAAATCCCAATCCTTAAAGAGCAAGGACTCTGGCAAGTATGGGAACTAGAGTGTGAACTCATACCAGTACTAGTGTACATGTCAATGCAGGGTGTACCTGTTGACCTGGATGCAGCAGAACAATTCAACAAAGACCTCAAGATAAGAGAGGTATCATTGCTAGATGAGTTCAAGAACCTAGACATCTGGTCACCACAACAACTGGGCAAGTACATTGAGAACCTTGGACTCAAGGTACCACGCACAGAGAAAGGTAACTACTCAGTTGCCAAAGACTTTCTTAATCATTGCGAACACCCTCAGGTCAAGAAGATCCAAGAGGCAAGATCAATCAACCGTCTTCGTAAGGTGTTCATCGAAGACATCATCCTCAATCAAAATCATAATGGCAGAATCCACGCAGACTTCCGACAGACAGCGTCTGATGAAGGCGGTACAAGATCTGGACGATTGTCTTCAAGCAATCCTAATATGCAGCAAGTGCCAAAGCGTTCGGACATTGGAAAACGAATACGATCGTTATATATTGCAGAACCTGGTAGGCTTTGGTGCAAGGCTGATTACAGCAGCCAAGAACCAAGACTTCAAGTGCACTACGCTTTGCTCGGACAGTTCGGACGACCGCTCCCAGGAGCAGAAGACGCACGACTAGCATTCGAACAAGGAGAAAAACTATATACTTTCTTTGAGAAAGCTACTGGTCTACCCTATGACACATGCAAGATGCTGTGTCTTGGTATCAGCTATGGTATGGGTATGAAGAAGATGGCTAAGACTCTTGGTATATCAGAAGAGATGTGCACATCTACCATGCGTAAGTTTAATCAGGAAGCACCCTTCCTTAAGATACTCTTTGATAATGTAATGAACAAAGCTAACAAGAAAGGATACATCAAGACTATCCTTGGTCGTCGTGCACGCTTTGACTTCTGGACACACAGCTTTGAAGAGACACCAGTTAAATCATATGGACATGCTAAGTCTAAGTGGGAGGACAAGGAAGTATTCCGTGCCTTCACATCCAAAGCACTAAACAGATTAATCCAAGGCTCTGCTGCTGACCAAGCTAAGGTTGCTATGGTCAACGCATACAAGGCAGGACTAGACCTACGCCTGCCAGTACACGATGAGATTAATGCTATGGTCACTGATGAGAAAGAGAGTAATGTATTGAAAGAAATTATGGAGCAAGCAATCCCACTCAAAGTACCAGTCATAGCAGACATAGACCTAGGTCCTACCTGGTGTTAGAATTTATGAAGAACTCAATACTAATAGAAGCTGCTCGTCTCGTAGATGGCGACAGGCAACAAGACTATGGTCATCCACAAGATGACTTCAAAAGAATTGCGACCATATGGTCTACATTATTAGAGAATAAACTCAATGTGGACTTGACACCTTCGGAAGTTGGTGCAATGATGATCGCCCTAAAGTTATCTCGAACTGCATTTAAAAACAAGAGAGATAATTGGATAGACATAGCAGGATATGCACACTGTGCTGACCTGTGTACAAACTATAAACAACAATGAACGAACCAGATCCAATCCTAATTGACTCAGACTTCCAACTAACATCGGAGCCTGAAGAAACTAAACCACGAGACATACAAATGAGTGAGCTTACTGAGCTTGCTGATACTCTCGTTGAGCTAGACTCTGCTGTACTAGAAGCAGAAGCAGCACTATCGGAGCTTAAGCTTAAGCGTAAAACTATTGCAGAAGAACACTTGCCACAACTAATGGAACAAGCTGGTATTGAAACACTCAAGCTATCCAGTGGTAAGAAGATTGCAGTACAAGAATTTGTAGACGCACGAATCAAAGACCCAGTCGTGGCATTTGATTGGTTGCGTGAAACTAACAATGAGTCAATCATTAAGAACCAGATTACTATCGCACTTGGTCGCAACGAAGACGACCGAGCACAAGAGATAGTTAATAAGTTGAAGCGTGAGTACGACATTGATGCAGATCAACGAGTAACCGTGCACAACATGACTCTTAAATCTTTCTGTAAAGATGCACTGGATAACCCAGAGCTTGCAGAATCCTTACCTCGTGAAGCCTTTGGTATCTACCAAGGCAAGCGTGCTAAGGTTAACTAACAAAACAAGAAACAAGAAATGGCGTTCGATATAACAAAAGTATCAGGTCAAGGCACAGAGAATCTGGACTCAGGTTCTTCTATGCCTTTTATTAGAATCCTACAGGATCTGTCTCCTCAACTTAAGAAACAAAAAGATGAATATGTAGAAGGAGCAGAGGCTGGCGATTTATTCTTTGCTAAGAATAAGTCAGTGGTTTCTCAACCAACAAGGATCATTCCCACATATACAGCATCTGTATATACTGAATGGGTTCCTCGTTCACAAGGTGGTGGCTATGTAGCTACTCATCCTTTGAGTATTGTATCTCACAAAGACTATGAGAAAGGTCGTGAGAGACAGTATGATGAATGGCTAGGACAAAACGAGCTACGCTTCACAACCTACTGGTTTGTGATGATAGAGATAGATGGAACTTATGAGCAAGCAATCATACCGTTTACATCATCACAGCTTCGTGTATCTAGGAAACTAACTTCAGATATTAATAGATTCAAATATGATGGCGAACACTCCACAATCGTACCACCACTCTACGCCCAAAGTTGGGAGATTAGTACAGTGTTGGAAACAAGTAAGAACGGTGACGATTACTATAACTTCTCGTTTAGTAACCCTACTGCTCTCGACTTTGAAGCTGACGAAGCATTGCTTACTCAAGCTTCTGAAACTTACTCTTCTGCTGCAGATACTCCTCTGCTCCAGACTGAGGATACTCCTAGATTGGTATCTTCCGCTACTACGGAAGCTCCGTTCTAGTCTTAATTAATGTAATATATATTGTTTCCCTGGGGGCACTAGCCCCTGGGGTTTTTATCTATGATACCACTAACAGAACTCGCCACTAAATTTCATTCGTTATTCCAATCTAATCCTAATGTGTACGGTCAGACTACACTAACTGGTAAGGTAAGAGACAGAGACGGCAAGCAAGATTCTAAATCATTCCTTGTCAAGAACCCACTCACTGTTGAGATATGGGAAGATCACCTCAAAGGTAACAGACTTATTGGTTGCACACCTATACTAGATAACGACCGTGTTATGTGGGGTGCACTAGACATTGATGTGTACCAGAACAGTAACACTATCGAAGAACTAAACAAACAGATAGCAGAACATAAGCTACCATTCATTGTGTTTAGATCCAAGTCAGGTGGTGCACATGTCTATGTATTCTTATCCGAACCTATTGCTGCTAAGACAGTAATAGATAAACTCAAAGCATTCTCTGCTTTCTTTGGTCAGGGTGTGTGTGAGATATATCCTAAGCAACCTAAGATTGGTAACCGCAAGGACGACAGCAAGTATGGTAACTGGATTAACATGCCGTACTCTGGTAATCCTACACTACAGTATGCAATCAAACCTGATGGTACAGGGTACAACCCTGAAGAATTTTTACAAGTAGCTGAAGCTACTAGACTTACAGAAGCACAGTTCAAAGAACTAGAAGTACCACAGATAGAATCAGAACTACTACCTGAAGGACCTCCGTGTCTTAATTATATATTTGAAAACAGAACTCAGGAATCAGAGAACAGAAACATAACACTATCCAATGTAGCAGTGTACCTAAAGAAAGCTGAGCCTTCCGAATGGAAGAGCCAGCTTCATAGGTTTAATAAAAAATTTTCTGATCCATTGCCTGACCGTGAGGTAGATGCAATCGTCAAGTCATACGAGAAGAAAGACTACAAGTACCAGTGTGCACAGGAACCACTATGTAGATTCTGTGATGCTAAGTTATGTGGTCAGCGTAGACATGGCATAGGACAGGAAGAGTTCCTACCTAACAATCGTTCTTTGATACAGCTCAAGTCAGACCCACCGCTGTGGTTCTTGACTCTAGATCACGAAGAGATACAATTAACTACTGCAGAGTTTGACAACTTCAATATGTTTAATCAGAGAGTTATGGAAAGATTGTTGTTTAAGTATCCACCTATTAAACAAGAAGACTGGATTAAACAACAGAACCTACTACTAAAGAACTGTGTTCGTATTGATGTACCGTTTGAGATGACACCTATTGGTCAGTTTGTAGAGTATCTATCTACATTCTGTTCTGCTGCTAGTGAGGACATGACTCACATTAAGAACGGACCAGTCAAACAAAACAGTTACTATGTATTTAGAATGGTAGACCTCAAAGATTATTTGAATCAACAAAGATTCTCTGAGCTACCTGATAATAAGTTACTGTCTGTCCTTAAGCGTACGCTCAAGGCAGACACAACAAGAGTATGTATTAGTAATACAAGTCTAAGATGCTGGCGTGTACACAGTGACAACCTGCATATGGACCCTTCACAACCTATGCCCAACTTACAAGATGACGATTCCTATTAAATATATAATGCTTATTGCAGTTGTTGAATCTAGCCAAGACCCATTTGCTATTGGTAGTCAAGGTGAACTCGGTATACTGCAGATGACACCAGCTTATGTACAAGATGCAGCAGAGTACGCCAACGAAGACTGGGTACACGCAGATGCTGTTGATGAAATAACAGCTGTTAAAATTTTCCGTGCCTATATGGAACGCTATGCTACTGAAGAACGACTAGGTCGTCCAGTTACCCTGGAAGATGTAGCTCGTATACACAACGGTGGTCCTAATGGATACAAAAAGAAATCAACAATACCCTACTGGAACAGATTAAAATGCCTAATGACAAAACAACAATATATGTAGCCAGTGCTGGTACTGGTAAGACAACGACCCTTATGGATCTGTTGTCCAAGTGCCTCGAAACTACACCACCTAATCAAATTTGCTTTACTACATTTACTAAAGCTGGTGCAACCGAAGCTATTGAGCGAGCACTGGCTCGTAATCCTAAGCTAAACGAGAAAGACTTTACTGCTTTTAGTACTCTGCATGCTCTGTGTTTCAGACGCATCGAGCGTAAACAGATGCTGAATCTCCAAGACTACAAACTATTAGGCGAGTTAAGTGGTTATACTATGACAGGTGTGTCCTCCTTGTATGACAAACAAGACACATCATCCATGCATACATGCAAGGGGGATCGCTTGTTGCAGTATAACAGTCTAATGCGTAACATGCAGCAGTCAGCAGCAGACACACTGGTGCACCAGATCAACACAAAGTTTAGTCCTGATGAGCTAGAAAGATTCAATGAACTATACAAACAATTCAAACAAGAAAAGAACAAGTATGATTTTACAGACCAGTTAGAAGTTTTTCTAGATAGAAAAATTAAACTGGGTGTAAAATTTTTATTTGTAGATGAAGCACAGGATTTATCTCCGCTGCAATGGAAGATTGTTAATCACATTAGTAACGAAGTAGAACAAGTATATATAGCTGGTGATGACAAACAATCTATCTACAAATTTTCTGGTGGTGACCCATCATCCTTAATCAATAAGGAAGGTAACCGAATTGTTTTAGATACATCGTATCGTCTACCTACACCAGTACTAGATTATGCCGAGAAGATATGCGACAAGATAACTGAGAAGCAACCCTATGAGGTACATAGTAAACAGAGTGATGGAGCTGTACATAAGATAAGAACTTTAGATGATTTAGATTTTACTAGTGGTACCTGGTTTTTGTTAGCAAGAAACAAGGCACTGCTCCCACTGTTTGAACAGTACCTAGTTAACAAAAGAATACTATTTGTATCTGGTGGGTCAACATCATTGTTCAAAGAAAAACAAATTCATTTTATAAAACTATGGGAGAAGCTACGGCTAGGCTACAAGTTCAAAGCATCAGAACTAAAAGAACTGTACCGTGAGTATCTACCCTGTGGTCCAGCAGTCAAGCGTGGTTCTAAGAATCTTATAGAGTCTATGCCTGACAATGAGATGTATGACAAGGATGACCTTGTTAATAACTTTGGTTTAAAAACTCTTGCCAAATGGAATGAAGTGTTTAAGCTGTCAGATCTTACTAAGTCAGTACTGTTACAAGCAGAAGCTGACAACAAACTAGATGATGCAACCAATATAGAAGTCAACACAATACACTCCTCCAAAGGTAGAGAAGCAGAGAATGTAGTTGTGTTACCAGATATGACAAGCACTAGCTTCTATAGTTACAACAAGGATCCTGACAATGAACACCGTGTGTTCTATGTAGCTTGCACCAGAGCCAAAAAGAATTTATATATACATACTCCTTTAACTCAAAGATTCTATCCACTACCATGATATACAAAACCAAACCACTTAAGCATCAAGAACAAGCAACAGAACGATTTGTTAACGAACCATACGGAGCACTGTTCTGTGAGATGGGTACTGGCAAGTCAAAGATTATACTAGATATAATACAGAACTCTAAGTCACCTGTGTCTGTACTAATTGTAGCACCCAATGGTCTGCACCATAACTGGGCACGCAATGAGATACCAAAACATGTTGAGTCTGCTGATGTGTACTGTTGGAACGGTCCACCAACTAGCAAGAAGAAACAACAAGAGTTAAATAGATTCTATAATCTAGAATCGTACAATAAATTTTTTCTTATTAATGTAGAAGCATTGCGTACTAAGTCAGGCTTTGACTTTGCACTTGCATTCTTAGTAGGTAGTGGTAACACTGAGCGTCACTTTATTGTAGATGAATCTACTTGTATCAAGAATCCTAAAGCACAGCAAACAAAAGCTGTAATGAGACTAGCTAAACAATCAGATCGTAGATGGATACTCAATGGTACACCTATAACACAGGGTCCTCTGGATCTGTACAGTCAATGTAAGTTCTTAGATGCTAACAGTATACCAGAGAAGACAATGACTACATTCAAACATGCCTATGCTATTGAGCGTACCATGACTATGGGTAACAGATCGTTCAACAAAGTAGTAGGCTATCAGAATCTAGACAAGTTAACTAAGAACATAGAACCATTTAGTCTGCGTCTAGAAAAGAAAGACTGTCTAGACCTACCAGAAAAAACTTTTACACCTATGTATGTAGAGCTGACACCAGAACAAGAGCGTGTCTACAAAAGTATTAAGGAAGATTCTATTGCTATGCTACAAGGAGAGTTAGTTACCACTACTATGGCACTGACTCGTATTGTTAAGCTGCACCAGATACTAACTGGCTTTGTTATTACAGATGATGATGTTACTGTTAACCTTAAGAACAACCGTATCACTCTACTACAACAGATAGCTGAGACTACTAGACCATTGGTTGTATTCTGTGCATACAAACACAACGTACAACAAATTAAAGCTGCACTGTCAGACTACAAAGTTGTAACATACACTGGTGATGACAGTACAGCACAGAAGAATGACGCTGTCCTTGCATTCCAAGAAGGAGATGCTGACATATTTGTAGGTACAAGTGCTGCAGCAAAAGGCTTGACACTGACCAGGGCGTCCACTATGGTCTATTATAGTAACAACTATAGCCTTGAGAACAGGTTACAATCACAAGATAGAATACATCGTATAGGACAAGACAACAAATGTACATACATAGACCTAGTCGTACCTAATAGTATTGATGAAGCAATTTTAAGAAGACTAAAAGAAAAGAAAGAACTATCTAATGAAGTTCTTGATGACCTTATAGACATTATCAAACAATGACAAAATCAGATACAGTAAAAAAATATATCCACAAGTTCCCCAAACATGGTAATCGTACCATTGCACAGCTTGTTGTTAAAGAACACCCAAACTTATTTCCAACCTTAGATGCTGCACGTTCCTGTGTCCGACGCATACGAGGTAATCATAGTAATGCTAAGAGACATCAAGCAGATCCAGAACTTAAGAGACCCAATGGCAAAGCAGGAGAATACAAACTACCCAAGTCACTCAACAAAAAGAAGTCAGTCGTTAAGATACCTGATGGAGTTACTCTTATCTTGTCTGATGTGCATGTTCCTTATCACGATGTGGATGCTTTGGAGTGTGCTCTTAGTCATATTGAAAATCCTACAAACATTGTGCTCAATGGTGATGCGGTAGATTTTTTTGCTGTTAGTAGATGGGACAAGGATCCAGATGCAAGAGACTTAGCTGGTGAGTTACAAGCTAGTCGTCAGTTCCTTATGCATCTAAGAGAAAGATTCCCTGAGACAAATATATTTTTTAAGATAGGTAACCACGAAGAAAGGTGGGAAACTTATCTATGGAGAAAGGCACCAGAAATATGTGGTGTACCTGACTTCAAATTATCCGAGCTATTAAGATTCAAAGAACTAAGGATCGAAGAAATAGGGGGACGCCAGCTTGCTAAAGCTGGTAGTCTTTGGATATTGCATGGGCACGAGTTTCCTGGTGCGTTTGATCCTGTTAACTTTGCTCGTACTTTACAGGTGAAGACAGGATGTTGTACCATCGCTGGTCACAAGCATAAAACCAGCCAGCACTCCGTCAGGAGGATGAATAATGATACTGTCAGTTGCTGGTCTATCGGCTGTCTCTGTGACCTCGACCCTGACTATATGCCTGTGAATCAATGGAACCTTGGATTCGCTGTCGTCACACACAGCGGTAAGAAATTCAGCGTGGACAATTACAGGATTGTTGATGGAGAAGCCCACCGTTAGTTGTGTGCGTAAGTATAGTTTGGTTTAGTATAACCACCTTCGGTCTTACTATCTAAATCAGTCTGTGATGTAAAGTCACTTATACTATACACTACAATATCAGCTAACAATATATCTTGATTAGGCGTAACATTAATTATATTACCACCAGCTATTTCAGATCCCTTACGTTTAGAAGATACTGCTAAAAATCTAAGAGGGACATTACCTGCTCCTGATTTATCTACACCACCAAACAGTGATCCAAATGATACAGTAGCTTCGGTCCATTGACCACCAACTATTGGCTCAGATGATGTACCTGTGTGAGCTTGAGACGATGCTGCAATATGCCAGTACTTACCAACAGCTCCATGTCCTACTGGTACCCAGTACTTAAAATGTACTTCACCGTTTACTGATTCTTCATACTTATCTAAGGAAAGACCTAAAAGTATTTTAGCTGTGTCATCACCACCTGATCCATCAAAACCACGAATAGCTGCCATTGTTCTTGGAACATTAGTATTACCATAGTATGATGCTAAGTTAGCTTCAATCATTGGTGCATCAGCATGTAAATCTTCTCTGTAATAAATAAGTTCTGATATGTTACCATCATAAGATGCATCATTATCGTTAATAGTATGTTGACCTATTACAACTTGAGTATTTTGTAAATCATTGTTTTCAGATGCTTGACGTAACACTTCTACACCATCAATATGAGCAGACATTTCACTTGCTCCACCGTGTATAGAAAAGATGTGTTGTTTATTTGCAACAATAGCTACACCTGAATCATGGAACCCATCACCATAACCTACATACCAGTTAGGAAGGTTCTGTTTCTTAGAAATATAAAATCTTTCGTCGTTAGAATAGTTTCCATGTGTAAATATCTGACTGTATGTAAGTCCACCTAATGTATTAGTACTCTTAGTAGAAGACACTGCGTATATAGAACAGCTGTTTAGATTTTGTAATGGAGCAGGAGCTACAAGTTTGTAGTATGCATTAGTTGCTGTATTAGGAAATTCAATTGTAGCTTTACCATTATCAGTAAGTACTTCACCATACTTTGCAAGATAAGGTTGTTTCTGCTCATCAGCTTGTACTGCGTGGTTACCATTGTTTATTACAGCAGCTTGATCATACCAACATGGTACTGCTGCTGCGTGGTCAATAGTAAGTTGTATATTTTCAACAGTCATCTTAAGACCTTGTTGTGCTATAAACACTAAAGATCTAAAATCAAAGTTTAAAGTACCATCAGTGTTATTAACATTGTCAAGTTTACCATAACCAACAAAACTATATGCACCTTTTCCAGTTATATTTGCAGCGGTCCCTAATCCTGTACCATCTTTGTTTACAAAAAACCAAGATGAACTACCAGTAGTATTGTTAGATCCTTTAACTGATGCTGGAGTTCCTCCACCTGAATACTCAAAGTCTGTAACATTAAATGCTACAGTAAACTTAGTAACTTTAGCATCATATTCTTTTATAGTGCTGTCAATTGGACGACAAAATCTTACAGTGTTGTTAGGTTGACCTGATACATCATCTAATACTTTTACACTAAAACCATTATCACTTACACTAAATGATTCTGCTGAAGATTCATAAGTACTAGCTATTGTTATAGGGTTTGTTTCTTTACTTTGTAAAAACTTACCTAATGTTTTCTCTGCTGTAAAGTAGTGGTCATATGCAGTACCTGCACCTGGAGGAGAAACATGCTCTACTGTATTTTGTATTGGGGAATTAACAGATGTGTTACCTTCAACATCAACAAACACATCAGCTTCTACTTGGTCACCTCTTCGTACTTTTACTACTTGAGTTGGGTTCTTAATGATCTCAATGTTTCTATACTCAGCAGTAGCAAACCCTGTTAGATCAGTACCACCACTTGTTGATGCAATACGACAAGCTAAGTCTATAAAATCATGTGAAGGATTAGTAGATTTATGTGTAATAGAAAATGGTTGAAACTCTGAACTTGTAATAATACCAACACCACCACTACCATCTTGTGCATCAAAATATGCTTGAGCTACTGCACCAGTACCTCCAATATCTATTCCAATAACTCGTGCTTCGCCTTTAATTGTGTATGTATCATCAGTTCCAAGCCCACTAAAACGAATTACTTGCGTAAAAGCAGCTAATCCTGAACCTGGATTGTTCGCTTTAATTCTAATTAAATTGTCTTGAACAACAATACTGTTATTAGAAGAAGCAACAGTGTTTGAAAAAGTATGGTACGATAAACCATCATGAACACTGTCAAGAGGTACCTTATTTTCAAAACCAATGTTTGTAGAAATAGAACCTGCTAGTAAATTATCTTTTGAATCAAATATTCCTTGGTCAGCTTTAGGACTGTCAGCAACTCTACGAAGACTGTATGCAACAGTTGCTTTACAAGCTTCTTTAACTTTAAGTGCTGTCAAAGTTCCAGTAGCTGCTACCCAATCAGCTTGAGTTGGATAATCAAGTGGAGTTCCAGTGTCATTTCTATCATAGCCTGGGTAGTTAAAAGTTCTTCTATCAGGAACTGTTGTTTTTAAATGACATATAGCTATATCATATGAACTTGTTGAACTGTTATACTTGTTTATTTTCCAACGAGCATTACCATCTGGATATAACTGATATGCATCTGGAGAAGTATATGTTCTATAGTATTGTTTAGTATCTGTATACTGAACACCATCTAATGTAACAGTTCTTTTAACATTACCTTGAGGTACTCTATAAAATTTTAAAGTAGTAGCTGATCCACTGTTTACTTCAGAGTGTGTAATATCTACGTCAACAATCTCTACTGGATCCTTAGATGCAGGTGAACCACCGATCCCTTTTCCACCAACTATGTCTACATTAAGATCTACATCTGATCCGTTCTTACCTAACTTCTTTGCTCCGTACCCACCATTAGCATCTTCGCGTAGTGTATATACAGCTTTACGTTTATACTCTGGTCTTGTACGCAAACCAGTATGGGACTTGTAGTTATCTAAAGACATATTAGTATGTACCTGTAGTTACTGATGTGGTTTCTTTAGCTGGTCCACCGTGTACAGTAGACGCAGTTGTAACAGATGTAGTTTCTTTTGCCATAATTTGTTTTATATATTAAATTGTTGTTGTGTCAAGCAAGCTTAATAGCATTAAAGAGTATCACACCTTGCAGATATTGATCATCTATATGACAATGATACACACCACCACCATATATACCTCCAAGTGTTAAATCAGTAGGTCTACTACTAGGATCTGGAACAGTTTTTACACCAATCTGAGAACCATCTTTATAAAACCTAAAGATACCAACATTACCAGAACTGTATCTTCTGTTAATTTTTTTTGCTATTAGAAGAAGAAGGTATGTCCCTGCTGATAATGTTATATCTTTACCACTAACACTTATTAAAGAAGAGTTAGTAATATTACCCCACCCAGTTACATCACCAATTGTAGCATCACGAGAAGGATCTTTTTCATTAAGATCTACATCACACTTACCGTAAACAAAATTAGCTGGTGTAGCTGCTACAAAAGAACTAACTGCTGCACTAGTTGGTAATGTATTACCACTAGTACCAGCAGTCATATCATTATTAATTAAAGAACTAGCTAAATTAGCAAACTGTATATCATTAACAGCACTATGCACAGCATTACTAGTAACCATATTGGTGCTGCCGTCAGTTGGTGAAGTATCAGCATTATGAACCTTGTTCAATGCTGAGTTAACCTGTGCTCCTGTTAAACTAAGATTGTAATTACTCATGCTTGAAGATGTCTAATAACTGTTATTGTACATTCTTTCCAATATGCTGTACCTGAATTTGGTTCAATTAAATACATTGAAGCGTACATAGTTCTATTCAAACCGATACTATTAAAACCCATAACTTTTGTATATCTTTTATGGCTTGCGTCAGTAATAGGATCACCACTACCAACACCTGATAAGGAAAAATCCCCATTGTTTCTATGATATCCGTTATCATAAAGTCTATATTCAAGATCCCAAGTACTGGTGTTACCAAAACTTCTTACAAACCTACCAGAAAAAATTACAGTACAGATAGTGTTTTGATTAATACCTATCGTAGAACCATCAGTAGAGCAAAAATTTCCAGGGTCAGATGTTTCAACAAAATTATTAACATGTCCATCAGAACTTCTATTACCACTACCAGCTGAAAAGTATGCAATATTAGTATTCTGAGCAGGACTAACAGCATTATCAACATATGATTTAATTGCTGCACTAGATGCTAGTGTAGTGTTGTTTGTACCAGAACTTATGTCAGTTTTAACTAAGCTACTGTTTAGATTATCAAACTGTATATCATTAACAGCATCATGTACACCATTACTAGTAACCATATTAGCACTACCATTAGTAGGTGTAATATCAGGATTGTGCACCTTGTTTAAAGCTGCATTAATCTGCGATCCTGTTAAACTTAAATCAAAATTACTCATATTATGTACCCAATCTTACAAAAAAGAAATATGGTTGAATCTCATCAAGATCTTCAAACCTTACTTGGAACCTAGTGTTACCTGTTATCAATCTAAAACCGTGCAAGTTATATTTGTGATGTATCTCCACACCATAATTATCAGCACGGTACCAATGTTGATAGACAGTAGCATCACCTCTTTCAAACCAAATGTTCCAAGTTGCACTACCACTACCCTCATTGGTCTTAGCATGCTTAATCATAAAGAACCACAAATACTTTGCTTGAGGTACTACAACTTCAGTGTTACTATTTTGTGTAGTCATAGTCCCAAAGTTTGAAGATGTTGTTATATCCCAAGATCCATTATAAAGTTGTGAACTACTAGACTGATTAGTCTCTTTAGAACCTAATGCCATACCCCACTCAGGAGAAGTGTTAACTAAATTCTGAACAGCTTGAGTACTTGGAGCTGTTGTATTGTTAGTTGTTGTAAAATTAGTAGCTAAATTTGATGCTGATATAGTTGAAGCAAGAGCATCAAAAATACCATCACTAGTAACCATATTACCACTACCATTAATTGGTGAGGTATCAGCATTATGTACCTTATTAAGTGCACTGTCTATCTGTGCACCAGTTAAACTTAGATCATAGTCAGACATTTAGCATTTCCATTTCCTAAGTGCAAGAGCTTTGCGAGTTGGTCTACCTTTTGAATCTTTCATAGGACCCTTGACCCCACCCATTCTTGCACAAAAAGATTTACGACGCTTCGCTGCCTTAGAACCACGCTTCACCTTACCTGTAACAGGAGCTTTAAGGTTAGCACCTTCCTTAGCTTTAAAGTATCTACGACCTTTAGCTGTTAAGCCACCAGTTTTACTTTTGTGTTCTTTCCTCATTTTTTTCTACGATTAGCTTTTACCCTTCTCGGCTTCCCTGCTGGTTGTCCGAGTCTCTTCTTTTCTGAAATTCGTGCTCGTTTCTTTGATGGGGAGAGTTCCCCAGCAGTCACAGGGGTTTTCTCGCTGACACGCTTTGATGGTCTGCAGTATGGCGTTCCTCGCTTTTCTCCCTGTCGTCGTCCACAAGGCTTTCCAGAGCGGACATCTACCCACTTTTCCTTGAACCACCTCTTCAGAGCTAGTCCCTTCTCTGTCTTGCGTACTGCCATCTACTTCTTGTTGCCCCAATTCTTGGCTCCTTTCTTACGACACTTAGCTATAGCACCAGAAGCGTAGGCACTAGGGAATACCTTGTACCTTGACTTAACCTTACGATAACATGCGTCCTTAGCCATTGTATTTCATCTTCTTACCTTTTTTCTTTGCAGCTGCTTTCGCTTGTGCAATTCCTTTAGGTGTGTATGCGAATTTTTTTCCGTTAACTTTAGGCATTATTTACTTACTGTTGCACTGCCAAAGTAAAAAGATATAATACTTATGACAGCTGTTTTAATTTCTGGGAGTATGATATATCCATGTAGTGTCTGATAAGTTGTGCCTTTAACAAAGCCAAACCACTTACTATATTCATGGGCAACAGTGACTCCTTCTTCACTGTGTGCTAATATAAATGGTGCAACAATTACACCAAATAAAACCGTTAAGACAATAATACGTCTAGTCCAAGCACCAAAAGAACCTACCCTTGCTGCCGCAGCATCAGCACTTGCGTCGGATGCTTGTTGTTTTTCAATCAAACCTTTAGTAAGTGCAGCTTGATTCTGCACCATTGTACCAATAAGTTTAAAGACGAATCCTGAGAATCCGCCACCTAACATAGCTAATAATTCTGTAGTCATAACTCCTTTATTATCTTTATAATTGACACTACCATAAATGTCAATGTCGCAATACCTACTAAGATACTGACAATTAAATTAACTTGTGCTAGTTCAACTGTAGCTAACAAGCCGACAGTTCCTAGTACAGACCTTGATATGCAATCTTCAATCATAATTAAAATCCTAGTTTTTCTAGTTTCCATTCAAGGTGTTGAATCTTCATATTCTGTTCTACATCAAGAGGTAAGATACCATCAGATTCCCAATTATCAATCCAATCTGCATTAGTTTCTACATCTAATTGTATCCTATCTGTCTCGTGTTCGAGCATCATTATACGCTCATCAATCTCAAAGTACCCTATAACAGCCACAGCCACAGCAACAATGATAGCAATAAGATTCCTTAATGGAATTGAAAGCACTGTACTGTCATTTAAATCTGGCATTATTAGTGTCCTATTATATATGGGTTCATAAATTCTATTGAACCAGTGTTAACACTAGCTCCATCTAGGTTACTGTGATTCTCTGCAAAAAACATTGATAACGTTACATTTTCATAATAACCTGCACCTACACCATTTGGATTAAAATTAACAATATCAACTGTACCACCAATATGTGTCCAAGTATGACAATCTTCTGCGTCAATGAACTCTAAAGATCTTACGTTACAATAATCATTGTACCTATACTTATAACCTGACTTGGTACCATTATGATGTAAACCACTCCAATTAAACCAACCTTGGTTGATATCAACATTAGGATCACTGCTATCAGGTACTAACCCTGTGTGCAAACTAGGGTTATGATTAGCTGCTTTACACACAACTGCATACACATCATTAGCTTCTTGTAAAGAACCTGCACCTACACTACCTGGATTTACTCCTCTAAAAACATAAGCACCAGCCATATTTAATGTCCTAAATGGATCGTCTTTAGGTTGTCTTATCCACACACCCCAATCAAATGAACTTGTTTTTAGTTTTACTGTTTGTTGTCTTTGATACAAGTGCCATCTTTTTTCTGGTACTGCAGTATGTGGCATTTCTGGAGTACATGTATGATTAGAATCAGTTAAATTAGTCATAGCTCCTGAATCACCGTAACCTGTGCCAAGGTAATTACCCCCACCAAATCCTCTAGACGGCATTCGATTCAAAGCATAACCACGATCGGTACCTTGTCCAAACATTCTTGTTGCTCTTGGTATATCGTTAGGAATTGTAGCCCAATTAGCTGGATTCCCTATCAATGATGTTGTTGAGCTATATGGTGGATAATCTAACAAGTAAGCGTGATTAAAACCTTGTTTGTAATCAGATGTACTTGTAAAGATTGTAGAAAAAAATTTCCACTGAGAACTTCTATCATCTCCAGAATACAAAGCACCATCAGTGTCATGAGAAAAATTTCTAAATGCACTGTTTCTTGTGCTAATTTCCTGAAGACCTACCATACCGTGCTCAGCTTTAAACCTAGCTAAAGATGAAAGCGTAGGTTTACTATCAACCCTTTGTACTGCAGGTTGTACGGAACTTGCAAACTCTAGGTAGTCGTACATTTAAACTTTAACCAAGTTTATTTTTACCCCTGTAGAACCAATACTAGTTGCATCAAACTTAATAAAGGAATTAGGAGGTAATGTTATAGTAGCATTGTAGTCATCTGTTATAGATAAATCAATACCTACAGACACCGTCAATGGTGAGTAGTTAGTACCATCAAAACTGATTAATACTTTTATATAACCATTAGAAGCAATAGTTCCTTGGCTATCTAAAAAATACTGACCACCTCCATTGTCTCCAATTTCTACAGTTTTGTCTTCTGAATTAATGAGTGTTATCATATGTTCTTCTATATATTATCTTTGTGAATCGTCAAGCAACCATTGCTCAAACTCGTTTAAATACTCTAAAACGTAAGTACCTGTCATCTGGTGGAACCATTGTGGCGGTCCATATATGTTCTCTCCTGTCAGATCCTGTACTTTCCTGTATGCTCCAGTAGCGTCACCTGTACCTACCTCATACATAAATCCTAGTATGGTTTGTGGTAATGGTGACAACACCTCCGTTGGATCATCGAACCTTAGTGCTGACATTGGTAACTCAAGTACACCAAGCAACCCTGATTGATTAACTATTCTACTCCATTCGAATGAATTCATTCTTGCTAGATTGATTGGCTCCTTGCCTTTAGCTAAGTCTTTTAGTATCGTTGCTATGTACGCCATTGCTATACTACCAGCAGCAAACGCCATAAAGTGTGCCATCTTATACATCATTACATCATCAGTATTACGATCAGAACTAATACCATTCTTCATTCTGTAGAATATGTTCTGTGTCATACCTAACATAAATGATTGGTACTGAGTTAGTATACGCATAGCTGAACCCATAGGAGTACCAGATCTAAACCCTAGTGATGTCAACACTTGTGTACCTATGTCTGGTCGGAACACACCTTGTCGTATATACTTAGTAACAAACCTATCAAACTTCTTTCTAGTCTTAGGTGACAGTGCATCAATATTCATTCTTGTTACACCATCAGGAGTTTGAGTTGTATAAGTTAACTCATTTATTTCTTTCGCAGTAAATCCAAAACGTTCAAGGTTCTGAACAAACACAGACCCTGGCTCATTAATAGCGTCACTAATAAATCTAGTTAACACATCAACAAACATCTCTTCTGATGCAGTAGTCAATGCATTCAAACCATTGATCTTAAAGACTAGTTGGTGTAGTTTGTTTAAGAAACCACCACCAGCAGTCGGACCAAGGTCTGTGATTCTAGATGCAACAGCGTTATTAAGTACATCAAACGCTGCACCTAACTTATAGTAGTATGTTTGCATACCACGTTTATTACCTTTAAATCTATTCCTAATACCTTCAGCATACGAACGTAAGAATACATCATGGTACTTTTCAAACGGTATACCTAACACATCTAATGTACTTATTGCATTTGGTATATCAGTAAGTGATGATGCACCAGATCCAGATAAGAACATAATGTTTGAGAAACGCATAGCTTTGTTAGTAAACGAACCCATTGTTGCATCAACTGGGTTATCTAACAAACCAGTAAGTTTGTCTACAGTCTTAAGGTATAGATACTTCTGACTTGTTTTGGTAGTACCCTTACCACCTATATCATCTACTAAAGACTTAAGCATAGTACCTGGTTTAGTGCCTGCTGTTTCAGCTAGTGACGCTAACGCTGCACGTCTCTGTATCTGTGCAAGCATCAGATGTCCAATAGATTCATAACCACTAAATGTAGTAGCTGCTTCACTAGCAAACTCTCTCTTAACTACAATGTTTCTTGAACCAAAGGCTCTGTCTAAATCCATTAACATTGTATTGTCAGCATCAGCTCTGTTCGGATCAAGAGACTCATACCACATTTCCATAAACTCATCAAAGTCCCAAGGCTGTTCTTGCTTACCTTCCTTAATCAACACACCACTCATGCGTTTCATAGTAGCTTCTTTGTCTATGTATCTATCCATATACTCATAGAACCTATCAAAGCCCATAGTGTAAATAATATCAGGATCCCATCTCTGAGATAAACCACCAAAGTCATCTAATATATCTAGCCTAAGACCAGCCCTGTTCATATCAAACAGAACCTTCATCTCAGTTGCTTGTATTACATTAAATAATTCCTCTAGTCCTTCAATACCTTTCCAGTTCTCAGGTATCTCTCTATTAAGTAAGCCTTCGTGAAGTTGTTGAAAGAACACTCTGCTTTGTTCTTTTCTTTTCTTACCAAACATCTTCCAAGAATCCTTAGACCCTACATTCTTAAATGTTTTAAAGAATGCTAGTCCTTGCTCTGGTAAAAATAAATCAATAAGGTTGTGTTTAAGTAACACATCCATCAATGGTACAATAGCTTGTTGTCCATCAGCTATCATGTTGTGTTCGATACCAGCTTTACCTGTACGAGCAGATCTATCTCTGCCATCTAAGAAACTACGAAGCCATGATAACTTTTGTTTATCAGTCTTCATTCCTTCTAGTTCAAGAAGTATCTTTCTTTTCTTAGAGGCATTACGAAGTACATCTATAAGTCTGCCTTGGTAGTAACTAGCAAGCACAGCACTCTTAGCTTCACCATTATAAATTCTACGTCTGATGTCTGGGTTAGGTAAACTACCTGTTGGTCCTACAGTCTCGTCCCTATAGTAATCTCTGATTATATTATACAACTCTTTTAACTCAGACTCAGCTAACACATGGACTGTGTTCCCTGTCTCCTCATCAAAAGCATAAAGGATCTCCTTGATAGTAGCCTTGTACTCACCATAAGATATTAACTCTGTAGCATCTGGATCCACATCCAAGTTGCTTGAGTCTCGTCTTGTTAGCATAGCTAGTATAAGATTATCTAGTCTATCCCCTTCTATCTGCTCTGGTGGTAGTAGCTGAGCAAGGTCATCCTTTAGTCCTTGTACTCTAGCTTTTAAAATCTCTCGCTTAGCTGCGTCAACCGACATCTGATTGTCACGAATGTATGTACTGATAACATCATCACCAGTAGGACCAGCATAGTCTTGTTGAGTAAGTCTCGCCACATTTGCTTTATGTGTAGCAACAGTGTTTCCAACTGTTGGGTTGTTACCTAGTCTTACTTTAGATTCGTTAATAACATTCGCTATCTCTGCAGCCAACTGTCCTGGGTTTTTAGTTTCCAATAACTTTTCTGCTAGTAGCTCAGTGTTAATATACTTAGCTCGTGAACCTTTTGCATACTTCTTTGTTACATCAGCTATTACCCTAGCTATAGATAATCTTAGCTTATCAAACAATTTAATGTTAGCCTTCTTTAACTCAGCCCAAAACTCTGGAGTTGTTATTGCCCACTCCATTAATGCAGATGCTCTCTCTTGTATAGTCTCAACACCAGGAAAATAACCGCCTCTGGATGCAGTCATATCATCTAGTTGCTTTTTTAGATTAGGGTGCCTTTCAATTATTTTATTTAGATCAGCATAACCTGTTGGATCTATACGCTCTATAGCGTGCACAACTTCATGAAACACAACAGAAAATGGTGAGATCTTTTCTCCAACTAAGTACTCCATTCTATTTAAGTGTACAGTCTGTGGGTCTCCGTTAGGATCAAAGTATCCATATGCCAAACTACCTGTGTCTGTTTGTTTAAAAGTAAACGTAGTACCGAAAATACTTTCAACAACTTGTGACGCTACAGCAATCTCATATGCATATGCTTTCTTGTACTGCTTTGCAAATCTTTTAATAAACTTGTTTGCTTGCTGTCTAGTTAAGGCACCGTACTCTACAAGTTTATCTACGCTAGTTGTGTTATACTTACGCATAAGGTCTGACATAACTGTAGCATATTCATCAGACTTTAACTGTGCTTCTAAACTATGTGTAGGTATAATCTCTTCTACATCCTCTTCATTCTTCTGTACAAAATGTCCATCTGTGTCACCTATAGTTTCTTTTGCTATCTTAAGTTCAGTCTCTGTTAAACCCTTAAAGTTACCACGACGAATAGCAACAAGAACATTCATATACATATCTTGATAGTTCTTAGATTGCTCAGGTATAGGTAAATTCTCAAGCTGTTTATCCTTCTCCTTGTCTAATAGTACTTGTCTAGTTAGTGCTGTATTTAAAGATGTCTGCAACCCTTGCTCCATGTGAGACTTAAGCATATCCTTAAGTAAACTGGTTTGGTCTGGTGTCATGTCTGTAAACCTAATAATACCATCAGTATCAATAGCTTCTTGAACAAAGTCAGACAACGCATCAGCTTTCTTAATAGCCGTTTGAAACTGAGGGCTATGAGTATACGCAATAGAAGCAGCCTTACCAAACTCCCCTGTTTCAAAGAATGAATATATTTCTTTAAAAGTCTGTCCTTTCTTAAGGTTTGCATCGGCAGCTTTGTAGTGCATAAAACCTGAAAGTGTACCAAAGGTAAGCTGACCTATAGCAACGTTCATACCGATACCGTATAAAGAAGTCAACGGATCTGTTTCATAACCTAGATCTCTAGCAGCGTGATCATAAAAACCCTGTGCAATAGGAGCTTCTGCAACAGCGTACTTAAGGAAATCTTTCTGACCATACAGCACAGATTTAAATCTCTGACCCATATTGATTGCTGCTTGTGTATCATTAATCCTATCTATTCTATCAGCAACCTTCTTTGTTTTCCTAGCTACCTTTGCAGCTAAACCAAAAGGTATAAAGTTAAATACATCACCAGTCTCTGCTGGTAACCCTGCAACAAAGTTTGATATTGTGTACTCATCATTAATACGAGAGTTAACCAAATCATTGTGAACTCTTCGCTGATAACGCATGTCATACTCTAAGGCATACTCACCAGGTATTGGGTCAAGATAAAAACCATATTGGTTAGCGTACTCTTGAGCCATAAGTTCATCAGCTTTCTCCAACCCTTCAGCTATAGATGCTTGTCTTGCTTGGTACAAATCATATTGAAACCTAACAGGGTTTCGTACTTGATTCCAAGCAGCCTTAAGAGCTTGACCTCCACTTTCAATTCTACCTGTAGGTGTATCAACTAGGTCACCTATGTTACTAACACCAGTAACTGTACCTAATGCTTCATCTGGAACTATTGTTAAATCCATTGTTAATAATCTTGACCTTCATCTAGACGTTGCTGTCTCATGCTGTCAATTCCAGAATCAGACACGGTTAAAGCATCTGGTCCTGTGTCAGCTGGTGCAGATATTGTTAGACCTTCTTCTCTTATTACAGCTCTTTGCTCATCTTCTGTAATAATTAATTGGATCTTTCTTTTACCTACATTGTAATAAATTGGTTCATAGTACCCTGTAGCTGGATTGAATATGTGAGGAGCTGTTCCAGCTTTACCTCCATGTGTTGATATCTTATCAAACCTAAACGCTGGTTTAGGTTCACCAGTAGTTGCTAGTGGTATCTTAGCAGATGATACCCAATCATATAACTTATCAGGGTTATCAAAATACTTATCTAGCTTTTTAAAGAAATTGTTCACCTCTTTCTTTAAGCTAGTTTTATAAGCAGCGTTCGATGCCACACCCTCAGCTATCTTTTGTATAGTAGGTGTCATGGCATCTTTTAAATTAAATTGTTCATTCTCAGCCATCACAGTCCAATTAACTTCCATTAATCTATTAGCAATAGCGTCAGCTGTGTCTTTGTATGCTGTGCTTAAGAATGTATTAGCATAGTGATTCTGGGCAGCCTGGTAAGGTCTAGTGCCAAACAAGTAGTCACGAAGAAATGGGTGAGCAGCATCCAACTCAGTTTCAACTGCCATGTTGTATATATTAGGTGGTATGTAAACATGTGTATCAAAGTCAGGTGCTTTTCTTGTAGCACCCATCATACTAAACAACTGTAAGTTAGCTGTATTAGCAACCGACTTTCTTATGTGTTTATCAATCTTATCAAACTTAAAGTTGTGAGCTTTCTCATCATCATCTTTCTTTTCTAGTTTCTTTTGATACTCTTCTTTTAATTCAGTATCAGCTAGATCAAACCATGACGAAGCAATCAAACCACGTCTTAGTTCTCTATAGTATGAATGTAAATCATTTCTTCCTTGGGCATCATAGTATCTTGCTAACTCCGCAAGGTGTGGTAGTGTATCTAAATTATCTGCTCTAGTTTTATAACCGTCTGGTAAACTCCCATAGTTTGCTGCATTCTCAAACACTCTGATGTAGTTGTTTACAAAGTTTGATACAGTCTGTTTGTTCATGTCTGGTGCCATACCTACAGCCATATACAACTGACCTAGCATCTTGTCTTCTTTAGATGGATCTTCTTGGTTTATTAAATCAAACCCACGCTTTAACAGAACATCAGGGTTTGTTATGTTTAACTCCTGCACATCGTTTATATGCAAAGCCACACTAAAGCGGTCTGCAAAGTTTACCTCTATGTTAGAAGGTATAAAAAAATCTCTTTCATCATAACCAAACTCATCAACGAAAAGTCTTTTCATCTCTTCGTTTTGAAGTCTAGGATTATTTGCTAGGTGAGGAACCAAAGCTTTTAACACTCGTACATCTTTATTCTCTAACCCATTGTGTATGTAGGTAGCTAATCTATTTCTGTAGTTTGTGTACTTGGTTGCAGTCTCACCATACAAAGCAAGACCTTCTGGTAGTACGTTACTTACTCTATAGTTAGGATCACTAAGCTTCTTAACTTCATTAATAGCCTCCATTTGAATTGGAGAGTACGCATACTCAAACTCATTAGCATCTGGATTAGGTATGAATCTAGCCAAGAACGCTTGCATCTCTACCATATTCTGCTCTTGGCTTGCATTAAGAATTTTATCACCATTAGGTTTTTGCTTAGTTCTATTAAACAAATCAACGCTATTTAAACGTGCTAACTCAAATCCAGGGTGTGGCACAGGGTCAGTCGGTGACAATGACATTATGTTCTTACCATACTCTAATATACTGTCTAGATTACGAAGTTCTCTTTCTTGATGTATGTCAAAGATTTCATCAAACCCTGCTTCTATTTGTTCCTTGGCATAAGTAGCAATCTCTTTGTTGTTCTCAGATATATAATTATGTGCTGCATTGTATGTATCAAACTCTTCAACAATAGCGTTTACTTCATCTGCATCAAGAGCTGTATCAATCTTGTGTTTAAATAACTTTATAGCTAATGCCTGTGCTTGTGTGTTAACAGTTCTAACATTGTTTTCGTTTAACTGTCTTGAGTATCTTGATTCAGCAAACGACTCAATAGAACCTAGTGCTGTATAAAAATCTTGTCGTGGTATTTCTGTAGTTGCGTATCTGTTTATAGTTTTATCAACAGTTGTAGCAGCGTATATCTCATCATTTGATACTCTGTCAAGTAGTATCCGCTTATCTGTCTCGTTACTAATTCTAATTGATGCTTTAATCCAGTCAGTATCTAAATCATTTCTTTGTTTAACTGCTAGTGTTGGATCATGTAAGTCATCTGTTCGAAACTCCGCAGTCCGAATAGACTGCCACTGTTCCCTTAATGATGGACCTTCAACACCATTCTCATCAACTACTGGATCTTCAAACGTTCCATTCTTAATAGAACGCATAACCTCTGCTTCAAGAACCAATTGGTTGTTAGTAGCTTCAGTAGCCCTTGTATCAATTCGTAGTTGATCTGCTGCTTTCTGACGAGCTGCAATTTCTTTTTCAGCTAGCTTTCTTAATCTAGCTGCTTCTTTAGCAGCAGCTTCTATCCTTTTTTCTTTCTGTATGTTTGACTGATATATGTTAGAGCCAACCTGAGCAACCTGTCCTAGTGCACTAGCTGCTGCCTCTAGTCCGATGTTGCGAGTATCTTTTCTAATACCAAATGATTCTGCTTGCAGTTGGTTCTGTCCTGATATGCTTGATGTCTGTACTCTGATTGCCATATTAAGGTGTAAAACTAAAAGGTGCTGGTGTTGGTGTTACTGGTTTCATAGTACCAAGATTAAAGTTAGTTCCTAAGAAATTAAAATTAGGTGTACTTGTTGCTGGTACACTAGGTGTTGTCGGTGCACCTAAGTTACTTAGTGTCATAAATGATCCAGCTGCTGATGCAAACGAACCTAACATATTCATCTTACCAGCGTACTCAACTTGTTGTGCTTGTACCCTAAGTTGATTTGCTTGTGCTGCTCCACTATGTCTAACCTGTGCTTGCTCTGCTTCAGAGAATATATCTATTGCATACATCTGTCTGCTTAGTTCATCACCTTGCATACTAGCTTCTAAATATTTATCAGACTCCTCTAAGTATATTGCGTCTAGTTTATCCTGATAAGCTTTCTCTTCAGCATCTAATATTGCAGAGAAAGTACCACCATAGCCATAGCTGTTCTTAGTTTTAGCTAGGCTTTGTTCGATCTCACCAAGTCCAGTATCAATATCTTTTGCTGCCTTGTTGATAGCAACTTGAAGATTATAATCAATAACTGATTTATCAAATGCAAGTTTCTGTTTCTCTCCTTGGTACTTACGTCCTATTGTAACAGCATTGTAATCAGCCATGCTAATAACACCATCAGCATTCTGCTCCAACCCTTGTGCTTGGCTCTTAGCACCCAAGTACCCCACAATACCTTGTGCGGCTTGGACTCCTGCTACTACATATGGTATTATTGCTTGCATTATCCTGTTAAATCTGTCTTGGTTACAATGGCTGTTAGCGTCATACTTGCAGGCTCATCTTGCTTTATCTCTGGTATTCTGTCAACTCCAAACGTAGAACCTACGACTGGTCTTTCTTTATCAAACCCTGTGTAGTTTGCAGACGGCATTGTTATTGTTTCGAATACACCACCTATACCTAATTTAAATTTGCTTGTCTTGATAACATGTAACCTAGTAGATACAACTCTTATCTCGTCTGCACCAAACGCAGGTTTACTCTGACCGTCCCATGTTGGGTACATCGGTTGTACTATGCCTGTGTACTTTCTACCAACAACAATTCTTGCTTCACCAGTTGTAGGACCAGACCAATTCGTAACAGTAACTTGACCAGCAGGACCGTAATAATAATCCTCACCATAATACACACCATTAACAACTAAGCTTATAAGCTCTACTTCAGAGTAGTTGTTTGTTGGTACATTAAACTGCAAAGTACCACTACTGATAAGAGTTGATATATCTGTAGTGTTTATCACAAACGAACCATCTAAATACTCTGTTGGTTCTGCTGTTGAACCCTTAGGTGAGTACAGTGTTTCAAATTGCAATGCTGTATTCTCTCTAGTTGCAATGACAACCTTGTCGTTACCAGATGCGTACCCTTCTCTTACACATGTGATGTCTTCTACAACAGTGCCGTGATCTACCTTAGACCAAGCATAATACTCTTCCTGTCTCTGGTAACTTAATATGTATAGTAAACCACCTTCAGTTAATACCCAGATTCTAGGTTGTGGATTCTCTTGAACAGTAATACGTTTAATCTGATCCTCAATAAATGTTGGGTATATAAACTTAGATAGGTCGTTAGCGTTTGATGATTGTATCTGTCCGTCATACTTATACTCCATAAGCTTTGTGTCTGACTCATCAGGAAAGAATATAGATGTACCAATCATATGAGCTTCACCCTTACAGTTAACCTCATCGACTAACTCAATACGAATTGTCTTAGGACTAATAGAGAACTCATACTGATTAGGTATAACTCTAAAGATACCACGACTAGTTCCAATAACTAACTCCTTAGCTGCCAACATCCAACGAATAGATGAGTTAACATTACTCAGTGCATATGAGATACCATTAGTATCTAACACTTCTTTGTCACCTTCTGTTGGTGCAAAGTCTGTCTCATCATCTACCTTACTAAAGAATACAAAGTTAGGGTGTGTTGGCGTGCCACCATATATTCTACGTCTTTCAAACTTAGCTACTTCTTTTGGATAGTTATTGCTATACCAAGCTCCTTCACTAAATGATGTAGCAACACCAGCATTCTGAAACTCACCAGTTGATGGGTTCCTTGGTACTGGTGTTCTTATCAACGCTTCTACATTGTTACCAAAACCATTTACCACTTTACAATAACATACACCATCTGGGTAATCAAGTTTAAAGTATCTACCAATAGCATCCTCTAAGAAGAATGTACTAGCGTTTGTCCCTGTAGCAGTAATTAAAATATTATTTGCTATCTCAGTCACAGCTACATTAGCTCCTGCTGAAATAAGATTACCTGTGCCTGCTCCTGAGTCATAAGACTCAACAGTAGCTGCACCAGTATCTATCTCATGCACAAGCATTGCAATACCTAAAGACAAATCACCAACAGAAGAGTTACCATTTGTACCAGATGAATTGTGAAATACACCACCAGTCCAAGTAAAAGTTCGCTGACCACCTGTAGCTACATCAGCAGTAGAGTTGTCGTTAGTATCTCTGACCTCAACAGTTCCATTACCATATGACTTATAAACATTACCATACTGATAAAAATCTTGACCAGTAAACACGTTACTGCCGTATATGAAATTTACAGGGTGTGTCTCTGTTCCTAAAAATCTTTTTACTTTTACCCAACGTGTCGTTGTTCTAGTTGTACCAGTTACATCAAATTCAAATGCTCTGTCTGGATGTACTCTTATATATGAACCATGTTGAGAACCATTGAGAACTGTTGTGTCAGATCTTAAGTGTATCTCACCATCAGGTACACCATCTTTCTCATACCTGTCGTCATTAACTGTGTTGTCAATTAACTGCAACAATGCACTTGGATCTTTAATATCTGTAACAAAATCAAAAGCATCTACATACACAGCATCATTTGTTGGTGGTTGTACCTCACTAGCGTAGATACCTGTAGCGGATGCTATAACTTTACCAGCTACTGTAACACCACCGATATCATACTCAACATACCAGTCTTGCGAAAACTGATTTGCAGTGCCACCATCCCAATCTGATTTGATAACAGTAAACGCACCTTGCTTTTCTAGTTTAACAATCTCTTGTCCCTTGGTAGCTGTTAACTGTATATCAGATGTATCTTTTTCTAAGAAAGGTTCTATGTATGTATCTATCTCTGCTAGTGTCCAATCATCATCACCAGCCAAAGGTACTTGTGCTCGTAGCTGTGCAAATGTATCATCAGATGTATCACTCGGTGTACCTTGACCAGTTTCCTGAGATCTTAGATTAACACCACCACTGTCTCTTAAATTAAAAAATTCAAAACTAATATTAGCTGTTAGCTTTCTTGGTCTGTGTTGTTCGTGTGCTATATACAACACATCAGTCTCAGAACTAAATCGTAAGTCAGGTAGTTGACTAGTTGTGTATGGTGTAGTAACTGTATCTTTCAATACATTACTCTCTGCATCATATATCTTTAAAAACAAATTACCAAACACAACACGATAGTTCTTAGCTGTCGCTAATGTAACCGTTGTCTGTCTAACATAGTTTTCAGATGCATACGCACTATCAACTGTAGTAACTTCAAACCCTTGTCTGTACTCTGCTGGTCCTTGCAATGAAGGAAAAAAGTTTTCTAACTTACGACAGGAGTTAGCAGTCCTTGGTAGATCAGTACGACCTACAAGATTGTCGGTGATTAAACCACCAGAAAAATTAGTTGCTACATTAGTATACCGAGCCATAAGTGTTATGAGTCCCTATGATTCTAGAGTTTCCGTCATGGATAAATGATTGTGCACTACCTTGTCTTCCTTCAAGAGTTCTAGCTCTTCGTAATGCTTTTACATACTGAACATGAAGTATCTCATGTCTGTTCTCAGAACCAGACAACTCAATAGCAATTGCCTGTGCTATATGTAAAACCATTAACCTATTTAAAAATGCAGGAAGTCCTGTAGCATTTGTAGACAAGTCAGGTACAAAAGTGTAGTACATACATATCTCTTTTAAGTTTGTATGTAACTGATTATCATAAAATGTATAGTCGGTTACTACTGCTGTATTATCTTTATTGGTTAAGTATGTAAGTAAATTATAATCACTCGGCAACGTATAGTAGTACTCATACTGCGTCTCTGTTGCTGGTGAATCATTGACTGCGGTTAACGAAGCCTTCTTTGTGTTGTAGTTAAATATGTTTTCTGAAAATATTTCAAGCACTGCATCTAAGTATGCTTGATTTACAATCTGATATGTTGCACTAGTTGTGTCATTAGACTCTAAGTGGTAACTCCCTACCTTCCGTAAGGCAGAGTTCATAATGTTTAGCTTTGTAGGTGTCGTACTCATTTTAAAAGGGAGTACCCCCTAGCATTTAGCTAGGAGGTACAACGTTAAGATTATTACTCTACGCAACGAATCTCACCTGTAATCTCACCCCACATACGAGATGCGTCTGCACACAACTTGTAGTATAAGTATGGAATGTTCTTACGAGATGGGTCACGCCACATATCGCCTTTAAGTCCTTCACCGATTGACATCTTGAGTGACTTGCTACCTGCAACTAAGCAACGACGCTCATCTTGGAATGAAGTACCACCAGTTAATGGTAGACGTTCAACAACGATGAAGTTGAAGCCCATGAATGATGTAACGTTACCGCTCTCTAAGCTCTTGCGAACTGCGAAGTCAGAACTTACAACTTCAGTAATACCTAATAGATCATCGATCTGTTTAGATGTAACGAAGCAGTTAAGTGTTTCTTCTTGGTCGATTGCGTTAAGTTTCAACATTGCGATACGAGCTGCACGAAGCTTAGCTAGTGTAAGACCTGAAGCAGCAGCTGATCCTGAAGCAACATAGTTACCACCGATACAGAAACCTTCTGTGTCAGGAGTAGATGATTCTTTAGTATCAACAACAAACTTACCTGAAGTAGTGATTAAGTTACCACCACCAACAGCTTGTCCTGCACCAGTAGTCAATGTACCAACAGTGATCTTGTCATCACCTACAGGTACGATACCAGCAGGAGATTCCTGTCCTGATGTAGTCACAGCAGCGTTACCACCACCAACGAACTTAATCTCAGTAGTTCCATTCTTACCTGTGTAAGCAGAACCATAGATTTTGTCGATGATGATATCATCAATCTTACGATTACCAGATGCAAGTAATGCTTGTGTATAAGCATTCATTGGATCAGTAGCTACACGTTTGAGATCTTTCTCATCAATGTATTTACCTAACTCGTAATCTTTAAGACCGATGCGACGTCTGTCGTGATCGATATCAGATGTTGGATTGTGGGCGTAACGCTCGTTTGCGTCTTGCATAGCCTCTGCAATACCGATGCGATCAAAGTATTGATACTCGGTGTTTTGAGACTCCGTTTCGAAATACGATTGCAGCTTTGATTCCGTTTGTTGGAAAGCTTGTTCAAAGCCTTCTCGGAAAGCGGCAACGTATGCTTTTTCGATGAAGTTATCCGCTGTACTTGGAGCACCTGTTAGGTTAATTCCAGCATGAGCGTTAGTGCTTGCATCATATGAGTACCCTTGGGTACCTACGTTTGATAATGCCATAATATTTTATTAGTTTATATAATTAGAATTTGAATGAATAGTTTTGCGTTGAGCTACCCTTTCGGACTCTTCTAGTTATAACGTCAACCAACGGCTTTCCAAAGCTGTTACTGGACCAAAAAATAGGCTACCCAGTGTCTCCTAGATAGCCTATAATGAACTATATGTCAAGCAATACTAAGTCTTCTGTGGGTACAATTGACTATAAAGCTGTGCCCTTTTCTCTAATATTTGTTGACGCTTCTGTCTATCACCTATTTTTAACTGAGATGGATTACTTAGAATTAGGTCGCTGTAATCAATATCAATCTCTTGTATCTGTGATTGTATACCCTGTACAGTATTATTAAATGAACCAGGAATATTAGATCCGCCTGCTGGTAATGTATCACCCATCATACTACCTAACTTGTTAAACAACTTAAGTACACCTGGGTGGTTTGCTAACCTAGCGTCTTGCATTAACTCATTTAGCTCTGGTATCTCTTGTGATATAGCACTAAATGATTCTCTACTATTCTGAATATTCTTTTCAAAGTTATCACCCCAATCAGCTTCAAGTGATACTCTGTAACTATTGAGTTGCTGTTTACTATCTTGCTCTGTTAGCTGTGTGCCCTCAAGACTCATCTGTGCCCAACGTGCATACAGTTGATCAAACTGTCTTTGTGTCAGTCCCATCTCTCCAGCAAAATCTACTAACTCTTGTATAGTCTCGTCAGCAAACTCAGGTACTTGTGTCCCTTCAGGAAATTCAGCAGGTAGCTTTACTTCTTCAGGGATTGCGTACTCATCATTCTCTGGTCGTAACTTACCGTAGAAGTCGTTCCAGTTTTCATCTGTCCACTCTTCTGATGGAGCTTCTAATCGTTTACGACCAATTGCTTTCTGTGCATTTATAAATTGATCGGCTAATGAATTGAAGTCCTTTGTCTGCAGTAGTGCAGGATTGGTTTTCATTTCATCAGGTAGCGTACTAAGAAATTGTTTATACGCTTCGTCTTGCCCCTCTTGTTGGGGTGGTTGTTGTTGAGCCTCTGGCGTTGGTGGTGCTTCTGTTTGTGGTTCTCCCACTATACCAGCACCCAAGCCATTAACTTCTTCTTGTGCTTCTTCACTCATTTTCTAATTCTAATTTGTTTATTAATTTCTGAGGATCATCCTCAGCTATCAAAGTCAAAAATGTCATAGCAAGTCTACGTCTACCTTCTGCTTCTCTAAGTCTTTTATCATCTTCGTGGAAGACTGGTTTAGTAACGTGACACTCACGAAGAAGTACTTTGAAGAATCGTTTACCTTCTTCAGTTTCTAATATAGAGAGCAAGTCGTCTCGCAACTTAACTCTTTCCTTAAGTTGGTCAAGGTTTCTGAGTTTCATTAAATATTAATTAACTGCCCTACACCTTCAGGATCTGTAGCTCTAGCTTGTGCTATGTCTTTCATAGCACCAGATATCTGAGGTGCGGCTTGAGCCACCTGCATTTGCTGTTCTTGTTCAGCTTGGGCAGCAGCTTCTTCGTCTAAAGTTTGTTGTGATTTAATTACAGTAGGTGATATATTTCTATACTTAGCGTAATCCTCAAACAACTCACGCTCATCAATTGCCTGCATAATCTCAGGCTTAACTTGAGCAAGCGGTGTGATGTCTCTAAGGAATGCACTTATGTCTGTAAGTCTTGATGCAAATTGTGATTGCGATGCAGGACTTGTGTATGAAATTTCTAACACAGCATCATTTAAAGAAGCTGGTGCTTCTGGTAGTTGATTGTTTCTCAATAACATTTCATATGTTATCTCGATTGCTGGTCCAAGATACTCAGTCTCCATTCTATTTAGTAATGGTGCTAACTGATTTAACATCTGCCCTCTTGTGTCTTGAATCTCTAACACAGACTGACGCTCTTTCTTTTCTTGTCTGATAATCTGATCAACAAAGAATGAACGATTAATTGTTTCTCTGTGCATACGAATCATGTCCATCATAAACTGAGGTTGGTTACCTGCCATGATAGGAGCAGGAGGATTACTACCTGGCTCGTGGAACATAACTTGTCTAGATCCATACTTCATAGGAAGCAAGATGCTATCTTCTTCTGCTGTAAGTGTAGGGAAGTTAAGATACTCTGATGAGATCAATACTTCTTTCACTAACTTATTTAAAACTCTGATTTGTGATAAGCATGTAAATGCTGGACCACGTCCATATACTTCGTCGGCTAACTTAGACCAACGAGGTATTAGGAAAGGAAAGTAACTAATGCCATCTTCTTGGATAACATCTTTTAATTGTGGAGACCAATAGGTAACTGTGTACGGACGCTCTGATCCAATACGTCCACCTTTCTTAGCGTGCTTGTCTGTGCTTGGACATACAGTATAAACCAATTCATATTTATTATGTATTGATTTCTTTGCATTGAATCCCTTCATGTTCTCAATCTCTGGGAACATCTGCATTAACTGTCTAGCAGTTTTATAACAACGATAGTATACTGTGTCTACTTTACCATGCATGTCGGTATCGAAGAACACATCTGCTAAAGGTCTAGCTCTAAAGTTTACCACACCATTCACATAAGATATCTGAACAGGTGATGTACCATACGCTCCGATATCTAAGAAACATTCATGCGATGCAGAATAGAATTGTGATTCTGGTAGAGAGAACTCATGTAGTATTCTGTCAGATACACTCTGTAGATAACTAAGCTCCTCTGGTTGTAAGTCCTTTGTCTGTCTGTCCTTCACACGAAGATACATCCAACGATCAGACTTAGGTATTAAGTTGGACGCAAGTCCATTAGCAAACATCTGATTACACCACACAGCTGTGTCGTCGTAAATCTCACGAGAGTCATCCTTTTTATTTGGAGAGTGACCGTGATCAAACTCATTGGAGTTAGGACGCACAAACTTCTGTGAGTCCATAAGCATGCTATCAAGATTAGATCTTAATATCTTTAACTCTTCGTATCGTTGCTTAAAATGCATTACTTAATTTGAGATCCGTAGCCCATAGCTTTTCTAGCTTTGACTTTAGTCCTAGCTCTAACTGCTTGTGACATACCTGTTATCTTTGCAGGTGAAACTGTCGCACTAGCCTGTGATGCTTGCTTCACTGCCTGCTTCGGAGCTGGTGCTGGAGGCGGAGGCGGTGGAGGAGGAGGTGGTGGTGGCGGAGGAGGAGGTGGCGGTTTTGGTGCTCTCATATAGTTTATCCCATTTGTAAAATTTATATATCTCTGGTTTATCTTTAGATATATGTCGATATCGTGAAAATGCAACTCTGTCAAGTTTATATGGGGCTAAATCCATTAATAGCCTAATAGCGTTGCGATCTCTAGATGCAGCGTAATTTACTAACCAGTACTTGCCTTGCTCATCTTCTTTGACCTCTCCTAGTAATAAATAGTCAGGACCACTAAAGATATAGCGTTCGTCTGGTGCTCTGTAGTTTAGGTGCTCGTCTAATAGATCTACGAACTTCCATCCCTTGGAATGGTATCGTACTACTGCTTCATCTACTAATGACAACTCACCAGCTAACGGATGTAACGTCATATGTGTTTCTTCTTTTGTTTTCTTTTTCTAACTTAGGTGTTCGTAATCCTACTGCCATAGTACGGAAAGCATCTGCTCCGTGTGAATTAGAATCATGAACAGGAGTTTTTCTAAATACTTGTTTGCTAGAATCCCAGTCCTTGTGGTATCCTTTAAGTGCTTCTATCCCTCTAGCACACCCTGACTTACTGAACCAACACCTCGGTAGTAGTGCTCTCACCGCGTCGATACCATCTATAACTGGTAACTTCTTAACTGGTGTAAACTTTAATCCCATACTTCTAGCTATCTCCATACGACTCTTACCTGTACCTAACTCTCTTACTTTGATATCATGTGGGGCGTAATGTTTACCATACATAGTATCAGTCATGACTGCGTACCTGTTCAGCTCTCTAGCATAGTGAGGTAAACCCTCCCCACTATTTTCATAATAGTGGACAAGGCGTATCTCATTATTATATAGTTGGAAGAACCATATAGTTGTGGCGTCATCCATACCAAGATCCCACGCTGTGTGCACTGGGAGTAATGGCTCAGGCGAGATAGTGTCTAGCATTCTCTTTTGTTTATATGCCTGTGATATGTATGAACCATAGTAGCTTCCTTCTACTGGTGTCTTAAACGAACACATGTATTCAGACTGGAAGCGTGCCTCATTGTTCAGTTCATCTCTAGCTTTGCGAAGATCGTCAGGTGATATAGCTTTCGTATCCTTGACTGACAGGTGGCTACTATACCACAATCCATCAG